>Ga0209755_10003252_pt1 | contig 20635 bp, 22 predicted proteins | sample TergutCo191P1_FD_187301 | JGI IMG/M metagenome (GOLD analysis project Ga0209755, IMG submission 187301) | Cornitermes sp. P1 segment gut microbial communities from Petit-Saut dam, French Guiana - Co191P1 (SPAdes) (version 2) | ecosystem: Host-associated > Arthropoda: Insects > Digestive system...
GCAACTGAAACCGCAGGATTTTTATCAATTTGCTGCATTTTGTTTGATTTTGCGTATGTCGTAACATAAAAAACGCCGTCTGCATAATAAGCGTCTACATCGCGCACTACAGGCTGCGGGTTTCCGTCCGCGCCAGGTTCACGAGCGATAGTCGAAAGCGAGATAACATTGTCCTTACCATTGCCAAACTTTTCTTCAAGCAATTTAAGTCCTTCTTCATATAAACTCATCTGTAATTCCTCCATACCAATAAAAATTGATTGCCTATATAGGCGTTTATCATATAATGATAACAGTTTTTTAAAATCCTTTTTGATATTTTTGGACATTTTTACAAATCTGAAACAGGAAACCACAAGGTATATCCTGTTTCTTTGTTAAATGTCTCAAAATAGGGAATTTTATCAAAAGCCCATTTCAAGCCATTAGAAGCTGCGTCATAATCTTTTTGCGCATTCCATGCGCTGTTAATAACATCATCGTGATTATCACATGAATTTATTTCACAATTGAATACAACGTATTTGGATTGAGGAATATTGATAACCTCAAAATCGTACAAAATATCCAAAGGGTAATTTTCTTCAACTTCAATGCCGATGCTCAATTCCCATTTTCTAAACCATCTGTATCCATTAGATTTATTACCGTCAATTTTTGCTTGTAAATACTTCTGCCATTTTTCTTTATTATAGAGTTCAGTCGGCAGATAAGCCCCTCCTTCAATGATCACATCGGGAATAGATATTGCTTTTTGCATAACTCCTTCACGTTCGCAATTTTCATAAAACTCCTGAATGCTCAGGTTATTACGGTTTCTCCGCGCGCTTGCCCAAATACGATTGGGTTTTGTGATTATCCAGCTTTCAATATTTAATTTCGAGTAAATACCTTTTCGATAATAATATCTATGCTCCTCATCGTGAATGAATTTACTGATATGGTTATTTTTTGCAGCCACTTCATACTTTGACTTTCTGAATTTACCCGGATTTAAGGAAAAAACATCTTTGAATGCTCTTGTAAACGCTTCTTGTGATTCATATCCGTATTTAAAAGCAATATCTATTATAGACATTTTGCTGTATTTTAAATCAAATAACGCTTGTGTCAGTTTATACCAGCGTATATACTCGCCGAGCGTCAAACCTGTTGTTAAAGAAAAAATACGATTAAGCTGCTTTAATGAATAATTGGCTGTCCTTGCCGCATCGTCGGAAGTTATGTTATTTTCAATATTACGTTCGATATATTTTTTTACAAATTCTGTAACTTCCATATAATAGTTCATATCTTTGTTAACCCTGTTTTATTAGATTATAAATGATATTTAGAAAGTTTACAATATATAATAAAATATGATAATGGATTTTTTGATCATTTTTATTTTTAGGACAAATGGCACATAACAACTCAACAAAAGATAAAAAATGCAACCGTTACAAATTGTAATCAGTTAAAATTATTTCAAACAGAAACACCTGCGACAATTTTCTCATGAACCATTTCACCAAGAATTTGCATCGGCATTTTATTTGTTGCTATAGCACGGGTTATAATATAATCCGCACTTGCGCGATCCAGTGCGTCAAGTAATTCTCTTTGACGGATAAATATACCACCCTTATCTTGTTTTAATATTATGTCCGCATTTGTAATTTCTTCATCTAAAGCAAACGCTTCTTCTTCAGTCATCCTTGCCATTTCTTCTCCTATAAATCTAACTGATTATAAAACTTTTCCCTGCACGGCATTGCATGAAAAACATTTACTTTGTTGTCATCAATCATGTTGTATGCTACTTCAATCAAATTTCCTACCATATCATATCCAATAATCAACCACTTATTTACATATAAATCAAGCAGTTGCTCATGAAGCGGATGCCACATTGCATAACGTATATTATCTTCAGTAATTTTATGTTTAAACGCCGCTTTATTGAATTCAATATTCGGAAACATTATTAATTATAACACACAGCATTAATAAAAACAACGTATCTTTTTATTACATGCACTATGAATATTTAAAACATATGGGATGAAGAAGTCGAAAAATGGTGGTGGTCAATTCTGGACATTATTGGGATTCTGACAGATCAGCCGGATTATGCAAAAGTAAGAAACTATTAGTAATACTAACCAACTGAAATTAGAAGCTGCCGATGGTAAAAAATACTTCACCGATGTCGCCGATACTGAACAAATCCTGCGCCTTATACAGTCTATACCAATAATGTTTAACATTACTCTATCACGCCGAATACAAAACCTTCCCTACCCTGTCGATATGCGCTTTTAAATCATGATTGAAAATTGTGTCATTAATTGAAAGCGTTGTTTCCAGCGGATATCTTCATTCATATTGCTACCTCTTCCCAATCACATCAAATCCGACATAGGGTACCAGCGCGCGAGGGATACGGATCGTGCCGTCAGGTTGCTGGTTGTTTTCTAAAATGGCGATGATGGCGCGGGAAACGGCGATTGCGGTTCCGTTGAGCATGTGGACAAATTTGTTTTTGCCGTCTGTGTCTTTAAAGCGGATGTTTAATCTGCGCGCCTGATAATCGGTACAGTTAGATGTCGAGGTTACTTCGCCCCATTCGCCGTTGTTGCGCCCTGGCATCCATGCTTCGAGGTCCCACTTGCGGTACGCGGGAGCGCCTAGATCGCCTGTGCAGGTGTCTACGACGCGGAACGGGATATTTAAACCTTCGAAAATTTCCTCTTCTATACCGCGCAGTTCTTCGTGGAAACGGTTGGATTCTTCCGGCAGACAGTAAACAAACATTTCAAGTTTTGTAAACTGATGGACACGGTAAAGACCTTTGGAGAATTGACCTGCGGCTCCGGCTTCGCGCCTGAAACAGTGAGAAATCCCCGCCATACGAAGCGGCAGTTTGTCGCGCGGAAGAATCATATTGGAATAATAGCCGCCCAAAGTAATCTCGGCTGTTCCGACAAGACAGGCGTCCTCGCCTTCGATTGTATAAACATTTGACTCGGCGCCTCTGGGGTTAAAACCGATGCCTTCAAGAATTTCTTCACGGGCGATGTCAGGCGTGATATACGGAGTAAATCCCTTTTTTTGCAGAATATCCAGCGCGTAACGGATAAGACCAAGTTCCAGATACACGCCTTCGTTTTTAAGATAATAGAATTTAGTGCCGGATACTTTTGTGCCGGAATCAAAATCGATTATATCAAGGTCCTGTCCAAGTTTTACATGGTCGGCAGGCTCAAAATTGAATGTTGGAATTTTACCCGATCTTTTTACTTCAAGATTGTCTTTGTCTTCCCTGCCTATAGGCGCTTCGGGATGAGCCATGTTTGGTATCTTGCGCGCTTCAGCCAGAAGTTCAGCTTCGACGGAAGCCAGCTCGGTTTCAGCCGCGGCGATCTCTTCTTTTAATTTTTTTCCTTCTTCAATCAACGCGACTCGCGCGTCTTGCTCCATCTTGCCTTTCATAGCGTCGGCATTAGCGTTGCGCTTCTGCTGTAAAGCCTGAAGGCTTGTAGTGAGTTCTGTTCGTTTGTTGTAAAGGCGCGCCACAGCTTCAGCGTCGGCTTTCATAAAACGGTCGGCGATATTCGCCATAACCGCTTGCAAATTTTCAGCGATAAATTTGTAATCTAACATGATTATATTGTAGCGAAAAATTAAAATTTAAGCCAGAGTGGACATCCGGTAAATCAGGAAAAATTAAATCTGTCCAAATAAAAGACGAACAAGTACCTCAGAGAGATTTAGAAGAGTTGATCAAAATTTTTATACAGGAAAGTAAAGACAAAGATTAGCGCGCGCAGCAATGTTTATATTTCTTTCCGCTTCCGCAAGGACATGGATCATTTCGCCCTGTTTTAGGAGACGAACGCACAATGGTTGTCGGGGAGATGCGCCCTTCAACATAAAGCCATTCGTCTTTTTCTTTTTTAAATTTTCCCGTTTCGTGATGTATGTCTATTAAACCGTCGCGTTCATAAGTTGCTTCAAACTCCACAGTTCCTTCCGAGTCGGTAACGCCGCCTTTTTCCTTAGAAATGATCTTAAGCCCAAGCCATTTTGATTTTTCGCTCCAGTCGCGTGTCGATTTATAATCAATATCCTCCTTGTCCCGATGTACGCAGGTCTTGATAATATAATCGATCTCATGTTCAACATACGCGGAATAACGGCTCCGCATTAAAGCTTCGGCAGTAGGCGCTTTTAAATCGCCGCGGATATATTGCTCGCAACAGCCTGAATAATCCGAGCCGGAGCCGCATGGACATTTTTTCATGAGGTTATTATAACATAAAATTTAAAATGAATTCTACCGTTATTTACTGCGATCTTTTAATGTCTATCTTTCTTTTAATTATTCTAATTAAAAATCCAGGTAATGTTCTTACAATAATAATAAACAGCGTATTTATAAACGCGCCGGGGATGAATTCGGCTTTACGTTTTAACATTTTTTTAACAGCCAAATAAGCAAGACGTTCGGGAGTCATAATAACTCCCAGAAAAATTCCGAGTTTCTGATAACGCAAAGGCAAATTATACAAATTGGTAGCTACCGCGCCGGGACTAACCGTTGTAATAGAAACTCCTTTGTCATAAATTTCATTGCGCATGGAGCGCGCGAAACTGCGAAGAAAACCTTTAGTCCCGCTGTACAGGGCGATACCGGGCATCATCATCCTGGATGAAACAGAGGCCATCATTAAAATATAGCCTTTCCTGTTATCCGCTATCATTTTTTGGGAAAAGAGCTGCGTTAAATAAAAAGGCGTTACATTGTGAAGGTTTATTATCTTAAAAGCAAGTTCAGGCGGCGTATCTATAACATCTTTAAAAAAGAAAATACCTGCATTGTTTACCAGTATGTCTACAATAATACCGTTTGTCTGGCAAAAATTAAAAATCTCAGGCGCGCAGTCATTTGCCGCAAGATCAATACACAGATGCGCCGTTTTAATCCCGTGTTTATTTTCAAGATCGCAGGCGGCATCGCGCAGTTTTTCGTCTTCGTTGCTGATCATTAAAAGCGGAAAACCGCGCTTTGCAAGTTCGTTGCTTATCGCAAGACCTATTCCCGAACTTGCGCCTGTAACAAGCGCGAAATTCTTATGATCGCTCATAAACAGCCTTTTATTACATTAAATCTTTTATTTGTATTTCAGGATGGCAATAACCCGGCGTGCCGTATCTGACGCGGGTAAATTGAATGGCGCGCGACGGACAAATATTTACGCAAGCCTGACAACACTCGCATCCGTAATGAAAAACAGGACGCCCGTTTTTTATTTTTATAACTGAAACGGGGCAAATTTTTTCGCAAACAGCGCAGCCGTTGCATGTCTTGCTTACCTGATAGAATCTGTAAAATATTTTTGTTCCTAGTATAAAAAGCAGGGAAATAAACGAAGAGAACGGGGTAAAAGTTCTTACATCATTCTCTTTTCTTTCGATAATATTCTGCGCCGCTTCTTCTGTCGCCTTTTTTTGCATTCCTGTCCTAAGTTCAATTGTTTCCTTTGTCGGCGTTCCAAACATCGCAAGGTAATTTTCTACCGCGGGTATTTTACCAAAAAACATTTTACAGTTTAACTTTTTTTTAAGAAGCCTTTTCAATTTCCCGTTCGTCCCCAGGGGGCTTGAACCGAAAGTAACGAAAGAAGCGAAATACTGCGTTTTAAACTCGGCTCTTTTTACAAATTTTTTAACGGCAAGAGGCGGATTATAAGCGAATGACGGAAAAACCAAAATAACGGCGTCCGCTTCGGCTATGATCTCGCTTTTTTGCAGTTCTTTTCCCATGTGGATTAATTCGCACGCTTCCTGACCGGAATCTTTAATAATTTGAGCAATTCGTCTTGCCGACCAAAGGCTATTGCCCGTAGCGCTGAAGTAATAAATCTTTGTCATTTTATTCGCCTTTCATACCTATTAATTTAACCTTGCCGTCAAGAACATCAACAGCCAGACGGATGGAATCGCCAATCGCTTTTTCAATATCGTCATCCTGCACTCCGAGCTGATCGCAGGCAAGGCTTCTGTCAATAAAAGTTTCCGCGCCTTGTATATCGGAAAATTTTGAGAGGCATATACCGCCTTCTGTTTCTCCAGTGCCTTCGCCTTCGGATCCCCTGATGCTTTTTTCCATAAACCTGACTCCGATATTCAAAAGCCAGTTTGGAATCGTAATAACTTTTCTTCCGGGGAACCCCATATTTTTATGAACAATGGCAAGAAAATCTTTCCACGTCATATTATAACATCCAATCGGCCAGCAGACACCGCCCTTTGTTTTTTCCAGCGCTCCTGCCATCGCCTGCGCAACCTGCTTCCTTGTCACCATAGTGGTTCCGCCCTTTGGATACATGGTATTTTTTTTCATACCGCGGACTGCTTTTACAATGATTGTCCACACAGGCTCGCGTCCGTTCTGAGTGCCGAATATATACGGAAGTTCCATTATAGCGACGTTGAAATTATCATCGGCTAATGATAAAGCCATTTTTTCCTGATCCCGGCGGCTGTGAATATACGGATGCCATTTGGAAAGATTCAACTTGGGCCATTTTTTGTCAAAATATGAAAAATAAGAACCGCAGATTACGGAATGTTTTACTCCGCTCTCCTTGGCAATGCGTAATATTCTCTCAAGCGGCTTCACATTATATTTGTTAAAATACTCATATATGGGTTTGGGTCCTGTAACACGTTCGTCAATACCGGAAGCAAAGACAAAACCTTCACAGCCTTTAAAGTACCCTCTAAGCTCGTCGTCTGTAAGCGTAAGATAGTTCTTAAACTCCAGTTTCATTTGTTTTGGGACATCTTCCATTTCGGGAGGAAGAGCGATCGCGCTAACTTCATGTCCCCGGTTAATCAATTCCTGCGCCGTGGCACTGCCCAAAAGCCCGGTTCCGCCAATTAGGAATATTTTCATATTATTTTTCCTTTAAGTTAAGTCTTGCATATATTATATAAAATTTCAATAGTTTGTTCAATCACTAAAAAGCCGGTCAGTTTTTGGAAATAAAGCCCGTCTCGTTTATAAGCATATATTCGATAGAATCCACAATAGCGGCGCGGCTTGCGTCGATAATATCCGCGCTCACCCCGATTGTGTTCCAGTTGCAGACGCCGTTTGTAGATTCGATTAAAACGCGGACACGCGCGGCTGTCGCATCTTTGCCGTCTATAACACGCACTTTATAATCTTCCAGCCGCATTTTGGAAAGCCCCGGAAAGAAATTGGTAAGTGCGCGGCGCAAGGCGCTGTCTAAAGCGCCTACTGGCCCGACTCCTTCCGCCGCGGCGACTTCGGTTTTATCGCCGACAAGAACTTTAACCCATGCCTGCGAACATTCAATCGATTTGTTTACGGGATGTTCGCTTATTACACGGTACGCTTCTATATTAAAAAACGGAACATAGAGCCCCAGCTCGCGCCTGATTAATATTTCAAAACTGGCGTCCGCACCTTCGTAAGCCCAGCCTTCGGCTTCAAGATGTTTTAACTTTTTGGCAAGCGAAATAATTACAGGGTGATCTTTATGAATATTTGGCTCTATTTTTTTAACACGCTCCGCGATAGCCGCTCTTCCGCCCACTTCGCTCATTAAAAGATGGCGGCTGTTGCCGACCGCTTCCGGATTTACATGTTCAAACGATTTGCTCGTTTTTAAAATGCCGTCTGTGTGCATTCCCGCCTTATGTGAAAAAGCGTGAGCGCCTATATACGGCATATCATCGCTGATTATCACATTGGCTATCTCCGCCGCGCGTCTTGTTAATTCGCCGATACGGATTAACTTTCCCTGCGGCAGACAGCGAAGATCCATTTTCAATTCCAAAGACGGAATTAGAGCGGAAAGCGCCGTGTTGCCGCAGCGCTCACCGAAACCTACAAGCGTTCCCTGTACATGGGCGCAGCCTGCCTGTATGGCGGCAAGAGAGTTTGCAAGCGCAAGACCGCAGTCATTATGCGCGTGTATACCGATAATAATACCGGGAAATGTTTTTTTTACATCTTGTACTGCGGCGGTTATTTTATCGGGAAACGACGCTCCGTTAGTGTCACATAACACAATCCGCTCCGCGCCGGATTCAATCGCGGTTTTTATTGTAGTAATCGAGTACGAAGGATTGGCAATCCAGCCGTCAAAGAAATGTTCGGCATCGAAAATAACCGCGCGTCCTTCTTTTTTAATAAATGAAATTGTATCGGCTATCATGTCAAGGTTTTCTTGAAGCGATACCTGAAGCACGTCGCAAACATGCAGCTCCCAGCTCTTTCCAAAAACAACCGCGCCTTCCGTTCCGGCGTCAAGCAGGGAACGAAGCTGGCTGTCATCCGCCGCTTTTATACCTTTTTTTCGAGTCGATCCGAAAGCGCATATTTTTGAATTTACCAGTTTGAGAGAAGCCAGATGCTTAAAATATTCCATATCTTTGGGATTGCTTCCCGGGTTTCCGGCTTCAATCCACGCAACGCCAAGCTCGTCAAGCGTTTCAGTCATGGCAAGTTTATCGCGAAGAGAAAAATTAATATTTTCACCCTGAGCGCCGTCTCTTAATGTGGTGTCTAAAATTTCAATATCAAATTTATAATTCATACTGTTCGATCGGACAGCGGATTCATGGTTAAAATTAACTGATAACTTTCGCTTTTACCGCAGTTATTTCTTACGAGCAGTAGCCGCGTTCGCAACTTTTTGATTTATATCAGAAAGATCCGCGCGCACAACCCTTGCCTTTTCCAGAGCATCCTGAGTCCTTCCCATTAACTGATCGACTTCAGCCTGATCTGTTGTATTGTGCGCATTAACAATCGCTCTGTCCAGCGCATTATAATCAAGAGCCATATTAGAATAGCGTGCACTGGCTACATTCCTGGTAGTTTCTTCGATTTCGAGCCTTAAACCTGATATAAGCGTATCAGCCTCCGAGCCTGCCCTTTGAGCGCCGGCTATTCCGTCACTTATCGCTCTTTCGGCGGCGGCGATCGCTTCGGCGGCATTGGTCTTTGCGCCTTCATAATTCTTGGAATCCGCATCCATCTGCATACGCCTCAGAGCGTCCCTGGCGCGCGCCAGCGTACCTTGAGCGTATTGAACGGCGTTTGCGTCATTTTCAGCTTTAAAGACCGCCTCTCTGGCTCTGTCCATTTCTTCCAGAGGAGGTTTGGCGCATCCCAAAACGAGAACCGCAACCGCAATCAGAATATAAATTGATTTTAATTTCATTTGGATACCTCTTTTTTCATTTTAATATAAATTGAGATATTTTTCCAGTATTTTGCCCACTTGCATAATATCATTTTGCGCATTATTTTCCATATATGGGTGTAATCCGCATACTAAAACTGTGGCTTTTTTTATATGAATTTATAAAAATAATGGGTATTTTAACAATTTTATTCGTACAAAGAAGCGATCCGGATTTGTTAATGAAGATTGTTTTAACCGCTCCCGGAGCGCTGTTCCCGATTATGACGTTGTTTATACTGCTGGACGCGAACCGCTATAAAGCGTTCATCCCCCTTTATACTGCCGGAAAGTGCATAAGTTTTATCCTTATGCTGGGCTGGTTAATTGTCTCCCGACAGGTTACAATGACTGTAGGCTTCTTCAGCATCGAATTGTATGCGGAAATGGCTCTGTACAACGGCGAACTATTGGCTTTAGCAGTTGTTCTTTTAATAATGATTTATAATAAAAAAATGACGGCGGATAGGGAGGAGAATTAATGCGTATCATTCCGATTGCGAGCGGTAAAGGCGGAGTAGGAAAATCTCTCGTTTCGGCGAATCTGGCGATTTCTTTCGCTCAGGCAGGACAAAGAGTTATACTTGCCGACCTCGATCTTGGAGCGTCGAACCTGCATCTTGTTTTGGGCATTCAAGCTCCGAAAAAAGGAATCGGCACATACCTTAATAACACAAAATCAAATTTTGAAGATGTAATTTCAGGCACCGATGTACGCGGTCTTCGTTTCATCCCCGGCGATAACGAAATACCGGGAACCGCAAATCTTTCCATGCCTCAGCGCAAAGCTCTTGTAAAAAAACTGCTGGCTTTAAAAGATGAAACCGATATTTTAATTCTGGATCTTGGCGCAGGCACGCATCAGTCAATTCTGGATTTCTTCCTGCTTTCAAATCAGGGGATCGTTGTTTCGGCTCCCGCAGTTACAGCCGTGCTGAACGCATATGTATTTTTAAAAAACACCGTTTTCAGATTGATGTTCAGTTCGTGCGCGAAAGGATCTAATGCGCGCGCGTATCTTGAAAAGATCAGAAAGGACGGAGCGGGGCACATTTATATACCGAAAATTTTACCGGAAATAAAAAAAATCGATTCAGTTTCCTACGAAAAATTCGTGGAACGCCTTGACGCGCTTCATCCGCGCCTAATCATGAACATGGTAGATGAGCCGAAAAACGCCGATGTCGCGATGAAGATACGCCGTTCCTGCGAAGAATATCTTGATCTTAAAATCGAACACATGGGAATAATTTACCGCGACATGGTTCAGGATAAGGCTCTGGCGGGAAGGCTTCCGATTACGCTGTATAAACCGCAGTCTGTATTGTCGCAGGCGATTTACCGTATAGCGGATAAAATACTGGAAAGCCCTGCTGATAATTTTACTCCTGATGACAAGCAAATCGACGACAGTTTTACGGAAGCGGAAATGGAAGCGGAACTCGACTTCGATACAAAGATGGAGTATGTCGAGGACCTTCTTCATTCAGGCGCGATGAGCCAGGGTGATTTGGTGGAAACAGTAAAATCCCAGCAGCTTGAAATTTCCAAACTTAAAAAGGAAAATAATTTTATCAAGTTAAAACTGACAAAGGCGATGCAGCAGGGTTTTAAAATATAATATGCTTTTATCCATTCCTTTTCCGTCATGGTTAAAACCAGAAATAATTCCCGGTCTACCGATTCGATGGTACGGGCTGATGTATATATTCGCCTTCGCGACCGCTTTTTTTATATACAGAAAGCAAATAAAAGAACGTAATTTCCCGATGACAGACGACCAGCTTTCCAATTTGTTCTTCTGGGCGATTTTAACCCTGCTTGTCGGAGCAAGGCTTTTTTCCACGATTATTTACGAAACCAGCAATGTGTACCTGAGAGAGCCCTGGCTCATCTTCTGGCCGTTTAAAAACGGAAAGTTTACAGGGCTTCAGGGAATGAGTTATCACGGCGGCGCGTTTGGAGGATTGCTTGCGATCGTTCTTTACGCGAAAGTTAATAAATACAGTTTTAGAGAGATAGGCGACATGTTCGCGGCGAGCATTCCTCTCGGCTATACGTTCGGAAGACTCGGAAATTTTATAAATGCGGAACTATACGGCAGGGCGACCGCGAGCCCGCTTGGAATGATCTTCCCGAAAGCAAAGAATCTTGCGGTAAGCGAAAGCTGGGTAGCAGAAATCGCGGAAAAAACAAACACCGCCATAACAGGCGCGTATGTAAATCTTCCCCGCCACCCTTCACAGCTCTACGAGATGTTATTTGAAGGTATAGTCCTTTGGGCGATTATCTGGTTTTTCCGCAGCAGGAAACCTTTTAAGGGATTTTTGGTCGGATTATATTTTCTTGGCTACGGTTTTTTCCGTTTTATTATCGAATATTTCCGCGAACCTGACACCGATCTGGGCTACCGCCTTGAGTTTATAAAAACCTCCCTGCCGACAGCGTACGCTCACCCGATATTCAGCTTTTCTACAGGGCAGGTTCTCTGTTTTTGGATGATCCTGTTCGGAGTTGTCTGGCTTATTATCGCTTCCCGTCTCCCAAACAGGGAAGTCGTATATATCTACAATGAAGAAGAAAAAACACAAACAGACAGAGAATCCGCGGCAAAAGAGCGTAATAAAAGGCGCAAATTACGTAAGAAGCTCAAATAACCACTTGAAAAAAAGCCATTTTTTCGGTACTATGATACTATTCGGAGGGTCTATGACTATAACTACAACAATACAGGATATGTTTATTCAGTCCGATTTTATTGATCTGATTATTATGGGCGTCGTCTTTATTCTAATGATAGTAATGCTTGTAAGAATTGGAAGTGGCGTAGAAGCGAGGTCTGCCAATGAAAAACCTGCGCCGCCTCCCGTCGCATCCGCCGCCGCGGCAAGCTCTCAAAACGACGCTGTAACAGCCGCGATATCCGCCGCTGTTAATGAATACAGAAAAAAGAATAAATAGTAAGGAAGGAAAAAATGCCTAAAGTAAAATTAACCGATTTAGTTCTGCGCGACGCGCACCAGTCACTGTTTGCAACGCGGATGGTAACAGCCGATATGCTGCCAATTTGCGACAAACTCGATAAAGCCGGCTTCTTCGCGCTCGAAGCATGGGGCGGAGCCACATTCGATTCATGCATCAGATTCTTAAACGAAGATCCGTGGGAAAGGCTTAAAAAACTTAAAAAAGCCCTGCCAAACACAAAGCTCATGATGCTTCTGCGCGGTCAGAACCTTTTAGGGTACCGCCATTACGCCGACGATGTTGTCGCCAAGTTCGTTGAATACGCGGCAAAAGACGGTATCGATATTTTCCGCATTTTCGACGCGGTAAATGATCCCCGCAATTTTAAAGCCGCCACCGAAGCCGCCAAGAAAACCGGCAAACACATTCAGGCGACAATTTCATACGCGGTAACTCCGTTCCACACAATCGAAAAATACGCCGAATTCGCAAAACAGCTTGTAGACATCGGCGCGGATTCAATCTGCGTAAAGGATATGTCGGGGCTTCTTAAACCATACGAAGGCTACGAGCTTGTAAAAGCGATAAAGAAAGTTACAAGTCTGCCTGTCGAAATCCACACACACGCGACAACAGGTATGTCGGTAGCGACTCTTACCAAGTGCGCCGAAGCCGGAGCCGAAATTTTAGATACGACAATTTCGTCAATGTCGATGGGCACAAGCCACAGCCCGACAGAAACAATGGTAGAAATTTTCAAAGGCACAGAATACGACACAGGTCTTGATACAAATCTGTTACTCGAAGTCGCGGCGTACTTCCGCGAAATCCGCAAGAATTATAAAAAATTCGAATCCAGTTTCCTCGGCGCGGATACGCGCATCCTTGCAAGCCAGGTTCCCGGCGGAATGTTAAGCAATCTCGAAAGCCAGCTCAAAGAACAAGGCGCCTCGGACAAGATCGACGACGTTCTTAAAGAAATCGCGGTTGTTCAGAAAGATTCAGGCTATCCTCCACTCGTAACTCCTACAAGCCAGATCGTCGGAACACAGGCGGTATTCAATGTTCTCTTCGGACGCTACAACAGACTTTCAGGCGAGTTCCAGGATTTGATGGCAGGCAAATACGGCGCATGCCCGGCTCCGAAAAACGCCGATGTTGTTAAAAAAGCTCTTGAAGGGCTTAAGATGGAAAAAGAAATCACCCACCGCCCTGCGGACGACATTCCGGCAGAGTACTCAAAACTCGAAGAAGAAACCAAAAAACTTTTAGGCGCAAGCAATGTAACAACAGAAGATGTTCTTACCTATGCGATGTTCCCAAAAGTAGCCCCTGACTTCTTTAAAAAACGCGCTGACGGACCCGTGGTCTTCAAACCCGAAGCTGCTTCAGCAGCAGCAGACGCGCCTGCAGCAGCGCCGGGACAGGCAGCGCGCTACTCAGTAAATGTAAACGGTTCCAACTACGATGTTGTTGTAGCTCCGGCTGGAACAGTGGCGGTTGCTCCCGCAGCAGGCGGCGCTCCGTCAGCGGCTCCCGCGACAATCAGGACAGGATCGGTAACGGTTCCGGCTCCTGTAGCAGGCACTGTCCTTCGTTATATCGCGCAGGAAGGCGCGGATGTTAAATCCGGCGAAACATTAATGATACTCGAATCCATGAAAATGGAACTTGAAATTAAAGCAAGCGCAAACGGCAAAGTGCATTTCCTTGTTCCGACAGGAACACAGGTAACGGCGCAAAAACCTGTCGCGGAAATCGGCGGTGTAGAAGTCGCGGCTCCTGTTGCGGCAGCTCCGGCTCCTGCGGCAGCGCCCGCAGCGGCGGTTCCCTCGGCATCAGGCGGCGGCACAGTAATTCCCGCTCCTGTCGCAGGCACGGTTCTTCGCTACTCGGTGGAAGAAGGCGCGTCTGTAAACCAGGGTACAACAATCGTCATCATCGAATCGATGAAAATGGAGCTGGAAATTAAAGCCAGCGCGTCAGGTAAGGTTCACTTCCTCGCGCCGATTGGAGCCCAGTTAGCTTCCAAGCAGCCGCTTGCGGAGATCAGGTAAGTTTTTAAAAAGCGTATGCGCGACAAGCTCAGGCGCCAAGCCGCTGATTACCGGGCATACGCTTTAAACACAAACAATTAAATATCTATTTAAATGTAACAGCGCGTTCCGTCTGGATTAGAGCCATAATAAAGTCTTGTAAAAACCGCCATTATATGATAGAATTACCCCATTGGCGGGGAAGCATGTACAAAATACTTAAACATAGTCAAAGCTCCTTAAAACCGCCGTATAAAAGTATATATAAGGGAGTTTCCCTTTTATATAAATAAATTGGAAGGAAGGATTATTATGAAAGAGAAAGAAAGAGTAAAAGAGATGAATGAAATAATCGAAATGGAAAGAAATGAAGAAGCCAAACGTGAGGAAAAGATAAATGAAATTGAGGATACTTTCCAAAAAAGCGAAGCAGACTACAATGCCAAGATAAACGAAATGGAAAATGAAATATTGGAAGAACAGGACAGAGTGGGAGTTTTCGGTAATTCAGGTTCAAAAAATTAATATACCGCTTCAGAGGCAGGCGGAATTACTTTTTCACGTCTGCCGGTTCAATCGGCTTTCAGATTAGAGGGATACCGGACACAGCGTGTCAGTATCCCTTTTCCATTTTTTGGATTATGTATTTTCCCGAAGTTCGCGCAGTTCATGCAAAGTGCGCAATTTCCAGATGGCTTTCTCCTGTATCTGCCTGACACGTTCGCGCGTGATGCCAAGATACTTGCCCGTTTCTTCCAGTGTAAGCGGAGTTTCGCCTGTCAGCCCAAAACGGAGCTGGATTATTTTCATCTCTCTTTCAGATAACTGCGATAAAATTCCGCCCATTGTTTCCTGTAATGTCATGGAGAAAACCATCTCGAAGGGTTCGGCTCTTGTGTCGTCTTTGATTAAATCAGCAAGGCGGGTAAGGTTTCCGTCGTCTACGATGGTGTCCAGGCTTGTCGTTTCCTGCGACAGTTTTACAATTTCCTTTACTTTAGAAACCGGAACGTCAAGATATTCCGACAATTCTTCTTCGTTCGGGTCGCGCCCCAAATCCTGGGTAAGCTGTTTGGCGACGTAATAGCATTTTTTAATTGTGTTGAGCATATGAATCGGTATACGAATAACGCGCCCCTTGTCAGCTATGCTCTTGATGATCGCCTGTCTGATCCACCATGTACCGTAAGTGGAAAAACGGCAGCCTCTTGTGTAGTCAAAGCGTTCTACAGCTTCGATAAGACCGATGTTTCCTTCGTCGATTAAATCCAAAAGAGAAAGCCCGCGATGCTGGTAATTTTTCGCGATTGATACAACCAGGCGAAGATTTGCGTTTATCATCGCATTCTTGTAATGCAAAAGAGCGCTGTCCAAAGCTGTCTTTTCCTTGCTGTTGTCAACGTCTTTATTTTTCTTTTTTTCTGATTCCAGTTCTTTGAGCTTTGAGCGCAAGCTGATAATTTTTTCGCCTATATTCTGCTCTTCCTGTAACGTCAATAAAGGGAATCTGGAGATTTGCCTGAAATAAAGAGCAAGCGGATCGGACTCCTTTTGCGCTTTTGTCCTTTTTTGAGTTTTATCAATCAGTTTGCGGGGACGTTTCCCTACTTTTTCTAATCCTGCTTCCATGTTATACCTTTTAAGTTCTTGAGTTATATCCTGCTCTGGGCGCCAAAGCCGGATCCATCGGGTTATCGTTACGGAAAACCATGAAGAACAACTGAGGTTTAGCAGAAACCGTATTAACACCCAATTTTCCCACTTCCATTCCCGGCGATATCCTGTCGCCAACATTCACTGTTATGGTTTCACAGCCGCCGTACATGTAGTAATATCCCCCCGAAGTTTCTACAATTACAACTCTGCCAAACTTCCGCCAAGGGCCTGCCGACACAACACTGCCCTGAGTTAAACTTTTTACTGATTCAAATTGTTCGCCTTCCACAACAACACCCATCTGTCCTGTCATGTAAGTAATGGTTTTTGGTAAAACAGGCCAGCGCAGCGCGTAAATTCCGCCGGGAACAGTCCTTGAAGACGGAATAGTATCCGTTACAGACGGTTTGGCAATCGCCGCCGTAGGTTCCCGCAAGGCAGCAGACGGCACTTTAATTACATCGCCGACTTTCAGCACATGGCTTGATGAAAAACCGTTAATTTCCTGTAAACGCTGTAATGTTATTCCGTTTGTTCGCGCAATACTGTAAAGCGTATCGCCTTTTACCGCCTTGTAATTTACTAAAGGCAGACCTGAAGAAGCGCCGCCGGGTAATGTTGAAACATCAGATGATGAGGCGGAAACGGACACCGGAATTACAAGCCTTTGACCTACGCTGAGTTTTGAAGGATCGGTAATGCCGTTGGCTTTCATAAGCTCATCGGCAGTCACCTGATAGAAGCGGGACAGCGAATAAATTGTATCGCCTTTTCCCACCACATGGATCATATCGTCTGCGGCAAGCATTCCAGAGGAAAGAATCCCTGCCAATAATAAAAATAAGCTAACTTTATTTAGAGATCTCACGGCTCTTCATTATCGGCAGAATTTCCTTATTTCCACACCAAAAATAAAGGCGTAAACCGTATCTATAATGAAAGACTATGCGAAAGGTTACAGATTTACGAAAAGCCGGAGAGCATGGGTCAGTATTGCTGAAGTTCGTCGAACAGATGTTCGATTATAATACCGGCTTTCTCAAACATGGTTATGGAATCGTCGCTGTCCTGATAACGGCGCTGGCATACCACCCGTTTTATACCGCAATTAATAATCAACATGGCGCAGGTACGGCAAGGGGTCATACGGCAGTAGAGGGTCGCTCCGTCAATCGAAATGCCGCGTTTTGCGGCCTGGCAGATGGCATTTTGCTCGGCGTGGACCGTTCTTACGCAATGGGTTGTTTCTTTACCGTCTTCGTGGAGCATTTTTTTAAATTGATGTCCTACATCGTCGCAATGAGGAAGCCCCGCGGGAGCGCCTACATAGCCTGTTACAAGTAGCTGCTTATCCTTGGCTATTACGCACCCCGATCTTCCCCTCTCGCATGTGGCGCGCTTGGAAATGGCTTCGCACACTTCCATAAAATATTCGTCCCAACTGGGTCTTTTATATTCGCTCATGGCAGTCTTTTAACTCGCTTCCAGAATAATACGGTATTTTAAATAAATTTCTTCAAGGGTATGGAGCGGGCCGGGAGCGGCGACTCTTTTTCTTATGGAACATGCGTCCAGCCTCTCTATAAAGAAGTCATATATCGCGCGGGGATCTCTGTCATTAACAACAGAGTATACCGGCTTGGAATCAAGGTAGGAACGCACTTCCTCGTGGCTGACGGCGGTTACCCCGTATTTGGAAAGCCTGCTCCTTACCTGCTGGATTTCCTCGTAAGAAAGACCGAAAAGGAACTCTTCCAAAGCCCACCTTGTTTCGTTGGTAGTCGATTCTTCTTTTAAAAAATCCTCCCATTCTGTTTCTATACCCATATCAATAGAAATACGTAAAAGCTCTGTATTACCGTCCATAGTACCGAAACTCGGCGGCGCGGAATCCCTCGCTCTCCAGAGAGAAGAAAGAGCCATAAGGTGGTGGATACTGCGTTTGTCCGTACCTGAATCCCAAAGCGCGATTAAATCGTTTGCAAGTTTTGTTTTAGTATTACTGGAAAACGAATGATCTTCCAAACATGAAAAATAAACAACCTCCGCCATGAGGGTAAAAACAATTGTAAAAGCGATATTTTTAGCGGGCGCGTTTAACACTTCGTTTTTTTCGGTCAGCCGCGTAAGCAGGGAAAAAGCGTGAAACTTCGCTACAAGAAAACTGCGCAGCGCCGCCACCTTAGCCGGAGTACGAAGTAAATGAGACGGAGCCGAGAAAGCCAAAAGGGATTCAGTAATTTGAAATTCATTTACAAGAATATCTCTTACAAACTGTGTTTCCTTTATTGAAGGATAATCAAAGACAGCGTTTCCAAGATTTCGCAGTCTTCTGAATCTTTCATGCACTAAAATATAATCCTGAGGCCTGTTTTCCTGAAGCCAGTTCTCGACCTTACTGACAAGTAGCTCCTCTCCCTGAGAAAGCACCTGTGCAGAATGCGCATATGCCTGAACCATAATAAGATTATTGTAACATGCAATGGATAAAATTTCAAACGATTTTTCTATATTATAAATTATTGTTTTTTAAGCTTGACAAATCAATGCGGATACCATATGACGTTTGCTTGACATAAATTATTTTAAATTACATTATTTATCAAATGCTAAATTATTATATAAAAAAAAGCCGGGTGTTTTTCTTATTTTTTGTTTTTTATTTTTTTTCATGCGCGACGAATACAAAAAATATTAATTACATCGAGATACCTCAGGAAAAACCGGCAGAAGAATCATTTCAAATGCTTGTATATAATATTTTGGATAATTCCAAATTGCCGAAACGTATATCTTTAAGAATTCAAAAAAGCATGGAAGAAAGCGCTGTGTTTATCAATGAAATCTCGCAGATAATTTTAAAAGATCCGTACTTGCGGAAACTGGTAGACAAAGAAAACGCCATAAGCGAAGATTACAAACCAACAGATCTTGTCGAATTGAAAAACAGTTCTTTTCAGGTAAGCAGAAATAATTTTTTACTCAGGAAAGAAGCCGCCGCTTCTCTTGAAGAAATGGGAGTCGCCGCAAAAGCGGAAAATTTAACATTGGTTGTATCATCGGCTTACCGTACCTATTTATATCAGGCGGATCTGTACGCGCGCAATGTAAAAAACTTAGGTCAGCGCGCGGCGGACAGGGTATCGGCGCGTCCGGGACACAGCCAGCACCAGTTGGGGCTCGCCGTTGATTTTGGTTCAATTACAAATGATTTTTCAAAAACTAAAGAGGGTATCTGGATTGCAAAAAACGCGCCGGACTTTGGCTGGTCTTTGTCGTACCCAAGAGATATGGAAGAAATCACAGGCTACAGTTGGGAGAGCTGGCACTACAGATACGTAGGCAAAGATCTTGCCAAATTAATCGACAGCTATTTTGAAGGCGTACAGCATTATGCTTTAATATTTTTCCAGGAATTATCCCAAAAATAAAAAAACTATCTTCCTTCAAATATATTAATTATCTGTTCCCTCTGGCTGGAATCGTATCCCCAATTTACAGGAATACTTTTCTCGCGAATATCTTTAGTAGGTATTGAATCATAGGGCGTTGTATGAAAATCGGCTCTTACAGAATGCATCCAACCGGCTACAACGACGCTCTGCCCTCTCTCGCTTAAAAACCAGTCTGTTACATATTCAGCGATTTTTAGATTTCTGTTGGCGCTCCATTTTTGATTTACAATCATGATTGGAGAAGGGATCATTACAGCTCCGTCTGTAGGGTATATAACTTCCAGAGTGGAACCGAGCTGTCGGCTTTGCAGGATGGATTCCTCAAGGATCATTACAACTCTGTATTCGCCTGACAGCAATTTTTGAATCGCGCCTGCGTTTCCGTATTCAATTTTAACATTTTGTTTTGCAAGGGCGTTAAAATAATCATAACCATATTTATCACGCAGAGCTGTGAGCGTCGCCATTGTAGTGCCGGAAATATTCGGGTTTCTCATGGAGAGAACGCCGCGGACCTTTGTATCATACGCAAAATCATAGAAAGAATTTGGAACCGTATTTTTGGGATTTCTTGCGGGATTATAAGCCAACACCATGTTATTGATTCTTACAGGATACCAGTACCCTTCCTTGTCATAATCATACGCCAGATTAAACGCTTCCTTAGACAAATACGGATGTAATAATCCTGCTTCTTTTAAATCAAGCGAATAAGAAGGCTCCGCAGTCATAATAATATCGCAGCCTAACCTTCCCATAGCGCGTTCTGCGGCAATCCTGTGCTCGAGACGGACAGATCCGCCGTAGACAAATTCTATATTATATTTGGGAAAATCTTTTTTTAATTCCGCCTTTATCGAATCAATTACTTCCTGATACATGGATGTATAGATAATAATTTTATTTTTGGAACTCCCTTCCCTTGATCCAAAAGCGAAAACTGCCGAAACAGACAGAGCGAAAATCAGCGTAAAACAAATAATCTTTTTCATTTTTTCCTCCTATTGTTATAACTATTAAAAATGTATGCCCTGTAATCCAAAACCGGGTTCTATAACCCATTTGTAATTTTCCGGTTTCTCAATCGGATCTCTTACTTCCATGCCTATATGCGCTGAGCCGGAAAAAGTAGTTCCGTAAGTTTCTGTTCTGGATACTAAATTAACTCCTTTTTTTAAGGAAAGATGTAAATCACCTTCTGTGTAGTAATAATACTGTCCGGATATATATCCGTTATTTTTAGTACCGGTTATTACAC
>Ga0209755_10003253_pt1 | contig 20632 bp, 17 predicted proteins | sample TergutCo191P1_FD_187301 | JGI IMG/M metagenome (GOLD analysis project Ga0209755, IMG submission 187301) | Cornitermes sp. P1 segment gut microbial communities from Petit-Saut dam, French Guiana - Co191P1 (SPAdes) (version 2) | ecosystem: Host-associated > Arthropoda: Insects > Digestive system...
TCAAAATCGAAATACAAATCCGCCCAAATCGAACAGCCGACAGGGTGTGTCATTATCGTTTTATCTCTTACGCCAAGCTCGTCGATTACGCTTGCGATAATTCTGTGAATTACGCCGTGCCCGCAGCCGCCGCAGTATTTTGTCTGTATCTTGTGCAGACTTTCAGGATGCCCTAATATCTTTTTCATTTCTTTAATATTTCCTTTGCTCTGTTGAATGTTTCTTCTTCTGTCGGAATTACGCCGCCCGATCTGCCCAAAAGATGCACTTCGGAATTTGATTTTGAGTAATACGCCGATAATTTCACATCTTCGATTAATTGACCTTCCGACATCTCGACAGATAACAGGGGAACGCCTGCCTGACCACTGCCGGTGGTCAGGTTAGCCGCAATTTTTCCGAGCGCTTCAAACGGAAACGGCCACAGGGTTATCGGTCTGAAAATGCCGAGTTTAATTCCCTCTTTCTGCGCAAGTTTTTGAGCGCCGAGACACACCCTCGCGCAAGTTCCGTAGGCAACCATCACAAGATCGGCGTCAGCGCAGTTGTTTTCTTCGTAACGAATTTCCGCGGTTTTTATCTTTTCGTAACGTTTAAAACGTTCTTTTGTTTTCGCTTCAAGCGATTCAGGAACAAGATCGATTGATGTTATGTGAACAGCTTTTTTTCCCGCTCTCTTCGCGCAGCCGCCCGCCGACCAATCATACTTGGGCACTGTTTTTTCAGGAGGCAAAACACATCCCTCGATCATTTGTCCGATCATTCCATCAGCGTGAATGATGACAGGTATTCGATATTTATCCGCCAAATCAAAAGCAAGATATGTAAGGTCTGCCGCTTCCTGCACGCTTTTCGGTGCAAGCACAATGCACCTGTAATCGCCGTGACCGCCCCCCCGCGTCGATTGAAAATAATCGCTCTGCGCAGGAGCAATATTGCCAAGCCCGGGACCGCCGCGCTGAACATTTACAAGCACCAAGGGCACATCCGCGCCTGCGGCATAAGACATCCCTTCCTGTTTAAGACTGATGCCCGGGCTCGAAGAACTCGTCATCGCCCTGACACCCGAGCAGGCAGCGCCGTAAACCATAATAATCGCCGCGATCTCGCTCTCAGCCTGAATAAAAATCCGCCCCCGATCCAGCATATTCCTCGCCATGTAAGCCGGAATCTCATTCTGCGGAGTAATCGGATAGCCGAAATACGCCTGACATCCCGCCCTAATCGCCGCTTCGGAAATAGCGTCATTTCCTTTCATTAAAACTTTTTCACTCATAAACTATTCCTCATACACTTCGATGCAAACATCAGGGCAAACTTCATAACAATTCCCGCAGGCGATACATTTTCCCATATTGACCGCCTTCGCCGGATACGAACCCGCCGAGTTCATCTCAGTATCCGTCTCCAAAATTTTTACGGGGCACGCGCGGATACAAAGCAAGCAGCCCTTACACATCTCTCGATCAATCTCGATTTTACCTTTCTTAGCCATTTTTTCCTCTTATGTTGATGGGTACAGTATAGAGAAAAGTGAATTTATAATCTATACAACCTACATAGGCAGAAACGCATAAGCCTTAGGTGGTTGGCTAACTTACTAATTCAATACAAGAGATGTAATTACACTTTTACAGGAAGCGATTTAAAATAAAATTTTTGGCGTTTTCCTGCCTTTTCGTGCGTTTTTAGCCTATTACTACATGCCTTTTCGTGCGTTTTTAACTGTTTTCTACTTGCCTTTTCGTGCATTTTGGTAGTAAAATGATATAAAGGGCTAAAATAATGACTTTAAACCGAAAAATTTATAAAAAATTGATGGATTGGAAAAAGGAGAGTAATGGGAAAAGCGTGCTTTTAGTCAACGGAGCGAGGCGCGTTGGGAAGAGTTATCTGTGCGAACAATTTGGGAAAAATGAATATAAAAGCGCGATCATTGTAGATTTTGGAAGTGTCTCGAAAGAATTAAAGGATGTTTTTGAAAATGACAGCTCTGACCTTGATATTTTCTTTACTAAGTTATCTGCATTTTTTAACACTCCGCTTTATAAAAGAGAAAGCCTGATTATTTTTGATGAAGTGCAGTTGTTCCCCTACGCGCGGCAATTATTGAAATATCTTGTTGCTGACGGCAGATATGATTATATCGAAACAGGATCACTTTTATCGATAAAACAAAATGTGCAGGATATTCTGATTCCGTCAGAAGAGGAAGAACTACAGATGTTCCCCATGGATTTTGAGGAATTTTTACAGGCGTTAGGTGACGAGACAACTGTGCCGTTCATCACTTCTTGCTTTGAACAAAAAAAACCGCTTGGACAGGCTTTACATCGTAAGGTTATGAATTATTTTCGTCAGTATATGCTTGTCGGAGGAATGCCCCAGGCTGTAATTGAATATGCGATGTATAAAGATTTTGCCGGAACGGATAAAATTAAAAAGCAAATACTGACACTCTATCGGAATGATGTTGTTAAATACGCGGGAAGTTATAAAAATAAAGTGACGGCGATATTTGACACCTTGCCCGGACAATTATCAAAAAAAGAAAAAAAATATAAATTATCATCAATTGATAAAAACGCTCGTCTGCGCAGTTATGAAGACGCGTTCATGTGGCTAAATGACGGCATGATCGCAAATCCGTGTTTTAACGCGACAGATCCCAATGTGGGACTGGCAATGAGCGGCGATAACACTACGCAAAAACTTTATATGGCGGACACCGGTCTTCTGGTAACTCATGCTTTTCGGGATAACGACTATTCAGATAACGAACTATACCGCGCAATTCTGCTCGACAGACTGAATATCAACGAGGGAATGATTTTTGAAAACATTGTCGCGCAAATGCTGCGATGTAACGGACACCGTCTTTATTTTTACTCCAGAGTTGACAGTAATAATCGAAAGAACATGATGGAGATAGATTTTCTAATTACAAAAAAGAAAAAAATCTGCCCTGTCGAAGTTAAATCACAGCGGTATCAATCTCACGCTTCTCTCGATAAATTTAGGGGAAGATTTTCTAAAACACTCGGAGACGCTTACATTATTTACGCCAAAGATCTGATGATAAAAGACGATATCATTCATCTGCCTGTGTATATGACTATGTTTTTGTGAGATGAGTGAACGGCTTCTTAATCTGCTGAAAAAATGATTACTTAGAATTTTCTCTTTTCCAATCCTCAATATGCTTCTTGATCGCCATAAAACTTTTTTCGCTCATTGCGTGTTCCATTTTGCAGGCATCCTGCGCGGCGGTTTTTGCGTCAACGCCAAGACTGACGAGCCAGTCGGAAATCGCGATATGCCTTTCGTATATTGTATCCGCTATTTTTCGCCCGTTTTTAGTGAGGGTGATAAAGCCTTCATCGTCCATTGTTATGTAACTTTTTTCGCGCAGATTTTTCATGGCTACGCTGACGCTCGGTTTACTGTACTCGAGCTCGTTCACGATATCGATCGAACGGACTTTTCCGCCCTTAAGGCTTAGCATCAGAATTGTTTCAAGGTAATTTTCTTCGGATTCGTGATTTTGCAACGAATATCCCCCTGCGTTCATTATATCCCAATTATTGTTTTTGGTGACAGTCACTTATGCGATTTTCAATGATTTTGAGGTTGGTGACAGTCACCTACACTACATATAACACTTAAATTGAAAAACGGCGCTATATGTGGGGGTTGGTGACAGTCACCTTTTTGCTCTTGACAATTGAGTTAGGATCAACTAACCTATAGTTAGAAGCAACTAACTAACTAAGGAAGGCTGATAATGATACCTTTAATGATGGCAGTACCAGGCGTGGAAAACTCAATCAAGAAAATTGGCGGGAATGAAGATACGCGCCAATTTCTGGCAAATTTGGGATTTACGGCGGGATCGCATGTGACAATTATCAGCGAGATCAGCGGTAACGTAATAGTTAACATTAAGGAGTCCCGTGTGGCTATCAGCCGCGAGATGGCTTCAAAAATAATGATATAAGGAAATTTTATGGGAATTAAAATTGCGCTTGCGGGAAATCCGAACAGCGGTAAAACAACTTTATTTAACGCTCTTACAGGATCGAATCAGTATGTAGGAAATTGGCCGGGTGTCACTGTTGAAAAAATGGAAGGCAAATTAAAAATTAATAATGATGTAACAATTACGGATTTGCCCGGCATCTATTCGCTTTCGCCTTATACGCTGGAAGAAGTTGTCGCGCGTAACTATTTAATTGATGAACGTCCCGATGTCATCTTAAATGTTATTGACGGAACAAATCTGGAACGAAATTTGTTTTTGACAACACAGCTCACTGAACTTGGGATTCCTGTCGTGGCTGTAATTAATATGATGGATGTTGTGCGTAAAAACGGAGATAAGATTGATACCGCAAAACTTTCCAAAGAGCTTGCGTGTAAGATAATTGAAATTTCCGCGCTGAAAGGAACCGGCATCAACGAAGCGGCTAACGCCGCAATCATGGCGGCTAACGGACCAAAAACAATTCCGCAGCACAGTTTTTCAGGCGGCGTTGAACATATGCTCGCGCATATTGAAGAAGCGGTTCTCCATAATATACCGGAAGAACAGCAGCGTTTTTTCGCGATTAAATTATTCGAACGCGATAAGAAAATAATTGAAAAACTGGGACTGTCGCAGGAACAGACTGCTCATATCGAAAATGATATTTTACGCGGAGAAAAAGAACTTGATGATGACAGCGAAAGTATTATCGCTACGGCGCGTTATGTTTATATTGATTCGATAATTAAAGACTGCGTTAAAATTAAAAACAAAGGAAAACTTTCCGTATCGGATAAAATCGATAAAATTGTGACAAGTAAAATATTCGCGCTTCCAATTTTCGCGGCAGTCATGTTTATTGTCTATTTTATTTCGGTGACAACAATCGGAACGTTCGCGACTGATTGGGCAAACGAAGGTGTGTTCGGCGAGGGCTGGTCATTTTTTGGTTTGTGGATACCAGGCATTCCCGCTGCGTTAGGCGCGTTTCTTGAATCGATTAATTGCGCGCATTGGCTGCACAGTTTGATAATCGACGGAATTATCGCGGGCGTAGGCGGCGTTCTCGGTTTTGTGCCGCAGATATTAATTTTATTTATATTTCTCGCGTTTCTGGAATCATGCGGCTACATGGCGCGCGTCGCTTTTATAATGGACAGAATTTTCCGCAAGTTCGGATTGTCAGGCAAATCATTTATTTCGATTCTGATCGGCACAGGATGCGGAGTTCCGGGTATCATGGCGTCGCGCACCATCGAAAACGATCGCGATCGCAGAATGACAATTATAACAACAACTTTTATCCCGTGCGCCGCGAAACTGCCGATTATCGCGCTTATCGCCGGCGCTTTATTCGGCGGCGCATGGTGGGTTGCGCCTGCTGCCTACTTCACCGGAATTGCCGCGATAATTTGTTCAGGCATCATTCTTAAAAAAACAAAAATGTTCGCGGGAGACACCGCGCCGTTTATCATGGAACTTCCCGCTTATCATTTGCCGTCGATTATCATTGTGCTTAAAAGTATGTGGGAGCGCGGCTGGTCATTCATAAAAAAAGCGGGAACAGTTATTTTAATTGCGTCGATTTTTGTTTGGTTCGCTTCAAGCTTCGGATGGGGAAACAGTAGCTTCGGCATGGTTGACATGGATTCGAGCATACTCGCGATTATCGGCGGATTTATCGCTCCGATTTTTTCACCGCTTGGCTGGGGTCATTGGGAAGCATCTGTCGCCGCTTTCACAGGGTTGATAGCGAAAGAAAACATCGTCGGCACTTTCGCGATTCTTTACGGTGTCGCGGAAACCGCAAACTCCGAAAGCGGCGCGGAAATGTGGAGCGTATTCGCTTCTAATTTCACCGTATTAGGCGGATTTTCATTTTTGATTTTTAATTTATTATGCGCGCCGTGCGTAGCCGCAATCGCTGTCATCAGAAAAGAAATGAACAGCAGAAAATGGTTTTGGGGCGCTATCGGTTATCAGTGCGGATTCGCGTACATCGTATCGCTGTGCATTTATCAGCTTGGAATGTTGTTCACAGGTCATTTCGGCGCAGGATCGATCTTCGCGATTTTGCTGACAGCAGGATTTATATTTATGCTGGTTCGTCCCGATAAAAACAAACTGCAAAATACATAAATTATGATAATAGAAAACCTTGGAACCATTTTAACAGTTTTAGTTTTAACCGTGATTGTCGCGGCGGTAATAATTAAAATTCGCCGTGACAGAAAAAACAATGCTTGCGGCGGCTGTTCAAATAATTGCGGATGCCGGAAATAATCTGCCGCATATCAATAAAATCATCAATATTTCGGAGTAAATTACAATTTATATCCGCTGTTATTTTATCTGATTACATGTTAATATGACTTATGGCGATTTTTTCACTTCTTTTAACAATGATCGGCGGTCTTTGCATGTTCCTTTTCGGCATGAAGGTGATGAGTGACGGCTTGCAAAAAAGCGCCGGTGAACGCATGCGTAAAGCGCTTGATTTCATGACAAGCAACCGTCTTGTCGGGGTGTTTACGGGATTTTTGGTAACCGCAATTGTTCAGTCTTCTTCGGCGGTTTCCGTTATGGTCGTTTCTTTTGTGAACGTAGGACTTCTTTCGCTTGTCCAGTCGATAGGAGTGCTTTTCGGCGCGAATATCGGCACAACTTTGACAGCGTGGATTGTCTCGCTTATCGGTTTTAAAATCAGCATTGACGCGCTCGCTGTTCCGGCGATAGGCATCGGTTTTGTTTTAAGATCCATCAAATGGAAACATAAAAGCATCGGTGATTTTATATTTGGATTCGGCTTTTTGTTTTTAGGTCTTTATTATCTTTCCGAAGGAATTGGCAATATTCAATTTAACGCTCATGCAATAGAAGTATTTAAAGATATGGGTTTTGCCGCGGTTCTGATCGCTTTCGGCACAAGTTTTGTAATGACGCTTATTATCAATTCATCAACTGCCGCTGTCGCGATGATCATTGTAATGGCAGGCGGTAACATAATTACTTATGAAATGGCGGCAGGAATGATTTTGGGCGCGAACGTCGGCACAACTACCGACGGCATTTTAGCTTCAATCGGCGGAACTGCCGACGCGAAAAGATCGGCTCTTTCTCACGTGCTCTTCAATGTAATATTAGCTTTGTGGGCGATTCCCTTATTAATGCCCGTTCTTAAACTTGTTGATGTTATAGTACCCGGAGATCCTCTTGCGATTATTTACGGCAGTGACGGAAAAATAATTGTAAATGTCGCGGTTGGTTTTCATCTTGCTATGCTTCACACAATGTTCAAAGTATTAAATACGATTCTGTTCCTGCCGTTTGTGAATCATTACGCAAAACTTTTGACATTAATTATCCGCGACAAAAAACCGGCAGCAGCAGAAGAGAAATACAAGTTTGCGTATATTTCGACCATTGTCGCCGATTCGCCCGGATTGAATATCATGCGCGCGGAAAAAGAGATCAGCGACATGGCGGGAATTGTATCGTTTATGTATTCGCGTTTCTGCACCGCGCTGCGAAATCTGCGTGAAAGCGTAAATGATGTCGAAAATATCGAAGCGTTATGTGAAGAATTAAAGAAGAAAGAAGAATACATTGATGATATGCGCGACACTCTAAGCAATTTTTTAATGGAATGTCTGCGCGGAAAGGTCAATACAAGATCCGAAGCTCGTATTTCATATTTGATGCAGGTAATTGTCGCCCTCGAATCGATGAGCGATGAATGTTACAGCATCAGCCGGCTGCTGGTAACAAGCGTCAATAAAAACTGCGTGTTTAAAGACAAAGAAATGGACGAATTGATCCCCTATGTCGGACAGGTCGAAGAATTCCTCGCCCTTCTTGAAAACCAGCTTGGCAGAAATCCGTCAGCGCAGCACAAAGAACGAGCCGCGGAACTGGAAGACAGTATCGATAAAAACCGCAGAAAGCTGCATAAAATGGGACGCAAGCGCATTGAAGCGGGCAAAAATGTAAAATCGGAATTGTTATTTATCGATCTGATTCGCAGAATTGAGAAGCTTGGCGATTATTGCTTTGAGATATCTGAAGCGTACAGATAGGCGTTAAAGTAATCCGATAAAAGATTTGCTTGCGGGTTTCGATTTTACGCCATATAATGACATTATGGCTAATCACAGTGTTACCAAACGCTTTGGTATATTGACGGCGGGCGGTGACTGCCCTGGTTTAAATGCCGCTATTCGAGGGGTGTGCCGCGCAGCCCATGACATATACGATATGGAAATTGTTGGTATTGCCAACGGTTTCCGCGGTCTTATCAATGAAGATACAAGATTACTTGAGCCCGCGGATTATTCCGGTATTTTAACGCTTGGCGGCACCATTTTCGGTTCCAGCAGGGAAAAACCATTTTCACCTACCGATAAAGACGAACCTGCCAGCGAAAAAGTTTCCGCGATAGTGGAGACATATGAAAAACTGAAACTTGATTGTCTTGTCGTGTTGGGTGGAAATGGAACCAACACAACGGGCTATAAACTTTCACGCGAAGGTTTGAATATAATCGGTCTTCCTAAAACAATTGATAATGATATTTTCGGCACGGACAGAACATTCGGATTTAATTCCGCTCTCGCGATCGGCACTGAAGCGATTGATCGTCTGCACACAACGGCGCGAAGCCACAGCCGTGTCATCGTGATCGAACTCATGGGGCACAAAGCAGGCTGGCTTGCTTTATTCGCAGGCGTAGCAGGCGGCGGTGATGTCATTCTTCTTCCTGAGATTCCTTATGATATAAAAGTCGTTGCCCGTCATATTGAAAAGCGGGTCAAAATGGGAAAGAATTTTTCAATCGTAGTTGTCGCGGAAGGCGCGTCATCAGTTGAAGAAGCTCAAATGGATAAAAAGGACAGAAAAAAATACCGCCTCGAAAACGGACCTTCAGCCGGTTATCGTGTCGCGAAAGAAATTCAAGATGAAACCGGAATGGAAACCCGCGCCACAGTTTTAGGTTATGTGCAGCGCGGAGGAATCCCAAGCGCCACAGATCGCGTTCTCGCAACCTGCCTCGGAACCGCAGCTGCCGAACTCCTCGCTCAAGGTCAATACGGACGCATGGTCGCCCTTCTCGGCAACGACATCGGTTCCGTCGATTTAAGCGTCCCCGAAGGAAAAGTAAAAAATGTTCCCGTCGATCACTACATGATTAACACAGCAAACGCAGTTGGGAGCTGTTTGGGGATATAAACAATTTTTTAGCAGTAGGAGCAGCTGACTATAGTACAAATTTAATCTATTGATAATCAAGTCTGAATATGGTATCTTATATGTACTGGAGGCTAAATGGCTTTTAATTTGAGAGATAACGTAAAACCAATTTCTTATGTAAAAACAAACGCGGCAGAAATGATGAATTATGTAAATGAACGCAGAAACCCAATAATTATTACCCAAAATGGCGAAGCAAGAGCTGTTTTAATGGATATAAATACTTATCAGGATAATGAGGATGCATTTGCTCTGCTCAGTATTTTAAGAATAGCAGAAAAAGATATAGAAAACGGAAATGTAAAAGATTCTGAAGAAGTATTTGATGAGTTAAGAAAAAAATATGTAAAAAATGGCTAAAAAAGAATTTGATAAATATATCATTAAAATGACTCAAGGCGCAGAAAATGATTTGAATGAGATCATTGAATATATTTATCAAAATAATCCACGTACAGCATTAGTGATAATGGAAAAAATTATTTCAAAAATAAAAACATTGGATCATTTTCCAAATAGGGGAAGTTATGTTCCGGAATTGCTTGCAAGGAACATCAAAGAATACAGGCAAATAACAGAAGAGCCATGGAAAATTTATTATAAGGTCGACAAGAATATTGTGAATATAATGGCAATTATTGATTCAAGAAGAAATTTAAAAGATATTTTGATTAATAAATTATATCCTGAAAATCTACCTGCCTCGTCAAATTAACGGTAAATTTTATGAGTGACAATATTTATGACAACCAAAAATCTCTTTCACATCCGCCCAATTGTTTAAAATGCGTTCACTTCAAAACAACATGGGATAAATACTATCCGCGTTCCTGCGAAATTTTTGGAATCAAAAGCGTCAATCTCCCTTCCGTCGAAATTTTCCGCGCCCAAGGATCTCATTGCCCGTCGTTTAAGCTGAAGGAGGGGTTTAAGTAATCTGTCAATTTAATAAGCCGCCAGAGTTTTGCGTTTTCGCCCTATGTGCCTTGTTTTATCATATTAATAATCTATTTTTTGCTAAGTCACAATATTGAGTATCAATTTCAATTCCGATAAATGATCTGTCTTTTAAACATTTGCAAGCGACTCCTGTTGTACCGCTTCCGCAAAAGGGATCTAATACTATATCATTTTCATTAGTTGACGCAAGAACAATTCGTTTAATAAGATCCAATGGTTTCTGAGTTGGATGTTTTCCGCATTCTTTTTCTTCGTTCTTAGGAGTTGTTATTGACCAAACAGATCTCATTTGTGTATTTTCTTTTTTTAATTTATCTTCAGGAAATAATCCGTTTTTCATTTCTTCGTAATTAAATGTATGCTTAGCTTTTTTATCTTTACGAGCCCAAATAATAGTTTCATGTGAGGCAGTAAAAAAACGGCAGCTTAAATTAGGAGAAGCATTTGGTTTAAACCAAATAATATCATTCAAAATATGAAAATTATTCTTCTGTAGTATGTAACCGCATTGATAAATACTGTGATAAGTTCCGGAAATCCAGATTGTTCCTTCCGGTCTTAAAATACGGCGGCAAGCAGAAATCCATTCATTATGAAAAATAGTGTCTTCTTCAAAACCTTTACTTTTATCCCATTTCCCTTTGTTAACATTTACCATTTTACCATTCTGACATGTAAATCCGTCATTTGATAACATATAAGGCGGATCAGCAAAAATCATATCTATCGAATCTTCAGGTATTGACCTTAGTATTTCTAAACAATCGCCGTTAAATAATACAGCATTTTTTGATTTTAAATATGGTGTATAATAGTTAAATGTATTTGAGAGTATTTTTGATAAATGTTCTTTTGGATCCATTGGTTTTTCTTAATAATTGCTCTAGTGTATCATTCTGATCCACTTAAAACACCCTAATATTTAACAAATATATTATAACATTAATTTTAATTCTTTGTCAAATATTCATATTTGATTTATTTTTCGATCTTTATTTGTTAGGCACAAAGTAAATATAATATTTTCACATTTTAATATTTTATATATCCTTCTTTTCATAAAAGACAATATCCATATTGTCTTTTATATTCTCAATCTGTCCGGTCTTTTTATAACCAATTTTTTCATATAAATAACAATTTCCTCTTTCCTGTAATATTGTATCTAAAATCCAGCCATTTTTTGGTTTGTATCTTTCTTCTATTATTTCGAATACCTTTTGAGCTATGCCTTTATTATGATATTCAGGTAAAATAAATATCGGAGATACTCTACATTTTAGATCATTTTCCAATCTGACTATCCTAATAGCCCCTACAGAAATATTATCCATTTTAATTATATAATAGTCCGTAAACTCTTGATTAAGCCTCTGAATTATTCTTTCAATATTTTCATTTCCGGGGTTTGTGTCATAGTCCTTATATTTTTCCAATAGACTTTTAAATGATTTTATTTGCATTTGATGTATTTCATCAACATTTTCAAAAGCAGCCTTTTTTAATAATATTTCCATGTTACATTCCTTTTTCGCAATTATTTTCTCCCTCTTTTATTATTAACATATTATTAATTATCTTTAATAAAGCCTTTGGTGAATACGCATCAGCCCCTTTTTCATCATTATTATACTTTTCTTCAAATAATGACCAATCCATAAATCTTGCCATAATGAAATATTATAGCATTTATTTTTATTTATCGCAAATTGTATTTGTTTGTTAGGTGTCATTATATATCAGAAAGTCAGCTGCCCTCGAAAAAACTCCGCCGAAGAGTAAGAAAAGTATAATAATTACAACAAAGGCGGAAACGCAAAACCTAAAAAAAACTACATTAGCGTAAGCGCAAAACCCCCTGCAGGCTCCAGGTGGCTGGTACTTTACCGCAATAAAATAGGATCAGTCGCAGCCAATGTCGCCTTTGGGTGTTTTGCGCTCCCGCTTAATATGGTTTATATTTGAATATTTTTGTGCTATCAACATGAAAGTATATTATTTACGGACACAAGCGTATTCCTGCTCTGTTGATGTACAAAGAATAACATAATATCAATTCTGCGATCTCTGCGTACATGCGAGAGATATTCTTTCATCCACGCTGCATATAGCGTACCCTTTACAACTAACAACACTACGAAAAAGTGATGGCTGCCACCTTTGCGTATCCAGCGCAGTACCATTTTGCATTTATTCTTTCATTGATAATGTAAAACCATACATATCTATTATTTTTACTTTAGGATAATTAATGTTCGTTTTTTCCCCTGAAATAAAATCATATGTGAATGTTTCATTAGACATTTTATCTATTATTGTTTTATTAAAATCATAAAATTCTTTTATAATACTTAATGATTTCTTATTAAACTTTGTAAAACCACACCTGCTGTTAGATATTGTTTTAAATGATTTTCTAAAGAAATCATCATAAGCAGGTACAGCTCCAAATATACCTAAAATCATTTTTGTAATTAATGTAACATCAGCACTTGTAAAATTCATAACTCGCATATATAAATTTTGATATATTTCAAATATTTTTTCATATGTTTCATTATTATAAGAATCAACATCTATATTCCAATAATGTTTTTCCAATGAATTTATATATTCTATTGTCTTTACAAAATATTTTGCACTCTTCTGCAATAGAAAACTGGAACCTCTAAACATTCCCCAACTTGCTAAATAAAAAGCCAGCTCAAAACAACTTTTTTCCATGTCTTTTGTTAAATCATTTTCTACTTTAAAATAATTATAACAATAATCAAATGATGTATACCTATGTTCATGATTTCCCAATACTAAATATTTATTTACAATTTCTTCAAAATTATCTTTCTTCATATTTTCTCCTTTTTATTTCAGTATTGTATAATTTTATGTATTTGTCAATCAATCAAAATGGTATTTCGCCTAACTCCCTACAGACAAAATTCGTTTAACCTACTAATAAAAGAAATATACGTATACATAATTGATATAAGCAGAAGATGCAAATACCTCGTTCTATTATTTTAATCTCTATACATCAGCAGAACAAGCAGACATACTCAGAAAAACATATCCTATGATAAACTTGCTTTATACAGTACCGGGCGAGTGTGTACTCGCGGAAAAACATTTCCGCAATTATGTTATTCTTTGTACATCAGCAGAGCAGGCAGACGCACTCATAAAAACATTTCCGGCGCTCCCCGCGAAAGAGACACAGTATTTTTTTATTCAATTTATTAATTTTAAAATAAATAAGATTAAAATATATCTGTGGCTCTGTAGCGGACTCTTCGCCGGAGTTTTTCTGAGGGCGGTTGACTGTCTGATTGATGTACAGAGATTTATAACTCTTCGGCGGAGTTTTTTCGCGGGTTCCGCTCGCACGGTAGTGTACAAGGGATTGTTTTGCTTTTCGGCGGAGTTTTCCCGAGAACAACTGACTGTCTAATGATGTACGAATGTTAACATCCTAGCAACCCAAGGCTTTTGCCCTCCCGCCTTTGTAGATTATTCAATATATAGACACGTTTATTTTCTGCCGATAATTGACTGAAGGAGTGTATCTTGCAGCTTTTTGATGACTTTAAAAACAGATTTATGACCGATTTGGGCTTCAAATTCAGGACAATTGCCGTTGGATCGGCGGTTTTGCTGGGGCTTTGCGGGCTTTTATTGGGGTTTTCGCTGGTTTCGGCTTTGTTTGGAATCGGTTTTTTCCCTGAAACGCCCGGCAGATTGTTTACTCGCTCCTTTGGGATTCTGTCGATTTTTATTCCGGTGCATCTGGCTTACGCGGCTTTTATTCTCGCTGATCCGAAATGGCGTCCGGACAGGATTTTCATTTTAGGCGGAGCGATTTTTCCGTTTTTGACGCTGGCTATTGGTTTTACTTTTATCCGTGATTTTGATATGCGTTCCGCGCAATTTGCGTTTATTAATTTTACCGGGAAAACAGGATTTAGTTTTTTTATAATTTTTATTACTGTAGTTGAAGTTCTGCTTTTGCAAATTCTTAAAAATACGATTTTTAAAAATTTAAAAACAGCCGCGAATAACGCTAACGCGGCTGCTGTGAATATTCTTCCTCCGCCTGAAATTTCCGAACCGGATTTTAAAACAACTGATGATCAAACAAGTTTAGTAATTTATAAAGCGCCTGCTGTTTCAATTGTTTCGGAAAGCGATATTATTCATCATGAAATATTTTCAAGTGAAGATGAAGAAGAAGTCGAGGAATTACACGAAGATATTATCGATGCTGATGTCAGCGTACTTGAAGAAGATGAAGATGAAAGTGACGCGATTACGCGCGCGATTGAAGAAGCGGAAGCTGCCGCGCAGGAACACGCAGAGCAGGTTCGCAAGAGAAAGACCGCCGCTAATAACGGACGCAAAAAATATAAAGTTCCCGTTGATATTTTGAACGAATATCCCGACGGAGAATATTGGGTAATTGATCAGGCAACGCGGGACGCTGCTGTCGCTTTAAAAGAAACATTGGAAGAATTTAAAATTCAAGCTGAGGTTACCGGAATCAGAAAAGGTCCTGTTATCACAATGTTTGAAATTCTTCCCGCTCCCGGAGTTAAACTTTCAAAGATCGTCGGATTAGCTGATAACATCGCTTTGCGTCTCGCTGCGTCGTCTGTTCGTATCGTCGCTCCGATTCCGGGAAAGCACGCTGTCGGCATCGAAGTTCCAAACGCAAAACGCAATATTGTTTCTTTCAGAGAAATTATTGAAAGTGAGCTTCGGTCGGACAAAAAAATGGAACTTCCTGTTGTTATGGGAAAAGATATTACAGGCGAAGGACAGACTGTCGATCTTGTTCAGATGCCGCACTTGTTGATTGCGGGCGCGACGGGATCGGGAAAATCTGTTTGCGTAAACGCGATTATTCTTTCTATACTGTATCAGCTTCATCCATCGGATTGCAGACTGATGATGATCGATCCGAAAATTGTTGAATTAAAATTGTATAACGATATTCCGCATTTACTGACGCCGGTTATTACCGAACCGAAAAAAGCTTTTCAGGCTCTTCAATATTGTATTTATGAAATGGAGAGGCGATACGCCTGTCTTGATTCTGTCGGCGTGCGCGACATTCGCAGTTACAACAAACGCATCAAGGAAAAAAATATTGCTCAGGAACATTTGCCGTACATCGTTGTAATTATCGATGAGTTTGCCGACTTGATGTCGACTACAGGAAAAGAGCTTGAAGCAACAGTCGCGAGGTTAGCCGCAAAGAGCCGCGCGGTTGGTATTCATCTTGTGCTTGCGACTCAGCGTCCCTCAATTGATGTTATAACAGGTTTAATCAAATCGAATATTCCGAGCAGAATCGCGTTTATGGTCGCAAGCAAAATCGACAGCCGCATCATTATCGATATGATAGGAGCGGAAAAACTTTTGGGCAAGGGCGATATGCTTTACTCAGGAGCAGTTGATCCGTTTCCGATCCGAATGCAGGGCGCTTTTATTTCTGAAGAAGAAGTTGAAGCTGTAGTTGAGCATGTAAAAACTTTCGGAAAGCCCGATTATATTGACGATGAAATTTTCTTTGAAGAGGAAGAAGACGGTAATTTATCGCTTTTCTCCGACGGCGGCGATCCGTTATACGAACAAGCTCTTGAAATTGTTATGCAGCAGGGAAAAGCAAGCGCAAGTTATATTCAACGCAGATTAAAAATCGGATTTAACAGATCCGCAAGACTAATAGACGAAATGGAACAGAACGGAGTTGTCGGTCCCGCGCAGGGAAGCAGACCGCGCGAATTACTGAGAGGCAGCGGTTACAGCGCGCCGTTTGGAGCGTAAGATAAATCTAAAATATTTTTCTTTAATTCGATAAATGTTTTTTGCGCCGAGTCGAAATCAAAATCTTCCATTTGTTGAATTAATTCTTCGCTTCCGTGCAGTAATTGAAGATCACTAATGTATATCAAACATTCCGGATTTCCGTTTCTCAGCGTTACTTCCAATTTCTCCAGTAACTCATGTACAGCAGCGTCATCTAAAGATTCCTCATGGTTATCAACACGGGCGCGTATTTTTTTTATTACTAACGGTTCAAGCTCTGTTATTGTTTTTTTCAGTTCTGTTTGCAATTTTTCCAATTGAGACGCAGTCGTATTGTTCTTTCCGTCCTTAAGAGCGTTTTCAATTTCCCATGCGGCTTTCATTAATTGAGTTTTATTTAATTGAGCGGCATTACCTTTTAATGAATGCGCTATTCTGTGCGCAAGTTTTATATCATCCGCTTTTAAGGCTTTTTCAATTTCGCTGAATTTTTCGCCGCAATTTTTTACAAAGATATTTATCAGTTCCTGATGCAGATCGGCATCTGCCTGTTCGCGCTGTTTTTGCTCTTCTCTGTCCCATTTTACGGGAGTAATATATTTTACAAGGCATCGCCACAACACCTGCGATGTGAACGGTTTACACATACAATCTTTCATTCCCATTGATATATAAACATTTCTGTCATCGGTCATTACATTTGCGGTCATTGCTACAATCGGAATATTCACGTTAAGAGAAAATATTTTTTCAGCCGCTTCAATGCCGTCCATCACAGGCATATGTATATCCATAAAAATTAAATCATACTGTTTCTTTCCTGTTTTAATTCTTTTTTCAACCATTGCGACGCCTTCTTCGCCGTTATGTGCAATTTCTGTCGTTATGCCTACCTGCGCTAAATGTTCGCAGACAACCTGTTGATTCATGATATTGTCTTCGCAGACTAAAATTTCAGCTTCAAAGATCGGTTTTTCGATTGTATTTTCAAATATAATACGATCCGCCCGATCGTCTTTATCGGCGTTGTCAATTGCGTCAAATGTAAGTTCAAAACTGAATTTGCTTCCGACGCCGGGAGTGCTTTCCACACAGAGCCTGCCGCCCATCATTTCAATAAGATTTTTCGCGATGACAAGTCCAAGTCCTGTACCGCCGTACTTGCGCGTTGTTCCGACTTCCGCCTGCATAAAAGGATCAAATATTTTTCTAATTTGTTCTGGAGCAATGCCTATGCCGCTGTCTTTAATTTCAAAATACATTGTCACGGCGTTTGCTTCGATACTTTTTATAGTACCGAGCATTTTAATAGCGCCGGTATTTGTAAATTTTACGGCGTTGGAAAGAAGATTAACGAGCACCTGATGAAGTTTAATCGGATCACCGTACAGTCTTTTTCCGATTGATGGCTCGGCGTAAAAATGCATCGATAAACCTTTCTCTATCGCGTTCGGCATGATCATCAATCTGCAGGCGACAAATATTTCATGCGGATCAAAAGGAATTTTTTCAAGTTCCATTTTGCCTGACTCAATTTTTGAAATATCTAAAATATCATTTATTAATTGAAGAAGCCATTCGGAATTTTTATGTATCTTCATCAGATAGTCTCTGGTTTTCGGAGAAATTTTATCGTACATCGCAAGTTCTGAAAATCCGATGATACTGTTCATCGGCGTGCGGATTTCATGACTCATATTCGCGAGAAACATCGATTTTGCTTTGTTTGCTGTATTCGCCGCGTCCGAAAGCAAAGATTTATTTATTCTCGATCTGACAATTTGCCAGCCGAAATATATTCCGATAATCGCGGCAAAAACAGCGTTAGATAAATCGATAGACCAGTTGTCGGGAGTTTTTACTATCACGCATATTATCATAAAGAGAGAAGCCGCGGCTGTTGTCAGACAAAAATTCAAAATTGCGGGAATATCAAATATAAATAACGCGCAGATCAAAATACCGAGAAATGCGCCGGCAATTTTTCCCGGGTTTGCCCAAACTCCCAAATAAATGCCGAAAAGAATCGCGTTAAAATAATAAATTATAATTAACGTATAAATAAATTTGCTGCTAACAGGTTTTCCGTTTTTTAATTGATTCTTTTTATGGTTTACGATAAAGATAAGTCCGACAGCAACAAGACCTGTACCAAAATAAATTCCCATCGTCAAATAATCAACGCTGTTAATCAAATAACGAATTACAGTGAAAGAGAACGCCAGAACAGCGACCATTATATTTGCTTTGTATAAATTGAACAGGTTATCCGGAAATGTTTTTTTAAGGCATCTCACGTATTCTTCTCGCCCCATCCCGAAGAACCGCCATTTAGTGAATAAGGCTTTTAGCCACATTATCCTAAAATTCTAACATGAAAAATTTTTTTATACAACAAAAACTTTTATTTTTTTGAAAAAAAAGCCTAAAAAATGGTGACTGTCACCCTTTTGTAGTATATTACGGTTTAAAATAGTAAAAATATACAAAAAAGGCAGCCGTCATTTAAAACATTTTATATTAAATTGACAATTAATATATTTTTGAATATTATGTGCAAATAAAATTAATGGAAAGATCGATACAAAGAAATTCATCAGCCTCAAAAATAAAATACGATGATCTCCTTTCACTGCCAAAAGATTACGTTCCCAAGTATGCCGTAAAAGATGCGCAGCAGTTCAAGAAAGATTTTCTGCTGAAAAATTCTAAATCCGCTTCGGATTTAAAGCACCGATTTTTTTATAATGATAAAGGAGACGCGTGTCTGGAATTTACGGTAAAACCGAAAGAAGGTTACACTTTTGATAAGCTTACATGGATTGGCTATACATGGAAGAATATCAGCGGTAAGATCGGAAACGGAGAGATAAAATATATCATATCAAAAAAATCGGCGGATAAAGCTCAATATAATATGGATGAACGAAGAAAAGATTTAGTATTCAAGGAAATTGAGAAAGAAATATTTCAAATTGCGAAAGAATATCAATATGATTTTAAAGGCGCTTACGGCATAAATGTAAAATACCGCAAACCGAATATTAAAAAAGCAGTATGCGGCGGATACTCCGACGCTGTTTCAGATAAATTAATAAATCATTCGTTAATTGCTAAAGTGGAAAGCTGGTCATCAGAAAAAGGCAAGCACGCATGGAACGTAATTATTTTAAAAGATAAACGTAAACTTTATTGCGACGTAACATGGTATCAGGGAAATAATATCGACAGCGAAGGTTATGTCGTGGATATTCCCGAAAGAAATCCAGTCAATTTAACTTTCAATCTTGATGAATTCAACAGCCAAGGCGGCGCGATCAATTTAGCCACAAAAAAATTACTAGAAGTTCATTTCGCATGGGGGGATGCGGTGAAGAGTTGAAGGTTTTTATTGTTAGTAAATACGAGATATGCAGAAACCGTTATTCAAAATCTTTATGTTTATCGGCAAGGGCGTTTTCTAAAACTTCCACAATTACTTCTCTAATCTCGCGGATAATGTCTTTGTGAAGCCTTTCCATAGAACTTTCAGGCGATGGCGGCACTGCGAATAATTGGTAGGCTTCGATGTCCATCGCCGCCGCTATTCGCTCTAGAACTTCGGGTGTGGGGTATTGCCGGGATAACTCTATCATCGCTATGTATTGGGTTGATACTCCCGCTTTTTCCGCTAATTTTGACTGCGTAATGCCGCATTTTTTACGGTATTCCTTAAGGTTACTGGATAAAATGTCTCGAATATTTGTCATTTTATAGTTTTTACAGCCTGTTTACAATGATAAAAGTATTGATCATCTGTTGACAATCAATGTAATGTTGAATATTATTGGCAATAAGTTGATGTTATAAAGATGCTTTATAATTTCGCTAAAATTAAAGGAGTACACATTGAAAACAGCAAAAACTTTTGTATGCGGCTTCCTTGCCGTCGTTCTTGCGCTTGTCTTTACAAGCTGCTCGGATCCGTTAGACCTTCCGTACGAAAAAAATGAGCAAACGAGCGGTATAACAGGCGCTGTAACAGGCAGGGTGATTATTACCGATACACAAACAGGCATCGGCGGTGTAAACATTACGCTGGAAAATTCAAACGGCGTATTTTCAGTATCGGTTTTAAGCGCAAATATAGGTATTACTAACGGGACGCGCAGTATAAACGGATCTCGTTCTGCGGCAGCAAATACCACAACAGCAGCCGACGGATCGTTCACATTAAGTAATATTCCGGCAGGAAACTATTTTTTATACGCTTCATCTCAGAATTCTCTGGAAAAAGCAATCCGCACAAATGTTACTGTAACAGCGAATCAAACAATCAACACAGGTATACTTCCTCTGACTCCCGTCGGCAGTATAAATGGAAAAATCACTCTTGACAGCGCAAGTGATAATGTGTGGGGTTTTATAGTCAGCGTTGCAGGAACTTCGTTAATGGCTATGACAGATATTGAAGGCAATTTTGAAATTAATGGGATTCCTTCAGGCAGCTATACAATTTTGATAATGAAAGGATATTTTACCGGCTTTTTCGCAAACGATCCTGCGGTAAAAGTTACCGTAACAGGCGGATCTTCTGTCTCTCAGGATATTGGAACA
>Ga0209755_10003254_pt1 | contig 20627 bp, 27 predicted proteins | sample TergutCo191P1_FD_187301 | JGI IMG/M metagenome (GOLD analysis project Ga0209755, IMG submission 187301) | Cornitermes sp. P1 segment gut microbial communities from Petit-Saut dam, French Guiana - Co191P1 (SPAdes) (version 2) | ecosystem: Host-associated > Arthropoda: Insects > Digestive system...
TTGCATTCGGTTGTTGCTTTGGTTTTTTGTTAGCATTCGCTCTCCGCCTTGGGCTTTGGTTTGTTTCTTTATTATACCAAAAACCCCGTCCATCCGGGCAAATGGACGGGGTTTGTCTTCAAACTGAGAGGTTGCCGCGGAATGCGGCAGCCTCTTTTTTAGTCTCCGTGACGCCGCTTCGAGGGCGGTAGCCAGCAACGTACCCTCGCGGAAAAAGTGCAAGGGTGGATTTTTACGTATATAAAAGGTATGATAGAAGCGGAAGCACCTATAAGTGGGAGGAAGCCCAAGCATGTCCCTATTTGAAACCTGGCAAGTGCTGTCAATGGCGGCGGATAAAAAAATGCAAGCCTATGTTACCGCATTGTTTGACGGCGCAAAAAACGCGGCGTGCGAAATGCTTGCGCAGGACGCGGCACGCTTCTCCCGACTTGGGGAGAATGACGAGCGCATGTTTGAGCAAACCGTTCGGCTTATGGGCGCGTACAAGGAAGCGGCAGGCATTATCGAAGCGACCGTTGCGCCGCACCCTGCGGTAAAGGATTTGCTGGTGGGCATTGGCGATGTGTTAAGTTCGCGCTTAAAAGAATATGAAGATACGCTGGCAACAGAAGCTTCCCCCAATCCTGTAGCGGACGAAAAGCGCGGCATTATTGAACGCGCAAAGGTATATACCGGGCGGCAAATTGAAAATATGGCAAGCAAATACCCCGATGAAGATGCGCCCGAGCAATGGGCAAATTTACGCGGGGCATTTTTAATGGGCACAAACGATTGGGAAACGGAAATAAAAAACGAAATTAACGGCGAAAAAATACAGCAGGAAATATATACCCACTACCAGGACGGACTGCGCTTTTGTTTGCTGGGGCTGGACGATTTGCACGGTCGTACCGCCGCGCGTGCCTATACCGAGTTGATTGAGCGGGAATGGGAAATGTTAGAAGCCGTAATCCGCGTGCAGGTACAAGCCTTCGAAATGGCGTTAGAAGCGCATCCGTGCCAATCAGCCGTTGAGGTGCTTGATATACTGCGCGAGGCGTATCAGCAAACAGGACCGCTGGTGGAAATGCTGCAACGGCTGCCCAAGGACGGGCGAGCATCGCAAAGCGTATGCCGTTCGTTTGACGAATTTTCGCAAGCGCTGGAAAAAGTCGAACTGCCCGAAATTGACGAAAACGAAGCGGACAAGCCGCTGGATGCCGCCCCTTTCCTGGCAGCGCTGGGCGAGGAAACGGCAAACCTGTTTGGTCAGCAGCGCATTGAATTTTTAAAAGCGGCGTACCGCTTGCAACGCCTGGTGGGGGACGAAATTCTAATGGCGGAAGAAGCGGCAAAATTATTTGTAACGGCGCACACCTTACTTTCACCCTCTCCAGCGGACGCAACGGAAATTGAGGCGCAAATCATCAAAGGCGTTGCGGAAACGCTGGAAATTAAGGTAGAAAGCCTAAAAGACAGCATCATAGATTTTAACGGCGACAGCGCATCGCTTTTGCAATCCTTCGCGAAAGAGAAAACCGATGTAACCGACGAAATAAAAGACGCGGCGTTTATCGCCGTGCGCAATGCGTGGTTTGAATCGCCCCCCGCAGACGAAGCGGGCGTGGCAATTTTCTTTGAGCAATGCCGCGAAAGCGAGTCCTTTGCGCCCTATCGAGTAGATTATGAGAAGCATGTTACGCAATATTCTTCCAAAATGGAAAAGGCTGTCGCGCGTTTTAAATGCGACATTCTGCTGTACGAAGTAGGCACATACGAAGAGATTTTGAACCACAGCGTATCACGCCTGCGTGAAGCGGAAAGCCCGCAGGTGCAAATGCTGGCGGTCAATTTACATGAGGTGTTTAACGCGCTTGAGGTGCTTCTTAAAAAGAATAACATTATCCCTATACGCCCCGCCCCTCACGATGTGTTTAACGGCAAGGAACACGAGGTGCTGGTAGCAGAAAAGCAAGAAGGCTTTAACAAAGGGGAAATTATTAAGCTGGTGGGCAGCGGCTACCGCAATAACGATGTAGTGCTGGTGCGCGCCAATGTTATTGCCGCAAGGTAATTACGCAACGACGTTTCGTATAAGGGAGCGCTCCCATGCATTGGAAGCAGTTTAAAAACCTGCCTGTCGAACAAAAAAAGGACGAGGCAAACTATATCATCGGGCTGGACATTGGCAATGATTCTTCGGGCATTGCTTATTTTAACATGGCGGAAAACGCCCCCGAAGCCATTGATTTAAGCGGCGGCTACGGCAAGCCCTCTATCCCAACGGTGATGCAATACATTGCGGAAACCAAGGAATGGGTGTACGGCGAATACGCCATTCTAAACCGCGGCGTAGGTACGGAAATTACCCTCAGCGATTTAATGGGGCGCTTAGGCAACTCCGATTATATCGACATCGCCCACAAGCCCATGAGCGTGGTTTCCATCCTTGCGTTATTCCTTAAAGAAATCCTGTCCAGCGTAAAAAATATTAACCCAAAGGCGGAAATTGTGGGCATTGTTGCCGCAGTGCCCGCCTATTTTAGCGAGCAAGCCCAACTGGAACTAACCCGCGCCTTTAAAGCGGCGGGCTACGAACGCGCCCTTATTGCCCTGGTCCCCGACCGGGAATGCGTTTTCGCCCACCACTACCACAGGCATACCCTGCGGGAAGAACGGGCACTTCTCTTCGACTACGGCAGCCGCGAGGTACGGGGCGGGCTGTACCACATCATGCCCCAGGGGGATACCCTGCGGGTAAAAAGTATTTCCAGCTTGTTTGACGATGCCATTGGCACGGGCAGCGTCATCAACGACGTAAACGACTTATTCGGCGGCTTTTTGCTCGCACAGGACAATATCTCCCAGCTTACCAAGCAAATGCACGAGCAAATATACGCCTTTGTGTACCAGCATAAGGATATGCTCTTCCAAAAGGCGATACGCACCAAACCCGCCAAGGTATATTTCAACTTTGCCTACCCCCCCTTCCAGCAAAGCCTTTCCAACGAGGACGCGGAAAAACTGGTCAAGCCCTACCGCCAACATTTCCACCGTTTTATGCGGGAGGTACTGGAGAAAAACCTCTACGAAGAGGAAATACGCCCCGCGGATATTTCCGCCGTGTTATGCGTAGGCGGCGGCTTCGAAATGTTATGGGCGCGGGAAGCGGTAAGCGACGTATTTACCCAAGCCCAGGTGCGCTTCCATAAAAACGCAAAGCTGGTCACCGCCGAAGGCGCGGCATTGGTTGCCGCCCAGCATTTGGGCATTGCGGAAGGGCCTACCGTTCAGTTGGAGGACAAGCACCAGCTCACCGCCGACATAGGGGTAGCCGACGGCGAAAACTTCCTGCCCTTGGTAGAGCGCAACGCCTTCTGGTGGCAGAAGCATACAGACAAACTCCTGCTGGTTAACCGCGCCATCGGCGACCCCAGCGACTGGACAAAACACGGGCTGGACGCCATCCGCCTGCACCTAACCCAGCGCACCCCCGCAGGGGAACTGCTTCCCCTAAGCGAAATAGACCTAAACAGCCTGCCCGAACGCCCAAAAGGCACAACCCGCCTAGCCATTTCCCTGGAATTTACCTCAAACATAGACGCCACCGTAACCATACGGGACCTGGGCTTCGGCGAGCTTTTCCCCCAAACAGACTACGAAGAAACCTTTACCATAAGGCTGGAATAACCATGGAATTTGCAAAAGTAACCGACCTGCCCTTCGATGCCCGCCCGCAGGTAAGCGCCATTTTTACCGAAGGCTTTTACGAAGGCGGGTTTAAGCACATTGACCGCGACAAAGCCGTAATTGCCCGTGCATTGGCGCATATGTTTATCCTCGACCATTTTTACGCCGCCATAGAAGGGGAGGAAATCCTCGCCTTTATCGCCATCACAGACAAAAAGCCCCCGCCCATTCGGTTAGACAAAGCGCTTCTGCGCCGCGAGTTGGGTTTTATCCGCGGTAGCATTGTACATTGGGCGCTTGTGAAGCAATTAATAAACAGACCATATCCTTTTACCGTGACACAGGACATGGGTTCTGTCGAGTTTGTGGCAACCGCCCCCAACCACCGCGGAAAGGGCATTGCAAAGGCCCTGCTTTCCCATGTAATGGAAGAACGGCAGCTACCCTACACCAAATATGTGCTGGAAGTAATAGACAATAACAGCTCGGCGATTAAGCTATACGAAAATCTCGGATTTAAAGAATTCACCCGCACCAAAGCGCCTTCGCGGTTTTTGGATTTTAAATATCTTTTGTATATGAAGCGGAGTGCATAAATGCTTCCCACCCGTGAACAAGCCCGCGCCCTGCTGGAATGGGGCAACTGCGGTACAAATATATATAACCTCTTTCGCGAGGGGATAAGTAAGGGGATTTTTATATGACCTTCTCCACCAAAACCACCGACCTAATCAAAAAAATCACCGCACCCCACCCAAATATCCAACTTACCATCGGCATCCTACACAAGGGGCAAATGGCATTTCACCTATTTAACCATACGGGGGAAATCCCCTACGTCCCCCACATATATGAAATGGGTTCTATCGGCAAAACCATTACCGCGTCCTTATTCGCCAAATATGTACATAGCGGGAAAATGGCGCTAGAAGATTCGATGGCAAAATACTTCCCCGCCCTGGACGAAGCCCGCTACTTCCCCAACTTGCGCCGCCTTGCCACCCACACGGCGGGCTACCCCACCCGCTACCCCATGGATGCATGGGGCGATGCCTTTCGTTATGTATGGACGGTACTGCGGGGGCTTCCCTCGCCCAACCCCAGCATGGACGAAAAAAACATACTAACCCTCGTAAACGAGACAAAGCTACAGGACAAGGACTACCCATGGAGCTACGCCAATTTTGGTATTGCTTTGTTGGGGCAAGCTGTGGCACAGGTGGCGGGCAAGGCGTTTTTACCCCTCGTCAACGAATTTATTTCGCAGGAATTAGCCCTATCCAATACCACAGTGGGAGCGCTCCCAGCGGGTTTGTTGCAAGGTTATACGCGAAAAAACCGCTTGCAACCCCCATGGCTCGTGGACGAAAAGGAACTCATCATCCCTGCGGGGGCGGGCTTTACCACCACCGCACAGGATTTACTGCACTTCGCCAAATTAAATATGGAAAACGCGTTGCCCTATCTACCCCTCTGCCATGAAACCTACGCAAAAGTAACCGACAAATTCCATATGGGATTGGCGTGGTGGAAAATTGTCAACACAAGCGCATTTACCTTCCACCATGCAGGGGATACGGACGGATTTTCCACCGCCCTTGCCTTTTCCAAGGAAAAAGAAATGGCAATCGCCATTTTATATAATAACGAGTCCAAGGATGCCCAAGGGCGGTACCATTTAACCGCCGGCATTTCGGAGGAGTTGGCAAATAAATGACAAAATCTTTTTTATTTCTTTTTGCTGTGTTATTTTTGCTAACAAGTTGCAATACCCAAGAAACCCAGCAACCAACCCAAACCGTAGTTGAAGCCACCCCTATGCCCACTTTACCGCCAACTCCTATGCCAACCCCTACGCCTACCCCCGAACCTACCCCAACCCCCGAGCAACCCCCCTACGCAACCTTCACCACCACTTTGCAAATTAATGAGAACCTGCCCGCCTTCACCTTCCACCGCATCATCGGCGACCCACCCCCGCAGGAATATATCGAATGGGGGCGAGAACGCGAGGTGTCCATCATTATCCAAGACGAAGCGGGCGACACCGTACAGGAAATCCATCATTTAATACAAAGCCCCGTAGCCACATGGGACTTTGACAGCGATGAATTTCAATTACAATTTGCGGACTTTAACTTCGACGGATATTTGGATATGCACCTCATGCACTTCCTAGACCAAGGCAACGCCATGATGGTAACGCGCTATTATTGGTTATGGGATGCCCAACAAGGGCAATTTATTAAAAATGAACAGCTCAAACGCATCGGCTCGGTGTTTTCCGTTACCGCAAATGCGGACACCCAGCGGATACACGTATGGCATAGGATACATGCCACCATTCACCTGCATGAGGAATGGGCGTATATCGACGGCCAATTTGTCCTCGCCTTAGAAACGGAATACAACGCTTGGTATACCCCCGCACCCAACCACCCTATGAAAAACGCCCGATTTAAGCACAACCCCCAAACGGGGGAATTTTGGCACTGCGTATACCATAACGGCGAATACGTCCCCGTTGCATGGGTAAGTTCCGTTGATGTAAATACCTTCCAAGCCACCGATGCGATACAAATTACCATCGCCCATACCGCCGAGCAGACCATTTCTTTCTCTGTAAACGTGCCCGTAAACCATATGCGCTACATCGTGCTTAACGGCGCAGTCGTGGAATATGTAGTGGAAGAAACCCTTATACACAAGCCCATTTTTTTGCCCGAATCCCCGTTATATGTACAATGGTTCCCCGCAGGTTCAAATATACACCGTGGCATTTCCTTTGAGGATGAAAACGGCGTTACCCGCTACTTCGCCTTCCATTACAACGCGAGGCACCCCATCGCATTCCGCTTCTTCGAGTTTACGCCGTTAGAAGAACCCTACGAATAAAGAACCGCAATAATTAACAAGGAGCGTGTTTTATGTCCTATTACGGAGGTTACGCGAGTTACACCAGTTATTCCGCCACCAGCTACAGCACAAATTACGACTACAACACAAGCTATGACGCTACGTCTTGTTATGCCACGGGGCAATATATCCAAAACATGGCAAATTATAACCAAGAAGTACGCTACGGTAGTTACGGCAACCAATGCAGTAACTGGCAAAACACGGCATCCACCATCATGCTATGGCACTTGCTCATCCACCAAGACAATTGCCGTACATGGCAAGCCCCCACCGACAAAACTATAGACATTTCGCTGGAAGTAGACGTAGAAGAATCCGCAATTACGGGCTTTACCGACGGCGTGCTTGCTTTTATGGAACAAATTGGCGGGCATGTATGCCTAAATACACAAACCGTGAACATCACAATCCCCGAAACAATTACCCAAATAGACAGTGACTTCATACACGGCTTGCTGGCTTTTCTCATAGAACCGCTGGGCATGGAAGAAGCCACCCGCCGAGTGGTTATCCATTCTCCCCACGCCGAAGTCCGCGCCGTATACGAAAGCTTCCCCACCCAATTCGCCGACTTGCAACAAAAAAACCAAACCCGCGTGGAAGTGATTCGCAAGTTCATCGCCCAAACCCGGCAAATCGACACAGAAAATACCGTCAATTATTTCAACCGCCAAAATAGGGTGAAGATAAGTTTACCCTTATCCGCGTTGGCTACGGCGGGCGCCCTTGCCTTCTCCTGGCTGCGATGGGAAAGCCTGTCCGGTGATTGGCGTTTGTTAATGCTGGGTATCGCCGCCTTCTTTGCCATCTGCACCGTATATGACTTGGTTGTATGGTCAACTCCTAATGACACCCTATGCCGCACCGTGTTAAATAAAATGGCAACACAAGAAACTTTGCTGGAGCAGTTACGCAAATTAGACGAGGTGTAGTATGGATTTTATCCTCATTGTTATTGTATTTTTGGCTTGTGGGCTTACCGCTATCTTTGTACACGAGCTGGGCCATGCTTTTATGTCCCGCCTGCTGCATGGGGACAAAAACTGGTATATTGTTATCGGCGCGGGAACAACCCTATTGGAAACCAAGTGGCTTATGTTAAACACACGCTTCTATGCTGGGGGCTTGTGCCGCTATTCCGCATCCCAGCCTGAAAAATGGCGACTTATTATGCGCAGTGCCGGGGGTGTTTTAGCAAATATTATTTTTACTTTAGCATTTTCGGCCGTAATTATTTTTATTATGGTACAGCAGCAGGGGGCGTTTGTTTTTATGCATATGGGTTTGCTGCCCCATATGCTAATCGTCGCCAATGTTTTTATTATTATTTTTTCCTTGCTGCCCATCCCATACCCCTTTGGCATAATGAAAGGAATGCCCAGCGATGGGCTTACGATTATACGCATCCTGCGGGGTGATGAAGAAAGAAGCAGTAATTAAAATAAAAGGAGCGCAAATACATTGATGCTTGAAAAATTAAAAACCCAACACATCGTTGAAGCCCCACTAAGCAACATAACAATCTACCACGAGCAGGAACAATCCGCCGCTCAAGCCGTCATCGACCTATTAATCACCGAAAACCCCAAAATCGCAAGCCAACTTACCTTAACTGCCCCGCCCCAAATTCACCTATTCATCTACGACCACCTGCAAACCCTGCATGAGAAATATGAAGTCCTGGTAAACCGAAAACCCGCAGAATGGGTGGTGGGTACCTGCGAAAATAACATTATCCTCACCGTTTCCCCCGCCAACCCGGGGGACGACCACGACTTTACCTCTATCATGCAGGTAGCCATCCATGAAATGGTGCATGTATATAACCAGCAATTAAACCCCGCAATGCCCCTGTGGATAGACGAAAGCCTAGCCACCTACCTAAGCAACATGAACCCCCGCAGCTATAATTATCAAATCGAATACATCCCCACCTACGAAGAAATGCAGCTAAACGACTCGGAAGCATTTGCCAATGCAGGCGGGTACGAGTTATCGTATTTTTATATAGAATTTTTATGTAATACCTATGGTTGGGATGCGGTAATTAAACTCGTAAGAACCAGCGATTATATGCAAGCATTTTCCCTTAGCCCGCAGGATGTGTATGAGAAATGGAAAACTATATTATTGGAGGAATTTAAATGCAACTAAAAACCGCCATCAGCTATAACTTAGACATGTTATGCTTTCTTAACATTATGAACGCAGACGATTTATTTATGGACATACACAAAGAAAGTTTTGACCAATGGCATCCCACGCTAAGTGATGAGGTTAAAGCAAATTTAAACGATTGGATAACCCAGCTTTGTGAAAATGAAAAAACGCGCGCACAAACTTTTGAAAATTATTTTATCGAATTTGTAAACACATTACAGTAAAAGGGGTAATTCACATGACATGGGAAACCTACCGCAAGGAAATAGAAGCAAAAGGCACATTACCCGAGGATTGGTACATCCTGGGCATTGACCTGGGCACAACCCACTCGGTCATCAGTTATTGGGACAATACCAACCGCCGTCCCGAGCCGATTGACATTTCCAACGGCTTTGGCAAAATCCCCTTGCCCAGCGTGGTGCAATTCCGTGATGGGGAAGGGGACGACGGGGACGAATGGGTTATCGGTGAGGAAGCCTACCGCAGCATGAAAATGTACCCCGAAACCACGGTGCGCAGCATCAAGCGTAAAATGGGGACGAACAGCACCGTGCGGCTGGGAGGCGTGGATTATCTCTCGGAGGAAATTTCCGCCAAAATATTAAAAGAGCTTACCGACCACGCGCAAAATCTCAACCCCAAGGCAGAAATCGCGGGGCTGGTGGTTAGCGTGCCCTACGACTTCGATGACGCGGCACAAAAAGCCACCATGCGCGCCTGCGAAATGGCAGGTCTTGCGGACAAGCTTATCTGCCTAATCAAAGAACCCAACGCCGCCGCGCTGGCGTACAATTTCCGCAATAATCTCAAAAAAGATGAGAAAATTATGGTTTTCGACTTTGGCGGCGGCACGCTGGACATTACCCTTTTCCACGTTGCGGAGCGGGACGATGCGCGGATTAAGCTGGCGGTTATCTCCCAAGGGGGGGAGGCAACCCATGGTGGCGACGACGTAGACGCAACCTTAGTGGAAGCCTGTGCCCAGTTCATTCATGTCAAAACCGGGCAAGCCCTGCATGAGCTGGCTATAGAGAATCAAGTCGAACTGGTTGCCCGGGCGCGGGAAGCCAAGGAGCGGCTCAGCGGCGTTCAGCGTTTTCGTATTCCGTTTACTTTCTGTATCCCGCCCTTTGTTGAGCAAATTACCCGAGAGGATTTTCATAAATTAATCGACCCTTTCATTAACAAAACCCGCAAGCTCGTGCTTAAAGCCCTGCGCGAAACCTATACCGGCAGCCTAACGCCCGACGATATTGACCGCGTACTGCTGGAGGGCGGCTCGTCCCAAATGCCTTGGGTGCGGGAAATGCTTTTGGATATTTTTAGCGACGAGAACAAAATTTATTCATCGGAACGGCCTGCCTTGGATATTTCCCTTGGCGCAACCTATTACGCCGCCATGAAAATGGGTCTCCTCGCCTCCCCCGACATGGAAAGCGAGAAAGTAACCGTAGACTTTGAAGTAACCGTACCCCACGACATTGGCTTAGAAATTGACAACGGCACAGAAAAGAAATTCTTCGCCATGATACGCCGCGGCACATTCTACGCCCTGGCGAAAAAAAGCCACGTCTTTACCCTAAGCGGAACCGCGCCCGACGATATGACAGGCCTTGCCCTAAAAATCCTGGAGCGGGTGCAAGCCGACGACCCCTACGAAAATTGCAAGGTCATTGGCGAAGTGGCAATTAGCGGCCTGCCCGAACGCCCCAGCGGAAAAACTAAGCTGAAAATTACCCTGATGGTAGAGGAAGAAGGCGGGCTGGTGCGCGGGCAGGTAGAGGATATGGGTTTTGGCAGTGACTGGCCATCCAGTGGGTTTAAGGAGAATTTTGCGCCCGAACGGTTTGTTAAGACGGAACTTTCTGGTGGGCAGTAATGCGCGAGCAGGCGCGTTGCATCATCCTTCGCGGTACACAAATACTGTTTGTTAATCAAATGGTGAACGGGCAATTACGCCAAGTTTTCATCGGTGGCGGTATAGAGGAAAACGAAACCCCCACACAAGCCGTCCTCCGCGAATTACAAGAAGAGGCCCACGTACAGGGGGAAATCATTTTCGGTCCCGCAATAATACAAACCGCCACCGCAAAGGAATACATCTTCCTCGTTTCCATCCCCGAAAATACACAGCCCATCTTAGGCAACGACCCCGAATTGCCACCAGACAAGCAAGATATGCAAGGCTTGCTGTGGCGCGACGCGATAGCGGAAGTGGAGCAGTTTAACAAATACGACCGCCAGTATTTTCAAGCTATGTTAGATACAGGTAGGAAAAGTGGCGTACACGCGCCGTGGGCAAATGTTCTAGAGAGTATTATAACGTATAATGCTAACTAATTTTCGGAGGCGCAAGCATGAAATTAATAGTAATATTCGGCGCAAGTGCGGTAGGAAAAATGACGGTTGGGCAAGAGCTGGCAAAGCTAACCGATTTACGGCTGGTTCATAATCATATGATTATCGAGCCTATTTTTGAAATATTCGGCAGGCGCGACGAGGAAACAGAAAAGCAATTCACAGAACTCATATTTGAAAGAATCGCGGGTTCTGATTTAGGCGGATTAATTTTCACCCATTATTGGTCGCTTAATAAAAAAGTCCACTGGGAATATGTCGAACACCTCGTTGATATATTCAAACGCAAAGGCGCGGATATTTATTTCGTAGAATTAATTGCTTCGCAGGAGGTAAGGCTTCAGCGCAACGGTACGGAAAACAGACTGCATCACAAACCCACAAAGCGAAATGTTGAAGCATCCAACGCAAGGTTGATAGAACTGGATAAGAAAATTCGCATCGAAACCTTCGACGGAGAAGTACCTTATGAAAATTATGTGAAAATTAATAATACCGATTTACTGCCAAAAATTGTTGCACAAATGATAAGGGATAAGTTTTTATTATAACGATATAAGGAGCAACCCATGAAGTCCATTTCATCCTTGGCGGAGTTAAACATCCCCAAAAAGCATCAATTATTTATCACTAATTTTCTGCGCCAAGCAAAGGAGATTAGTACCTTTAACCAAATTGATGCTTTTATTTTGTTTGGAAGCTGCGCCCGTGGGGATGCCCACGAAAAAAGCGACGTGGATATTCTGGCAGTGGGGGATGGAATTGGTGATGAGACCTTGTTTGATTTATATGATTGTGAGTGGTTTCCCGAGCGTGAACACAAAGAATATTTTGTAAATAGCGATGTGTTTGTAAATGATAAAAATTATTTTGATGAGCAAAAACAAGTTGTGGGAAGTTTCCAATGGCGCGTAAATAAAGACGGGGTGAACCTTAATGGATTATTTTAAACTCGCCGGGGAGGCAATAATGGAGCATACCCGATTATTCGCGGGCGCGTTTTTGCGGTGGGAAAATGAAGTTATCTTAATTAAACGCGGCTTGCATAAAAAAATTGCCCCGGGCTTATGGTCGGGTATTGGCGGGCACATAGAGCAACATGAAATGAACACACCCAAACTCGCCTGCCTACGGGAAATAGAGGAAGAAACGGGTATTCGCGCAGCGCAGATAAAAGGGCTGGACATGCGGTATTTCATTTTACGCAAGTCGGCGGAAACACTGGATAGCATCTATTATTTTGTGGGTGAGCTGCAAAAAAAATGTTCCCTCGCCCAAACGGACGAAGGGGTGCTTCATTGGGTAACGCTGGAAGAGGGGCGTAGCTTGGAAATGACTGCGTGTATAAAAAAGGTGTATTCCCATTGGATAAAAAATTTGGATAGCGAAACATTGCATTGTTGGGTGGATTCGACCATTCCCATGCTTAACGGAGGAGAGAATGTACCTATACTATTATTTTGAAAAGGGACGGGGTATGCTCCCTGAGGGATTTTTGATTCGGCTCGCCTTATTTATTTTTGCGATTATTTTAGGCGTTCAACAAATAAGGCGTCCCCATCTTTTTATACGGGCATATGACTTTATGACGCCCGACGAACGGAGTTGGCGGGTGGTGGTAACCAAAATATTAGGCGTTTTGTTTATAATCGTGGCAACGGGTATGATGGTGGCTTATTTGATAGATGCATTTTGTGGTTATTAATAATTACATTCATGCCTAATAAAAATATCCAAAGTAAGGAGGGGTAACCATGCGAAGCATAGATAATATCCAAAGTGAATTAAATGACTTTATCGAACGCGTAGCGGTATTCCCCCTTATCGCGCAAATTTACTTGTTTGGCAGTTATGCGCGGGGGACGGCAGGCGTAACCAGCGATGTAGACATCGCCATCATCAAAGACGAAGCCCCATCCCCCCGGGAGGAAAATCAATTCCGCAAGGCAATCGCCATTGCGCGGAGCGATTCGCTCATAGAGCCGTTTAATCCAAAAATCACGTATGTTCTCACCAGCGTATTTGCAACCGATGAATACGCCTTTAACATATCATCCTCCATTCGGCGGGAAGGGGTGCTTTTATGGCAACGGTAGGCTCGTATTTATATTTGGCGGAAAAAGACTTCCGCGCGGCGCGAAATTCCAAGGCAAGCAAGGACTACGACGTTAGCGGGCGGTTGTTAGAGCAAGCCGCAGAAAAATCCTTAAAACACTACCTCCATCACCACGGCGACCCCACCAACCCCATGGACGAAAAACTGCTTCGCTCCCACAAACCTTACAATATTTACACCCGTTGTGTGGATTTGGGGCTAACCCTCGCGCTGGATGTTGGCGAAAAATCCACGTTAAAAAGCCTTGGCGATTGGTATTACGACACCAACTACCCAAATAATAACTACACCGAATTGACGCTCCCCGATATTGAAGAAGCAGAAGGGGTAGCGGAAAAAATTTTTACCTTCGTTACAAAAATTTTCGCGTAAATAGGAGGAAATATGCTCATCGCAAACAACATATTAAAGCGCAGCTTGGAAAACGTCTATTTCTTTGTGGGGACGGCGTGCGGGGGTAAGACGACAATGTGCCGCGCGCTGGCGGAGAAATATGGTTTTATTCATTTTAACGATAATTGGAACGAACCGAATTGGAATGACTGGGAAGCCCTGCGGGACCCTGTGTATCAGCCCTATTCCACCAAAAAACACGGGGTAAGGGATTGGGAAGCCCACTTCTCCCGCACGGTGGAAGAGGTGCTTGCCGACGAGGAAGAAAATAAGGACGCGCACCACGCAGAAGCCATGGAGAATATTGCCTTTTCGCTGGTGGAGATTATTAAGCTGTCCCAGCACAAAAAAGTGCTTGCGGATATTTGGATAGAGGATTTTGACTTTTTGCTGGAAATTTCTGACCGCAGCCACATCGCCTGTTTGCTTGCCCCGATTGAACTGATTATCCGCGATTATTACCAGCGGGCAGACCATGCAGACTTTACACGGTGTATTCAAGGGTTAAAAAACCCCGAGGAAAAGTTTAAAACCCAGAACGAGCTATTCCGTATCGGCGCGGAAAAGACAGTCGAAAAGGCGAAATCGGCGCAATTATTTACAATTTTGCGCAGTGAGGACAGCACCGTGGAAAAAACGTTGTTGCAATTGGAAAAATATTTCGGATTGGAGAAATAACATGAAAAGCATTCACACACAACGGTTGCACCTTAAAGCCACCGTCCAAGCCGATTTGGACGCCGTAGCCGCCATTTGGGGCGACCCCGAAGGCGGTAAATTTTTGCCCGACCCGTTGTATAAAAGCGGCGCGGAAATTGCGGAGATTTTGGAGGACGACCCCCAATGCCCCGTTTATTATTTTGCGGCGCGGTTATTGGCATCGCCTAGTTTTCAGGGGCTGGAAAAGGGCGAGATTATCGGCACATGCAGCCTGGGGCTTGAAAACGCCGCGTCTCGGGAATATTCTATCGGCTACACCGTAAAAAAAGACCATTGGGGCAAGGGCTACGCGGGGGAAATGGTTTGCGCCTTAATCGACCTCGCCCGCGAGCTGGGGATTAAAGCATTGCTTGCGCCTATTGCCCAGGCAAACACGGCATCCCAACGGGTGGCGGAGAAATGCGGCTTTTCCGTTGCGGGGGAAAGCGCCTTCACAAAGAGCGGTACGGATATAATTTTTCCCACGTTTATTTACAAATTAAACTTATGAGGTGCAATTATGCAAACCACCCTATATTTTATCCGCCATGCCGAGCCTAATCGGGGAAGCGACCGCGCCCACCGTTATACCGATGGGGAAATTCCTTTAACGGACAAGGGGCTTGCCGACTGCGGGCTGGTCACCCATTTTCTGCGGGATAAAAACATTACAGCGGTCCTTTCCAGCCCCTACAAGCGGGCGGTGGATACGGTAGCCCCTTTCGCCCATGAGGCGGGGTTAACCGTACATACGGTACACGACCTGCGGGAGCGCAAAATTACCTACGAACATACTTGGATAGAAGATTTCCGCAGCTTTGGGGAACGCCAGTGGGCAGATTTTTCCTATAAGCTGGAGGGGGGCGAATCCCTACAGGAGGTGCAAAAACGCAATGTAACCGCGATACAGGAAATATTGCGGGAATATGCGGGGCAAAATATCGCCATCGGCACCCATGGCACGGCACTTTCCACCATTTTATTTCACTTCGATAAAAGCGCAATAACCCACGAGGAGTGGAAGGTGATGCCCATGCCTTATGGGGTGAAGATGACATTCACCCACGAAAATGGCGACGGGAACGCCCCCGCTACCTGTGTGGGCATAGAAAAATTTGACCTCTTCGACCAAGGTCAACTGGTTACAAGTTGTAACCGGTTGAATAGTTTCTCTCCCGCCACTTATTACTTTGTCATTATTTGTGCCCGCCGCCCCAACGCTGTAGGCGGGTGGGAATGGCTATTCGTACGGCACAAAAACCGCGCATGGGAAATACCCGGCGGGCGCATAGAAGGGGGCGAAACCCCACTACAGGCCGCCAAGCGCGAACTCTACGAAGAAACGGGGGCAACAAAATACTACCTATACCCCGCCTTCGATTTTGTCTTTTACTGGCCCGACCCGAAGAAAGCCGTACAGGATGGCAACAAGCCCGCCCAGGTTTTCCTGGCAGACATTATGGAAATGGGAGCGCTCCCAGCAGGCAGCGAAATTGGGGAGGTTCGCGCCTTCCCTACCCTTCCCACGGAGGAGATGACCTTCCCCATCCCCCACACCTTCGTATTTAACACCATGGAGAAATGGCTGGAGAAGAACACCCCCACGGAATTTTGGGACTTGCTGGACGCAGACCGCAAGCCCTTGGGCATTACCCACCGCCGTGGTATGCCCAAGCCCCCCAACACCTACCATACCGTTGTCCGCGCCTGGGTGATGAATGCCCAAGGGCAAATTTTATGCACCCGCCGCGCCTTCACCAAGCTGGGCAGCCCCGGCCTGTGGGAAGTGCCCACGGGCAGTGCCTCCGCAGGGGAAACCAGCTTAACCGCCGTATTGCGGGAGCTGCGGGAGGAGTCGGGCATAACGCCCCCGCCTGATAGCGGCACGCTGATACGCACGGTGCGGGAGGAGCGTTCCTTCTGGGATAATTGGCTGTTCCGCTACGATTTTAACCTTGCCGACGTTGTGCTACAGGAAGGGGAAACCATAGACGCAAAAGCCTTCACTTTAGAAGAAATTGAAGAAATAGTGGCACAAGGTACGTATATAGATTTCGCACGGGACGAACTGGATTTGCTAAAGGAGCTTCGCAACCATGAATAAAAACGAAGATAAAAATTGCAAAAACGACGGAAGCGACACCTATATGATGGAAGGCATGATTTTTGGAATGATGATTGGCATGATGCTGGGTACAACATTTTCCAGTATCACGGGTGACATGTGGGGCATTGCCTCCGGGGGCGGCATTGGCATAGGCATGGCGCTGGGTATGTGCATTGGCATGTGTATAAAAAAGCCGAAGAAAGACACGCCCCCCGAGGAACCCACAAAGGACGATGAAAATGACCTATAAAATTTACCTCACCACTCCGCGACTCACCCTGCGCCCCCTCACCATGGAGGACTTTGCCGCTGTCCATTCCTGGGCATCTAACCCCGAAAATGTGCGGTATATGTCCTTCGGTCCTAACACAGAGGAAGAAACCCGCGCCTTCTTGGAACGCCAACCCAAGGAAGAAGGCCGCAATTTTGGCGTAGTCCTTACCGAAACGAGGGCGGTTATCGGTAGCTGCGGCATCTACCCCAATGATAAAAATGATACAGCCGAGCTGGGTTGGATACTCCACATGAACCATTGGAAAAAAGGCTATGGCGCGGAGCTGGGTGCGGAACTCATTCGCTACGGCTTCGAGGATTTGCAACTGCGCCGCATTTTTACCCCCTGCGCGGCGGTGAACTACGGTTCCTACCGCATTATGGAGCGCAACAATATGCGCCGCGAAGCCCTGCACAAAAAAACCTTCTGGGCGCGGGTGGATAAGGAATGGGTGGACGAGGCGGTGTACGCGATATTAAAAGAGGAGTGGGAAACATTGCAATAAGGCACACGCTGTAATACACTAGCGATATAATTAAAATGGCAGAAATATTTACGGAGTATATATGATGCAAATAATCGACATTAAACAAATCGTTTCATTAGTAAAAGCAAGTAAAATTTTGTGGACAGAACATGTTGCAATTCGGTTGCGTGAGCGTAATATTAAACGCGCGGATTTAATCCATTGCGTTTGCAATGGCAAAATAATCGAACAATATCCGACGGACACGCCATACCCCAGTTGTTTAATTCTTGGATTTACACAAAATAATGAACCCTTGCATGTAGTGGTTGGGTTAAATGTAAATGTGATATGTAGCATAATTACAGTGTATCATCCTGACAAAAATCGCTGGGAACATGCTTTTTCTAAGAGAAAGGACGGGTAATATGAACTGCTTCCGCTGTACAGGTTACATGGAACCTATGAAAAAAACCCATACCGTGACATTGAAGGAATGTGTGATTATTGTAAAACAAGTCCCCGCACTGGTCTGTAACCAATGTGGTGAGACCTATTTCACAGACGAAGTAATGCAAAAATTGGACGGGATTTTTGATAAGTTGGAAAACCTTATAAAAGAAGTTGCCATTGTAGAGTATTTAGACACAGCCGCATAGATAAATAACCACTGCGCGAATCGCCTGCGCTAATTAGGAGGAAAACTCATGGGCTATTTAGGCATTGACCTGGGCACAACCAACTCGGTTGCCATCATTTACAACGACAAGAAGGACATTTTAGATGTGGTAAAGGTGGACGGCACAGACGAAATTCTGCCCTCGGTGGTATGTTATTCCCCGGAAGGCACAATCGTAGGGGCGGAAGCGAAGGCAGGGGCAATCGTGTATCCCGAATCCACGGTGCTAAGCGTTAAGCGGATGATGGGCAGCGGGGATGGCATTCACTTGGGGGATGTGGAAAAGACCCCCGAGGACATAAGCGCGGATATTCTGCGTAAGCTAAAGCGCGCCGCAGAGGAGCAAGCGGGGGAAGCCTTCGACGAGGTGGTAGTCACCCATCCCGCCTATTTTAACGACCGTCAAATTTTCGCCACCAAGCAAGCGGGCTTAATGGCGGGCTTTAAAAATGTGTACCTCTTGAGCGAACCCCTTGCAGCGGCTATCGAGTATGGCTACCGCCAAAGCTACGCCCAAACCTTGCTGGTGTACGACCTTGGCGGCGGCACCTTTGATGCCTGCGTGCTTCAAGTTTCCCAGGACGAGAACGGGCAGGAAACTTTTCAGGAATTATCCGACGTAGGCGACATGAACTTAGGCGGCGACGACTTTGACGCCGAGCTGGTACGCTGGATGAAAAACGCCTTCACGGAAGCCAACGGCGTAGACTTAGATGCGCTGGATACCGCCGAGCGTAAGCGCGTAATGCAAAAGCTCAAGCAAGAAGCGGAGCAGACCAAGAAGAAATTGTCGGCGACAAATAAAGTTTCCGTACGGATAAACCCGTTGGTGATTATCGACGGCGTACCCAAGAACTTAAACGCAGAGATAACCCGGGAAGAATTTGAAGCCCTTATCCGCAAATACGTAGACCGCTCCCGCGACATTATAGAGGAAGCCCTAAAAAGGGCGGACAAGCAGGCGGACGAAATTTCCAAGGTAGTTTTAGTGGGGGGAAGTACCCTTATCCCCATGGTGCGCCGCATGGTGGCGGGCTATATCAAAGAGCCCTACCGCGCCACCGACCCCGCAAAAAGCGTGGCAATGGGCGCTTCTATTTACAATTATTTGATTCACCTCCCCAATTCCAACGTGAAGGTGGGGCAAATTTCCCGCCTTATTTTTGGTACGGAGGCGGTAACCAACATCGCCACCATGGAGCGCCGCCCCATCCCCATCATTCCCATGGGAAGCCCCATTCCCAGCCAGTATTCGGATTCGAACTTCGCCAGTATGTCGGGCGCGACCCGCGTAAATGTGGACGTATACCAGTGGGAGCAAGACCGCGAGGACGACCGCAAATACATCGGTACGGTAGCCCTTTCGGGGCTTTCTGGCACGACCCAATTGGAAATTACCTACGCCATAGACGAGAACAACATCTTTGAGGTATTTGTAAAGGACCTTGCCACGGGGCGCAGTGAGCGGGCAGAATTTGACCGCACCAAAACCGCGCCGCCCCCACCCAAAGACATGCGGGGTGTGGCAGGTAGCGACAAGGTAAACGTGGTTTTCCTTATCGACACCACAGGCAGTATGGACACCTACATCAACGGCGTAAAGGATCGCGCCATCGAGTTTTCCAATATCCTCGCCTCCAAGGGGGCGATGTACAAGCTGGGCTTAATCGGCTTTGGCGACCTGGGGGAAAAAGAAAAACCCAGCGTGTACAACTTCACCGACGATGTACCGAAATTCCAAAAGCAGGTGAAAAATATCCCCCGTACCTATGGCGGCGATATTCCCGAGTCCTCCCTTGATGCGCTGGAAACGGGCATCGAGTTGCTCAAGTCCCACCGCGACGATGGCACGGCGCGAAATATCTTTATCCTCATCACCGACGCGCCGCCCCATGTACCCACTATGAGCGGGCGCAGCGTTGCCAATATTTGCGAGATGCTGGAATCCCACGCCGTAACCACCTATGTAGTAGCGCGGAAGGACCGCGAAAGCATAGACGCGTACGACCCCGTGACCAAGCCCAATGGCAAGTATTACGATTTGAATGACAAGTTCTTCGATATTTTGGATAACATTGCCATGAGTATTGCAGAGTTGATACGGCTTTAGAAGATTAAAAGATAAGACCGTGGGGACTCCGTCCCCACCCCCCTGCGAGCTTTTGAAAAAGCTCGACCAAAACTTTTATTATTACGCTTGGTTTGTTATCTATCGCTTAAAGTTAAAGCCCGCAAAATTTTTGCGGGCTTTGGTGTTGAAGATGTTATTATTCTAGGGTAGCACCGCCAAATCCCCATGTTCTAGTGCTAGATGTTGAATTTGAATGAATTTCTAGGGTGTTTACGCCGGATACATTTATTGAAATTGGCATAGCTTCATCTGTAAAACGCATACGAAATGTCCGTAGTACTTCTCCATCCCCTACGAATCTAAATGTTGTATAAGCAACTCCCGACCCACTAACTCCCCCAATATGTCCAGAAAGCGTGTTAAATTGACCTTGTAAATTATGTGTTGAAGTCGCACCATCATTTCCTCCTCTTAATAATAACGCTTCATCAAATGTACGATTTCTTATTGTTGTACCTCCATCAGGCATCCAAACCGTGCCTACTGCATCGGCTATAGGCGCAAGACTTAGGAATGAACCCGTTATAGCACTTTAACATAACGTAGTTTTGATATATAATGTAATCAAAGGAGTGGATTACATTGGCAAAACCAATATCAAACGATAAAAGAGAAGCGATAATCAAACACAAGCAAGCAGGAGAAAGCGA
>Ga0209755_10003255_pt1 | contig 20625 bp, 25 predicted proteins | sample TergutCo191P1_FD_187301 | JGI IMG/M metagenome (GOLD analysis project Ga0209755, IMG submission 187301) | Cornitermes sp. P1 segment gut microbial communities from Petit-Saut dam, French Guiana - Co191P1 (SPAdes) (version 2) | ecosystem: Host-associated > Arthropoda: Insects > Digestive system...
CCATTGCCAGCGCTGTCATGAGCGCCAAAATCCACGAAAATTTTCTCATAAAATTCTCCTTCGTTTTTACTGTCCCCTAGCCCCAACGGGTGCTAGATTTAAAGGGACGTTTATTTCTAACAATATTATACAGTCATATGCTTTAATTTGACAATATAAAATTCAAATTTGTTTATTTTTATTTATTTTGTAATTTGTGCAAAATTGCTATATTTTGTAGTATTTTAAGGCGTAACTGTTGTATAATTCTTAATAAAGCAGATGTTTAAAAAACCGCTGCCTTGGTTTGACAACGGTCTTTTTGCTAATATTTTTGCTATTTTGCTATGTTAGGTAAATTCTAAAGTTTTTCGATTTCATCGAGAGGGAGCCCGGTGATTCTTTGCACGAATTCGGAGGTAGAACCTTCGGCGAACAGGTTGCGGGCAATGGTGAGTTTTTCTCTGGCTATACCTTGCTCTATGGCTTCTTCCCGGATAACTTCTCTCTCTAATTCCTGATTATATTCATAGAATAACATGTTTATTACCTCCGTCTCGTGTTTCTCAAGGTACTCCTTAAGTATATCATGTTCCTGACAGTATTTCACAGCGTCCCGTATCACTTTTAGTAAATCATCATTCTTTTCCATGAACTCACGCACCTTCGCTATAAAAAGACTGTACTCAGATAACTTTTTACAGCGGTTTACTATCTCGCTGTTTCGCCCTTCGTTAATATTCAAAACTTTGACTTCCAACTCTAATAAGGGATGGGATTTCTCGATAAACCCTAAATCAATCGGATTTTCATAAAGGTCAGAAAGTTTTAATGTCTCCCTATCGGGATAAGGATCGACACCGTTGTACAGAACATAGAACTCAGGATAAGGAATAGAAATCTTACTTCCTGAGTAGATGTTCTTTTCTTTAATCATTTTCTTGTATGACTCAGATGTGTACATAAGAAACCTCAGAGCCATGTTGGGGTTAATAGTACTCTGGTGCTCTACCAGCACAACAAGCTTGGAGCCAACGATAAACGATATATCGTTGTAAATATCCTTAACAAGCGCGTACTCGAGCGTGTTAATGGAGATGGGAATATCCTGAGGGAGCTTTACTCCCCCAAGAGCGCTGTACAACTCCCTGAGCAGATTGGAGTCGTTGAACAGTGAAGTAAAGACACTGTCCTTGTAAGTTCTGTTTGCGTTCATTATGAACCTCACATATAGTAGATCCGAGGCGAAAAAACGCCCCGCAGAGAACTTTCTAAACAAAAAATTCTCCACCCATATATGGGTTCAACTTGCGGTTTTGCTTTATCGAAAATGATAAAATTCTTAAAAAAAGTGAAAAATTTTTGGGAGAAGAGGAAGATTTTAACCACGAACGACACGAACTTCACGAACTTTTTATCCGAGGTCTTCTCCTTAAACCTAAGGAAGCTCAGTCAGTTGTCCGGGATTTCTTGGGCTTAAAGGTAAGATATCTAAGCTCTGGTTCGAGTGGTTAGTGAGGTTCGTGGTTAAAAATTCTTATTACCAATTATTAAAATCGAGATTGAAGTAAAATGTTTGTATCAAAATTCTCCGTGTCTCCGTGCGGGGTCTTCTGCCCAAAATTTTCATTTTTTTCGCAAATTCTTCCCGAATCAATAAAGCAAAATGATAACGATAAATCACATATTTATATCGAGAGGCTTTTCCCGGATAAAAAAGAATTGCGAAGTACGTCATTTTATAACAGACCAATGCAAACAACAAAGGAAAAATTACTAAAAATATTAGGTGTAAATAAAAAAACAGATTTATCAAAAAGTATGGTATTTGAAAAAGACGAAATAAATAAAGCGGGCGCAGGAGGCTCTGGAAGCAATCCAGACTAGAACAGCTGATAAACAGCCCCCAACAGCAGCGTCTCTGTCAAAACCTCCGCACCGCTCTCTAACTAAAACATAACCTTGTTACCTTAAAAAGTCAATAATGTTTTTTACCTATTAGTATACCTGCTACGTCAGACGTTTTTATGCTACAATCCCATATGGAAAAAAATAAAAATGCGGCAGCAGTTAACGCGGGTTTTAACGCTGTGGCGCTGTGCGCAGTGGGCGCGGAAAAAGTGGTGTCAAATGAGCTGCGTAAGCTCAATTTAAAAGTTGAAGAATCGCTTTATGGCAGAGTGCGCTTTAAAACTGATTTAAAGGGTTTGTATCAGGCGCTAATCGGGCTTCGCGCCGCCGACCGTGTGCTTCTGGAAGCCGCTCAGTTTAAAGCGGCGGACTTTGACGCTCTCTTCGAAGGCGCCGCGTCTGTGCAATGGGAAAAAATTGTGCCAAATGGCATGGGATTAAAAATCGTAAAAGTTCGTACAAATCGTTCGCAGCTAAAAGCAGAGACAACTATTCAGGGAATGGTGCATAAAGCCGCCGCTGCGCGTTTATGCGAAAAATTTAAAATGAGCCGTCTGCCTGAACCGGGCGTAAATACTCCTGTAAATGTTGCGGAAGTGCGCGTATACATAGAAAAAGATATTGTTTCGCTGCTTCTGGATTTAAGCGGGGAGCCTTTGTTTAAACGAGGTTACCGCAGCGAGGGCGGCGCGGCTCCGTTACGCGAAACAACAGCGGCGTCAATTTTGCTTTTATCGGGATGGAAGCGAAAGTTTCCGCTGTACGATCCTTTTTGCGGTTCCGGTACGATTCTAATCGAAGCCGCGATGTATGCGTGGGATATCGCGCCGGGGCTTTCCAGACATTTCGCGCTTGAGGATATGATCATTGCCGATTCAGAAATTGAAAAGCAGGTACGCGAAGAATTTAAAAGTAAAATTGATTTTAGCCGCCTTGTCAGAATCGCCGGCAGCGACGAAGAAATGCGTTCCGTTTCCATCGCGGTTTCAAATACCGCGCGTCTTCGCGATATCGCCGAAGGCAGAGATCCTCAGCATGGAATTCGATCAAAGAATGACGCGCAAGGTATCGATTTTAAAGTTCTGCCCATGAAGGAAGCCGCTTCTCCTTTTGAAGGCGAAGATGCCGGATTTATCGTAACTAATCCTCCTTATGGCAAGAGACTGGGAGATCAGGCGATGGCGGAGGAAATCTACAAGGAAATGGCGGGATTAAATTCCCGCTTTCCCGGCTGGAAACTTGCCGTTATTACAGATCACAGCGGCTTTGAAAGTTTTTACGGAAAAAAAGCGGATTCTTGCAGAGAAATAAGCAACGGCGCAATTCCTTCCTATTTTTATGAATATAATGTATATTAAATAGTAATAAAACCGCAGAGGGGAAAGAGATGGCGCTTGCCGTAGAGCACGAAAAAAGACGCAAGAAAATACTGGAAAGAGCTCTTGATGTCTTTATGGATGACGGATTCGAAAACGCTACGTTTCAAAAAATAGCGGACAAGAGCGGCATTACAAGAACGATATTGTACCTCTATTTTAAAAATAAAAGAGAAATTTTTAATTTCAGCATTAAACAGTTTTTGGTAAACGCGGAAGAAAAACTTAATGAGATTCGTTCTAATGATAAAATAAACAGCATAGAAAAAATTACCAAAATTCTTTCCGCGGTTTTTAAACTGCTGGATCATAACAGAAAACTTCTTTCTGTTGTTCTTGATTATCTTTTGCATACCACGAAAGATGAGTTTAATCCCGACGAGCGCGTGCGCCGCAGAACTTTAAAACTTCGCCGTATTATATCTTCTGTTTTAATCGAAGGCGTTAAAGCTGGAGAGATAAAAAACGTTAACATTAAAGAAGCCAACGACTACCTGTACAGTTATGTCGAGTCCGCTATTTTCCAATTAGCTGTTTTAAAACGCAAAGAAATTAAGGAACTCGAAAAAACTACGCTTTTCGCGGTCAAGCAACTTGTTGTTTAAGCAACTGGTTGCCTAAGAAACTTGTTTTTTAATTAAGTATTTTCTCAATTTTTCCTGAACAATTTCAAAATCTATAGGTTTACCGACATGATCATCCATGCCTGCGCCCAGACAGTTGTCAATATCTTCTTTGAATACGTTAGCTGTCATTGCGATAATCGGAATGTGCTTGCGCGGATTGCCCGCCCTTTGCAGGTTTTTTTCTTCTTCAAATATTCGTATTCTTCGCGTCGCTTCATAACCGTCCATTCCGGGCATATGAACATCCATTAGAATCATTTCGTATCTGTCGGAATCTTTAATGAACATTTCAACAGCCTGCAGTCCGTTTTCCGCGTATTCAATTTCCAGCTTTGTCGCTTCCAGCAGCATCTGAACAATTTCGCGGTTTATTTCCATATCTTCTACAAGTAAAATTCTGTGGCCTGTTAAATCCAAAACATCTTGATCTTTCTTTTCTTCTTTTTTAGTTTCTTCGCCGTCTTTAATCCGCTCAACCTGTATTGTAAAAGCAAAAGTCGATCCTTTGCCGTATTCAGAATCAACCCAGATAGTTCCATTCATCATTTCTACAAAGCTCTTTGATATCGACAGCCCTAAACCTGTACCGCCGTATTTGCGCGAGGTGCTGGCCTCCGCCTGCTGGAAAGATTGAAACAATTTTTTTTGCGCTTCCTTGCTTATTCCTATTCCCGAATCAGTAACCGTAACTTGTATTACGCATTTTCCGTTTTCTTCGCCTTTAAAAGTAGTTTCTAATTTTATCGATCCTTTTTCTGGAGTAAACTTTACGGCGTTTCCCATTAGATTTGTAATAACCTGCGAGATTCTCTGATCATCGGCTTTTAAAATGTTTGGAATGTTCTTGTCTATATTCACCAGTAATTTTTGATGTTTTTCTTCTACGCGGAAATTTATAACGGTAATTACGCGCTCAATCATTTTTCTAAAATTAAATTCGACAGGCACAAGTTCAAATTTATTAGCCTCAATTTTTGACATATCCAAAATGTCGTTTATTACTCCAAGAAGATGAGTTGACGCGTCTCCGATTTTATCCAGAGCGTAATTTTTTCGTTCTGTGTCTGTGGTATTTTTTCCAATTACTGTCATGTTAATAATCGCGTTCATGGGAGTGCGCATTTCATGGCTCATATTGGAAAGAAACTCGCTCTTTGCCTTGCTTGCCGCCATAACTTTAACTACAGCGTCTTTCATTTTGGAATTGTAAATATTAAGCATGATCGCGCTTGCGATTGTGCTTGCGGTTATGGTAATAAAATTTTTCTCGTCGTCTGTCCATGCGCGTGCGCTGTCTTGTTCAACTAAAAGCATTCCCCATAACTTGCCTTCTACATAAAGCGGCACGCAAATAAAAGCGAGAACTTTGTCTTCTGTCAATTCATCAAAAGCCTGGAAATTACTGGAAGATGAATCAGAACAGGAAACAATGGGCATAGCGGCGATGCTGTATAATCTTTCCGGGAACCTGGATTTAATAAAATCGTAAGTATTTATTTTTTTATTCTTTGGCGAACTTTCTTTTGAACTCCACTGATATTCAAGCGTCGCGTCTCCGCTGTTGTAATCAAGGCTAAAAATGACAACATTTGATACTTTGTAATAATTGCCGAGTTTTGCCAGAGCTTCTTTTATAAGCCGCTGTGAGTCATCCGAAGAAACAAGGCTTCGCGATATATCGGAAATTAGTTCCTGCTGTTCAAGCCGGTTTTTTATCTCATTTGTAATATTTTTTACATAATGTATGTCGTACTGATAAGCGAATACAATGTACCTTCCGTCGTGCATTGTCTGTGTTAATGTTACTTCAAAGGGAATTAATACGCCCTTGGTTGTTTTATGCATCCATTCTATTGTAATATCTTCGCCTTCCAGAGCGCCCGAAAGCATTTTAAACGCTTTTTCCATTGATTTTTCTCCGTCCGGCTGGGATTCCGGGGAGAATTCAAAAAAATTTTCGATATAATATTTCTTGTCAGAGCCAAGAAGATTTAAAATTGTATTATTACATTCCAGTATATTAAAAGAATCATCAAAAATGGTAACGCCCATAGGTGCGGCGTCAAGAACTGCGCGGCTAAATTCGAATTCTACAGTTTCTTTTCCCATGATTAAGCTATTATACCATGAATGTATTCTCCTATTATAGATAGTAGCTTGATTTTTTTTAAATTTTTGTTGATACTTTTGAAATGGACGCCGGTCAAACACTTTTTATTTCCAGCCAGCTCATTCTTGGGGCGGTTGTCGCTTTTTTGGCTATTTTTTTATGGCCGAAAATCAGAGACGCCGCGTGGATGCTGGTTATTTTTGGAACAATTGTCGCGTATATAGAAACTGTTTATCATGTGCTTAATGATTTTGGAATAACAGGCGGGGAAATCCTCATTCTGGGTTCAGTTCCGTTAATTTCGTTAATATTGCCGACAGTGCGTATGCTTTTTTTTATTGGAGCTTTTATAATTATGATATATAAACAAACCAGGAGGGAAAAATGAAAGCAGTTATTTTTGGGTTAATAATCATTACTGCCGCTGTTTTTGCGGTATTACCGTCAGATAAATTTGGTTTTGGTCTTGGCTGGTATAACGATGTGCTGACTTTTCTTAAGGGCGGCGCTCCGGTTATAGCGGCTCTCATCGGTATGATTGCAATATTTATCGGGATTGCCGACATGAAAGACCGCGCGGAAGCCAAGAGAGAAGAATCCAAAGAAGACGCCCAATGATACCGCAGTTAATTGGCAGCGCGAGAAAGATAATTATAAAAATTGGTTCTAACACTCTCGCCGGTAAAGACGGAAAGATCGACTTTGCCTTTCTTGACGATTTTGCGCAGCAGGTAGCTGCCTTAATGAAGCAGGGCAAACAAATAGTTGTCGTTTCTTCAGGCGCGCAAGTGGCAGGGCTTTCTACCATGGACAAGTGGCCGCGAAAAAAAGATATTCATTACAGGCAGGCATTGTGCGCGGTAGGGCAGGTACAGCTAATGAAGGCATGGCGCCGAGCGTTTGAAAAGGAAGATCTTTTTATCGCGCAAATCCTTTTAACGCGCGAAGACTTTAACGACAATAACAGAACATTGAATATGCGCAATACGCTTTTTACTTTGGTAGATGAGGGTATTGTTCCCATCATTAACGAAAATGACACTGTTTCTGTAGAAGAAATAAAAATCGGCGACAACGATACGCTTGCCGCCCGCTCCGCGATTCTTTGGAGCGCGGATCTTTTAATTCTTTTTAGCGACATCGACGGCTTGTATAATAAAAACCCCAAAGAAGATTCCAGCGCGGCTTTGATTGAAGAAGTGCGTGATTTAGCGCAGGCGCGTAAAAATATTTCCATAGGCGCGGCGAATGATTTTGGCACAGGCGGCATCGCTACAAAACTAGACGCCGCGGAAATGGCGATGTCTTACGGCATCCCCTCGATTCTCGCAAACGGCGGCAAACCACGCTGTCTGGAAGCCCTCGCGGCTGGAACACAAAAAGGCACTGTGTTTATAGTTTGAAATTTAATCCGTGTAAATCCGTTTATTCTGTGCTAATCCGTGTTTCGTGGATTTTATTCTTTATTTAATTAACGTATCTGTCCGTTGCCGGAAATAAAATATTTAGTCGTTGTGAGCGCTTCCAGACCCATCGGTCCTCTTACATGAAATTTCTGCGTGCTTACTCCAAGCTCCGCGCCAAAGCCGAACTCTCCGCCGTCTGTAAACCTGGTTGAGGCGTTTACATATACGCAGGCTGCGTCTACTTTCGCGCGGAAATTTTCCGCCGCTTTTAAGTCGTTGGTAAGAATCGCTTCTGAATGTTTTGTTCCGTACTTGTTAATATGCGCGATTGCCTCGTCGCAGGAGGAAACGGTTTTTACCGCGAGAATGTAATCCAAAAATTCAGTTGCCCAGTCTTCTTCGCTCGCGTCTTTTAAAACAAGAGCGGCGGGTGAATTTCTAATCGCGGCTTTTGAAGCGGTGTCGCAGCGCAGTTCCGCCTTGCCCGCGATTTTTTCCGCGAGTATCGGCATTAATTTACCGGCTATATCTTTATGAACAAGCAGCGTCTCCATGGCGTTACATACGCCGGGTCTTTGCAATTTCGCGTTTAGAATTATTTCGATAGCGCTGTCAATGTCCGCGCTCGGTTCAACATAAACATGGCAGTTACCTACGCCCGTCTCGATAACCGGCACTCTCGCGTTCTCCACCACACGGCGAATTAGATCGTGCCCTCCGCGCGGAAGAACGGCGTCAATGTATTCTCGCGCTTTAAGTATTATATCAACTTCATCCCTGCTGCCGGATTCCGCAAGCGCGACAGCGTCCGCTATTCCGCCTCCATTACTTAACCCCGCCTTGATGGCTTTAACAAGCGCCTTGTTGGATTCCAGCGCGGAGGATGAGCCGCGCAAAAGTATCGAGCAGCCGGCTTTGTAGGCAAGGGCGGCGCAGTCAACTGTAACATTTGGGCGCGACTCATATATGATTGCGGCGACTCCCATGGGAACTGTTACTTTTTCTATTTGCATACCATTGGGATGAGTCCAGCCCGACTGCACTTTTCCAATGGGGTCATCTTGTTTTATTACTATGTCAATTCCTTCGATAATGCCGTCTATTCGTTTGTCGTTTAAAAGCAGGCGGTCTATTAGGCTTTCTTTCATGCCGCCATCACGCGCTTTTTTTACATCGCGCGCGTTTGCCTCAATGATCGCGGCGCGGTTTTTATTTATTTCCGCGCCGACAGCGGCGAGAGCCTTGTCCTTGGCCGCGCGGTTCCTGGACGCTAATTCTACCTGCGCCTGTTTGAGAGAGATGAAAATATCGTCCAGTGAATTTGACATAATAACACTTTATCTTATAACGCCGGGTTTGACTATAGTGACATTCAATGCGCCGCATCGGATTCCTTCATTGATTGCCATGTTAAAATCCAGGGGCTCCTTTGCTGACCAGCTGTCTTCCAAAGCCGCGGCGAGTCCCGCTGTAAACGCGTCTCCGCAGCCTGTTGTGTTGTACGCGGCATTATCGGCGCGAGCTTTTACAACAGGGACAGCAAGCTCAAAATAGTTGTTTTTTTCTACAACGAGTATTTTTCGTCTGCCGTTTGTTAAAATAATACGGCACTTGTGTTTCCGCGCGAGTTCAATCAGCATATCTTTGCCCGGCTTTTTATTAAAGGTTTCTACAAATTCATCAAAGTTTGGTTTTATAATATCTGGCTCACATTGCAGACTTTCAATTAAATCATTTCCCTTTATATCGAGGATAACGCGCAGCCCTTTTTCCTTTGCCTTGCGCGCCATGCCTGGAATTACAGTGTCAGAAAAGCCCGCCGCCTTTGTGCCGGAGATTATCAGGCAGCTCAAATTGAGCGATTTATTTTCCATAAGTTCATTAAATTTTTCCAGCAGCCTTTCCTCTGTTCCGGCGGCAACTGGCTGGGATTCTTCGACAAGTTCTGTTACTTTATTGTCGCTCTCATTTAAAACAGTGTAGCAGAAACGTATCTCAGAATTACTCTCCACCCATTCAACAGAAAGCTCGTCCTGTTCGCAGAGCGACAGAAACAGCGGACGCATCGCGCCGCCAAGCTGCGTAAGATGTATTACTTTTTTTCCCAATTGGGTAAGTACGCGGGTAACGTTAATCCCCTTGCCGCTCGCGTCCAGGCGGTGAACAGCGGTGCGATTAACAGCTCCGGGCACAACCGAAGAAAAGCAAAGAGTCTTTTGAAGTGTTGGATTAAGACAGATTGTTAGGAACATAATTCCTCCTAATTATTTAATCCGCTTGTAGCTCTTTATCTCCTGCTTCAACCTCGCCGAAAGTTCCGCTATAGGCACGCGCACCTGCTCCATGGAATCGCGGAAGCGAAGCGTTACAGTTTTATCTTCTTTGGATTCGTAATCAACAGTAACGCAGAAAGGCGTGCCGGCTTCGTCCTGTCTGCGGTAGCGCCGTCCTATTGCTCCCGATTGATCGTAATCGGTAGCGTAGTCTTCTTTAAGTTCTTTGCGAATGTCCTGCGCCATTTCCGCGAGTCCGTCTTTTTTCATCAACGGAAGAATAGCGACAGTAACCGGCGCGAGGTTGGGATGGAAGCGCAGCACTGTTCTCCAATCGTCTTCATTACCTTTTTCGGCAACCTGTTCCTCGTCGTAAGCGTCGCAGAGAATCATTAACAAGTTGCGTGTGAGTCCGGCGGAGGTTTCGATTATGTATGGAATATAACGCTCGTTGCCCGCGTCCTGATCGATGTACTGCATGTCCTTGCCGGAGAACTCGCTGTGCCTGCCAAGATCGTAATCGGTGCGGTTATGCACGCCTTCAAGTTCCTGCCAGCCCATCGGGAACAGGTATTCAATGTCGTATGCTTCTTTCGCGTAGTGAGCAAGCTGATCGTGCTTGTGCCAGCGCAGATGATCCATTTTTACGCCGAGTTTTTCGTAGTATGCCCAGCGGCGTTTGCGCCATGTGTCGAACCACTCAACATCGGAGCCCGGTTTTACAAAGTATTGCATTTCCATCTGCTCAAATTCGCAGGTGCGGAAAATAAAGTTTTTTGTTGTGATTTCGTTACGGAAAGCTTTTCCAATCTGCGCGATGCCGAAGGGGATTTTCATTCTGTTGGATTGGATAATATTTTTATAATTTACATAAATCCCCTGCGCGGTTTCCGGGCGAAGGTAAATAATGCTCGATGTATCTTCGGCAGGACCAATTCTTGATTTAAACATCAGGTTGAATTTGCGGGTGTCGGTAAGTTCGCCGCCGCAGTCCGGGCATTTTTTAGCGGAGAGATTTTCTTCAGGGATTTGATCCGCGCGGAAACGGGATTTGCATTTTTTACAATCAACAAGCGGGTCTGTAAAATTTTCGACATGACCTGAGGCTTCCCATGTGCGCGGGTGCATCAAAATGGCGGCGTCAAGCCCGACAATGTCATCGTGTAGCTGCGTCATTTCTTTCCACCACGCGCCAGCTATGCGATTCTTTAATTCAATGCCAAGCGGGCCGTAATCCCACGCGCCGCTCTGACCTCCGTAAATTTCCGACGATTGAAAAACAAAGCCGCGCCTTTTTGCCAGCGAGGTGATTTTTTCCATTGTCGCTTTTCCGCTATATTCTGTTAATTCTGACATAGGGGCATTATATAGAAAATAATAAAAAATTAAAAGCGGGCTATACTCGCGCGCAAGCTATACATTGCTGCTTGGATATTCAAAATTTTCTTTATTGGCTTTCTTTATAAGCGTGGCGTATCTGGCGCATTCCCATTTTGCCATCTCGATATTCTGCTCGCGCCAGTTGCCGCATTCCTCAGCGGACGCGCCGGGAATTGGGCCGTCAAATTTTTCTATCCAATCAAACAATTCTTTAAGCAGCGGAAGAATATCAAGCGATTTATATTCACCTTCCAGTATCAAATAAAAACCTGTACGGCAGCCCATTGGACCAAAGTAAACAGTTTTTGAGCTCCATTTATCATGAGATCGCAGGAAGGTAGCGGCAAGATGCTCAATTGTGTGAAGCGCGGGCTGATCCAAAACCGGCTCCTTGTTCGGTTCCTTAAAGCGAAGGTCAAAGGTGGTTATTAAAGTGTCTCCGAATTTATCTTTTCGTGAAACATAAACACCCGGTTTAAGCCTAAGATGGTCAACTTGAAAACTAGCTATTTTATCCATGTAGTTCTCCTTAGGCTTAGTATAGACAAAAGTTCGCAAAAATTCTACACTCATGTTTACGCTGTAGGTACGCCTGAGCCGCCGCGTTGGAACCATAGGTTCCTTACCAAATTGTCAGGCCCTGTTTTCAAACTTCGTTTGGACAGGAAAGCTCAGGAGGATTTTTTATGAGTGCGACTATCAGACTTAAAAGGTTTGGAACAAAAAAACGGCCGTATTACCGCATTGTTGTTATGGACAAGCAGGCGCCAAGAGACGGAAAAACCATCGAAGAAATTGGCTACTATCACCCCATCGAAGCTGAAGACAAGCAGATTGTTTTTGACGAAGCCAAGGCAAAAGCATGGCTCGCGAAGGGCGCGATCGTAAGCGACACAGTTCGCCGAATTTTCAACAAGAAAAACGTCACAGTAAAGTAACCCAACAATAACAGGTAATACAATGGAAAAAGATCTAATTGAATACTTGGCGAAGTCTCTTGTCGACGACCCTTCGCAGGTACAGGTAAATATTATAGAAGGCGAAAAATCGACCATTTTGGAATTGCGCGTAGCGGAAACTGATATAGGCAAGGTCATAGGAAAGCACGGAAGAATCGCGAAGGCAATAAGGACTGTGCTCCAGGCGGCAAGCGCCAGAACCGGTAAACACACAGTACTCGAAATCCTTGACTGATAAATTCATCATTGGTATAATCGGTTCTCCCTTTGGCGTTAAAGGTTTTGTAAAAGTTCGTCCCTTGTCGGGTGAAATCGACCATCTTTTAAAACTTCAATCGGTGACTATTAGCAAAGATGGGAAAGAAAGTATCCTTCAGATTGATGAGTGTAACCCAGCGCCGCCCAATGTTCACATACTTTTTAAAGGTATCGACAGCCCGGAAAAGGCAAAGACATTAACCGGAGCGCAATTGCTCGTCGGGCGGGATCAAGCCGCTCCCTTGGGTGATGGAGAATTCTACATAGAAGATTTAAAGGGATTGCCGGTAGTTTCGGTTTTAAGTGAAACAATTGGCGTTATCGCGGATATTATCGAGGGCGGCGGCGGCGAGCTTGCAGAGATCGAACTTTCCGCGGGAGGGAAACGCCTGGTTCCCTTCAGAAAAGAGTTTTTTTCTGAAATTTCCCCGGAAAAAGGCAGACTAGTGCTTCAAAATCTATGGATACTTGAATGAAATATACGGTTTTAACGCTATTTCCTGAGATAACCGACGCCTTTTTCGCTAATTCCATCATGGCAAAAGCGATAAAACGAGGAATCATCGAGTATCAGGCGGTGAATATCCGTGATTTTGCACAAGACAAGCATAAAACCTGCGATGACGCGCCATATGGCGGCGGCGCAGGAATGATTATGCTAGCGGAACCGCTAAGTTTGGCGTTAAAATCGGTGATCCATAGCACCTGCGAAGGTGCCGGCACCACAAAATCCCAAAGGGTAATATATCTTAGTCCGTCCGGGAAACCATTTAGCCAGGAATTGGCAAAGGAGCTTGCCGCCGAAAAGGAATTAATTTTAATCTGCGGCAGATATGAAGGTATAGACCAGAGAATTGTCGATAAATATGTAGACGACGAGGTGTGTATCGGGGATTATGTGCTTTCTTCCGGGGAGGTCGCCGCTCTGGCTATAATCGACGCGACTTATCGGCTTGTGGATGATGTTATCCGCCCGGAATCCCTTGACGAGGAAAGCTTTTCTTCGGGGCTTTTGGAGTATCCCCAGTTTACACGACCTGAAGTTTTTGATACAATGAAAGTCCCTGAGGTTCTTCTGTCGGGGCATCATGAACAAATACGGCTTTGGCGTCTTGAAAAGAGGGTCGAAAAAACCCTGCGGCAAAGACCGGATTTGATACAGTGCGGAAGGGAGCTTGGGCTTTTTAACAAGGAAATTAACGGCATTATTGACCGTATTATAGGAGAGAAAGATGAACGAGATTAGGGCAATTGAAGCCGCTCAAATGAAGTCAGAACTTGACCAATTTAAGGTTGGGGATACAGTTAAGGTTCACTTTAAAATCGTAGAAGGCAAGAACGAACGCGTACAGATCTACGAAGGTCTTGTAATAGCCATGAAGAACTCAAAGGTGGGAAAAACCTTTACAGTACGAAAAATTTCTTACGGCGTAGGCGTAGAAAGGGTATTCCCTATCCATTCGCCGCGCATTGTAAAGGTCGAAGTTGTTCGTCCCGGTAAAGTCAGACGCGCGAAACTTTATTATATCCGCGAGAAAATCGGAAAAGGCGCCAAAATCAAGGAACTTATTATTAAAAAAGGTTCCAAAGGCGCTCATGTTCCTTCGACCGGAACCGCGGCAGTTGCGGACGCCGAATAAACCGCTATAAACCTATACATATATTCTTTATTACGCCGATATTCATAGGGGGAAGTCTATTTATACAGATTCCCTGAGGATAAAGGAATGAATTCGATAAATACAAAAGATTTAAAACCTGGTCAGGTTTTCTCAGCGCCTGTATACACAGAAGGTGACTATTTACTGGTTACCGCTATGGTTCCTCTGCGCCAAAGAGATATCGATGTTTTAACAGAATGGGATATTGAATATGTAAGAACGAACGGCGCGCTTGTAGACCTTGAAGAGCTGGCCGAGAACGCTGACGATTCTGAAGAAGCCAAAGAAGCCTTAAAAAAACTTGAAGTTGAACTTGCCAAGGCTTTGGCGGAAGCGGAGGAATTGGAAGAAGTTGATGATATGCCGGAAGATGCTCCTAAAAAAGAAAATATAAGATTTTCTATTAAAGACGTCAGGCAAAATTCCGGCCCATACCGGGTATATAAAAATCTTATAGAAATTCTAAATAAAACAATTAATGGTTTAAAAGCCGGACGCGAGATTGAGATGCGTTCCTTTGACGAGATAACTGTCAAATTGATTCAGGAACTTAGCCTTTACCCGGACAGCTTTGTAGGCTTTATTCTTGGCGGCGAAGTTTCCGGCAATGAACTCGCGAAAAGTTCTGTTAATACAGCGATCCTTTCCGCGATGATGGCACAGGAACTGCAGCTGCCTGCTCAAAAAATTCATAATATTGTTAATGGAGCGCTGCTCCATGACGTGGGAATGTTAAGGCTGAGTAAAGGTATCACCGAGAAAAAAGGCGGGCTTTCCGCTCTGGAACTTGAACAGATAAAAAGCCATCCGCTGCATACTTCAAAAATTGTAACAAAGGAATTATTCGGTCCAAACGAAGTAAACCTGATCGCGCTTCATCATCATGAGCGCTGGGATGGGCAGGGTTATCCCGATGGTCTTGTAGGTAACGCGATTGATGTTGGTGCGCGCATTGTATCTGTAGCGGATGCCTTTGAGGCTATGGTCAGCAAGAAATCATACAGGGATTCGATGATAGGGTATCAGGCTATTAAAAACTTAATGGCTGATAACGGACGCCGTTTTGATCCTGCGGTAATTATCGCATTTACAAAAATTATGGGCATTTATCCCATTGGCTCAATTGTACGTCTGAATGACAGCTCTATAGCGAGAGTTGTTACTATCCATACAGGCGCGCCAATGCGTCCTGTAGTCCAAATGCTTGCCGACAATAAAGGCAATGTAATTGGGACGGGAAATGTAACTACTGTTGATCTTTTAGAAGTAAGATCTTTATTCATTAAAGAAGCGATAGACCCGGCGGAGTATGAACAGAGTAATGCGTAATCTGGCAGGTTTGAGCGCGAGCGCTCGAGGGAAAAAAGGTGAGGAGCAAGCCGCTGCTTCCTTGAAGGCTTCGGGGATGAAGATAATCGCCAGAAATTATAGATCCAAATTCGGCGAAGTAGATATAGTGGCGCTTTTTGGTGAAACTATAATTTTTATCGAAGTAAAATCGTGGTCATATTTCGGCGTAGAAGACCTGCAATACGGGATAAACGCCAAAAAACAGCAAAAAATCATTAAAACGGCTAAGTACTTCCTTTTTGAAAATCGGGAATATAGTAATATGTCGGTTCGGTTTGACGTTATATACGTTAAAAATAATCTTGTTACCCATCTTGCGTCAGCCTTCATGGAGAGTGTATGATGATAGAACAGGCAGCATTGGCAGAGAATATTAGTGCCAAAAAGCTTGATTTATTAAGGCGGCGCATTAACGACGAGAAATATCTTCACGCCGCCATCCAGAGACTTGCTCTTATTCTGAGCAATGAGTTGATGGAAATTACATCTGAAGGCGGACGTAATGAGCGGCAGCGGAAAAGGCGGAAATAACCGTAAGAATCGTGACTTGCACAACAAGTCTTACTTCTCTAAACATACGAATCAAAAAAAACATCCCGCTGTAAATAATCCTGCGCCTGCGGCGAAGCTTCCCGCTGAATCTCTTTTTACAGAAGGAAAGAACGAAAAAAGCCGTTTTAGTATGTATGACAGACCTCAATGGACAGCGCCTGAATTACCTGATAATCCGATTACTACTCCTGAGTGCCCATGGTGCGGCAAGCAAATTACAGATATTACCACCGCGATTTGTGATAAAGACTCAGGGCTTCCTGTGCATTTTGACTGTGTGCTCGCGCGGATTAACGAAGGGGAGCAGTTGGAAACAAATGATACTGTTTGCTATATCGGCGGCGGACGTTTTGGAGTTGTTCATTATAACAATCCGCCCGATATGAGAGATTTTACAATTAAAAAAATATTTGAATGGGAAGCAAAAGATAATAATAATGAGTGGCGCAGACCTATAAGCGAATATTTTTCAATCACCTGAGAGGCTTAATGGAAGATGTAATTATTGAAGTGCCAAAAGAAGACGTTAACTTCCTTGACAGACTCGAAATTAAGGGAAATTATGCTTTACTTCAAAATATCGGTGTAATTGAATATATCGCGTCTCTTAATAATGAAATCTTAAATTTTAAAAATCTTCTTGCAAGAGGCTTGGATATATTTAACCGCACCAGCATTGATGAAATAATGGACGCTACTGTTTATCAGATTTCGGATCAATTTATGCCTTCTTTTATCGCGTTTTTATGGAAACCGATTCAGACAAGAGAAGACATTACAATTAAAGCTTACAAAAATTATAAGCCTGTCGACTTGGGATTAAAAGTGGATTGCATAACTCCCTTTGAAGCGTTTTTTAGAAAGTATCCCAAGCCAATCAGTTTTGAGCTATTAGCCTTTCAATTAAATAATGAAGAAGCTGTAAGACCCTTTCAGGGATTAAATACCGAAATAGCGGTTCCAATTCTTGGTCCCTTTGGCTTGTACGGTATTATTCTTATTGGGAGTAAGACTTTCGAAAGCGATTACAACCGCGACGAATTATTTTTCCTTCAGCAGCTTATGTCCTTTGTGTCGCAGGCAATTAAAAACCATCTGCATTATGAACATTCCCTTCGTGATGTAAAAACAGGTCTTTTTAATCATGGCTTTTTCCTGACGCGTCTTAACGAAGAAGTCTTCCGTACAAAACGCAGCGGTTATCATTCGTCGTTAATTGTAATGGATGTGGATAAATTTAAAAACTTTAACGATGATTACGGACATCTTGCCGGTGATAAAGTTTTGGAAGATCTCGCGCAGGTGATAAAGCAGGGCGTTCGTCAGGATGATATTCCTTCCCGTTTTGGCGGCGAAGAATTTACAGTGCTCTTGCCCAATACCGATAAAGAAACTGTTTGGAATATTGCCGAGCGTCTTAGGATCAGTGTTTCCGAAATGAAGGTACCATGGCAAGTTCCTCTCCCGCAGGTTACAATCAGCATTGGAATTTACACCTTTGATAAAAACACTACAACCGAGGCGAGAGGAGCGGAAGCGACAGGGATTCTTCGCAGAGCGGATGAGGCGTTGTACATTTCCAAGGCTCGCGGACGAAATCGCTGTACCTTGTGGAATCCCGGTATTCTGGATCCTCACCCTGACGAAAGTTGCTCAATAGAAAAAATGCAAATATTTACCCCAATAGTGGAGATGTTATGATTGGAATTGTCGGCGCTATGGAAAAAGAGATGAGCCTTCTCTGTGATACCATGGGAAATTTTAAAACAGAAAAAAACGGTGTTTTTGAATTTCTTACCGGTAAAATTGAAGGAAAGGATGTAACGCTTTTGCGCTGCGGCATTGGCAAGGTGAACGCCGCTGTCGGAACCGCACTTTTGATTGACAGATTTAAACCAGGCTGCGTTATCAATACAGGGTCTGCCGGAGGTATCAGCAAGGAATTGAAATTCGGCGACGCGGTTATTTCTACAGGGCTTGTGTATCATGATGTTGATGTTACCGCTTTTAATTACGCGCCCGGTCAGCTTCCGGGGCAGCCGCAAATTTTTCCCGTTGATGAAAAATTAGTTAAACTTGCGGAAGACTCTATTGACGAACTTGTAAAGGAAAAACTCCTTCCCGCTGATTTCAATCACCGCCGCGGTTTAATCGGCTCAGGTGATATTTTTATGCACGAACCTGAACGCATTGATAATGTGCGAAAAGTTTTTCCCGGTGTCGCGGCGGTAGAAATGGAAGGAGCGGCAATCGCTCATTGCTGTCATTTGTTCTCGGTCCCATGTTTGGTTATAAGGGCGCTCTCTGATATAGCCGGGACTGAGTCTCCAATGAGCTTTGATGAGTTTTTACCTATTGCTTCAAAACATTCCGCGAGTATTGTGATGAGAATTATTAAGAAAATTTAACCGTAAACAAGGAGAAGACCATGAGACAATTGTTTAAAGTTTTTGTTATATCATTTGTATTATTTAGCGTTTTTTGCTTTGGGCACATCGACGCGCAGCAGAGAAGACCGGCGCAGCAATCTCCGGCGCCTGCTCAGACAGCCGCGCCAAACCCTGATGACGGCAAGTCTGTTGTTTACATGACCACAAACATTTCTTCCCAGGGCTTGCTTTCGGTTTATGACGCGCTTGGCCTAAAAGCTAACGGCAAAGTTGCTGTTAAAATACACACAGGAGAGCCCGGAAACACTCATTATTTAAAACCTGCGCTTATTAAGGATTTAGTGCAGAGAGTAAACGGCACCATCGTTGAGTGCAATACTGTTTACGGCGGCAGAAGGGCAAGCGCCGCCGCTCATTATCAGGTGGCAAAGGATCACGGCTTTTCCGCTATCGCGCCTGTTGTAATACTCGATGAAAAGGCGGAAATCAGTCTTCCTGTAACAGGCGGGAAACATTTAAAAGAAAATTTTGTAGGCGCGCGTTTTAAAGAATTTGATTTTGTCGTTGTGCTTTCGCATTTTAAAGGACATCAGATGGGCGGGTTCGGCGGCGCTGTAAAAAACGCGTCGATTGGCTTTGCTTCATCCGCCGGAAAGGCGTGGATACACTCAGGCGGCAAGAGTAAGACAAGGGCATTCGGCGGCTCGCAGGATGACTTTTTAGAATCGATGGCGGAAGCCGCTAAAACTATCGCCGACGCGAATGTTGATTCAAACGGCCAAAAAAGAATTCTTTACATCAATGTAATGAATCACCTTTCTGTTGACTGCGACTGTAACGGCAACCCAACTAAGCCGACAATGGCGGACATTGGAATTCTCGCCTCACTTGATCCTGTCGCTCTGGATCAGGCATGTGTCGATCTTGTGTATGCCGCCAAAGACGGCAAAGATTTAATAGACCGCATTGAATCCAGAAACGGACTTTTGACATTAAAACGAGCGCAGGAAATCGGGCTTGGTTCCAGAGAATACAGATTGATTAAATTGTAAACCGGATAATGACAGAGATTATTCAGCGCGAATTTATTTATATATGGTATTACTTCTCGATTCAATTTGAGCAGATTTTTTGGTACTGGGCTTTTGGAATGGCGCTTGGCTCGCTTATCTCTGTTTTTTTTAAAGAAAAAATCCACACAATGTTTACCATTTTGCAGAAAAAAAAACTGGGTATTGTTGGTATTATTCCCGCGTCACTTTTAGGGATAGCCTCTCCCCTGTGCATGTACGGCACAATTCCCATTGTTGCCTCTTTTGCAGAGGCAGCTAAAGAACCTGCTGATGTACCCGCTACCTCCTCTGCTGCCAAAAGTTTTCAGGCTGTGCTTGCCGCTTTTATGATGAGTTCCATTTTGCTGAACCCGCAGCTTCTTTTTTACACGGCCGCTCTTGGCGCTCCTGCCCTTGTGATACGTTTTGTCAGCTGTTTTTTATGCGGTATCGCTGCGGGTCTCGCTGTATGGTTCTTTTTTAAAACCAAGGATTTTTTTAATTTCTCAAGTTTCACTGGTGACAGTCAAATTGCCAACAATAGTGACAGCCAATGCAGCAGCCGCAATAGCTCCGGCAATCCATTTATAAATTACCTTCGCAGTTTTGGCAGGAATATAAAAGCCACAGGCGGCTTTTTTCTTATTGGCATATTGCTCTCCGCTCTCTTTCAGCGTTATGTGCCGCAGAACGCATTTGCCGGTCTTTTTGGCAGCAGTAACCGCGGTTTTGGCCTGCTGATGGCAGCCACCGTCGGCGTCCCCTTGTATGTCTGCGGCGGCGGAACAATCCCGCTGCTCCAGTCATGGCTGCAAAGTGGAATGAGCATGGGAGGAGCCGCCGCCTTTATGATCACAGGTCCCGCCGCGAAAATTACAAATTTAGGCGCGTTAAAAATCGTGCTTGGAATAAAACATTTTTTATTGTATCTGGCTTTCGCTGTTGTTTTTGCGCTTGCAAGCGGAGTAGTGGTTAATTTGGCGGGTTTATTTCTCCAATAGATACAAGCATTCTTTTACATGGATTTCTCTATTATTCAAATTCCTGCTGCCTCTGAATGTATTATACTTTGTCTCCAATACTTCAAGTTTTCCGAATTTTTTTAACATTTCTTTCATTTGCTCAATGGATATAAAACCTTCCGAATTAAATGAAATTAAAACATATTTGGCATTAATATTCTCAACAAGATATGTTAATGCGTCTAAAGCATGGTTTCCCTTGTTGTAAGATGAACGATTCCAGTTTTCCGGTATACCGGATATTATACTGGTTTTTTCCGGGTACTTGTAATCAAGTATTAAATTAAGCATAAAATAATTAGATCCATATGGATGTTGAT
>Ga0209755_10003256_pt1 | contig 20625 bp, 11 predicted proteins | sample TergutCo191P1_FD_187301 | JGI IMG/M metagenome (GOLD analysis project Ga0209755, IMG submission 187301) | Cornitermes sp. P1 segment gut microbial communities from Petit-Saut dam, French Guiana - Co191P1 (SPAdes) (version 2) | ecosystem: Host-associated > Arthropoda: Insects > Digestive system...
TGTGATCTAACACAAAATGTGTCACAGGATTATGAAGAAGCAGTGTGCACTGACGAAAATTTTGAATGTGAGAATTATATGGAGGTAAAGTTACACAAGTACTGTTTAGATGTTGTAGTCTATTCTGATTATATGGTAAGCCTGTAGTTGAGATGTACAATTTTTGTCTATGAGGCAGTGCTCAAATTGGACTGGACTGCACTGGAATATGGTTATTACAGGAAAAATCAGCAGTATTCCAATTGATACAGACTCACTAATTTAAAGCTTCATGAAAAATTCTGGTTGTTCAAATGTTGAAATTCAAGCAGTGTTGGAAAAAAGCGATTTGTGAAAAACTGTGTAAAATTTTGGCTGCATGATGATGTGATGAAGTTAATGTCTTTAAGATGTGAATTAAGACACCTTACTGGCATGTGGATGATCATACTGTCTTCATCTTCACAGAAGATAGGAGCATGTTCCTTCACAGTGTTGGTAAATTTCTATCAGAGAAAACAGCTTCACATCTCAGAAGACAGTATTTGTCATGTCATTTGTTGTGCGTGAGTTAATCAGTAAGTGTTGTATTGTTGCTGTTGTGTTTAACGTACTTCTTTGTGCAATATAGTTATGCTCCCCTGTTGGTGTAAATAACTGTTCATGTTGGTATAATGTCAGTATGTCAATAAATAATGTCTAGATTACAATCTTCAAATTCAGAACTGATGCACAAAATGGAAAAAATTTTAACAGTCAAATGCCATTGTGGACTGATTCACTAGGATTCTAAGAGAAACAAAAGACTTTAATTACATTTACTCAAACTGTGATGCAGCATTTTAATGGGGATCATCTTACAAATTAGCCCTCAGAAGATAGAAACAGGTGGCAGAAAAGGAGGATGGATTATATTAAAATAGATCTTAAAGAAATATAATATAAGGACATTAACTGAAATCAGCTGGTACAGGTTTGGGGATTGGTGCTTGTGATTTTGAGCTTGTGGGGTTTGTTACCATAAAGATAGTCAGAGAGTCAGTTACCTTACTTTATATCATTGACTAATTTAAGTGAAGTATTGAATATAACATGATCTAACAAGATAAGTCACTTAGTATAGCTAAGAGTCACATAGCTTATCACCAAGTTACATTAACTTTAAGCAAAGACTTCCATGCATATGGAATAAAGTTAAATAATGTAATTTATTCTGAGCTTACAAGAAAAGTTTAATAAGAACATAAAGGAAGACTTGCTTAGAAGTCACCTAGCTGTCCCCTTTATCTGCTCAAAGTCCTGCCTCATGTTTGCCAGGTTCTGCAACTTGGCAACCAGGTGATATCCTGAGCACTACTGAAAAGCCATTACCTGCACAAGGTAGGGTTGCAGTTTCTCTTATTTTATGTGTGTCTGCATTGTAGTGTTTCTGGATTGCTTTTTATGGTAGTTTATAGCAGAAACTTGGCATATCATGTTGCACTGGCATGTGAAAGATTGTTGGTTTGTGAGAGTGGAATTTTGGTAAGAATTCCATCTTACAAACTGTCAATACAATGGTCAATACAATGTCAATACACTGCAATGGTCACAGAATTAAGTTGCCATAGTATATGACAGTGTTTATTTTAGATTCTTAGATTGTTCCTGAATACTGAAGGGTGTGAAGATGCAGTAGTGGTTCACTGTTTGAGCCAGAGCAGATTGTCTAAAAAAAGAAGGTGATATACATTACAAGATAAATTAAAGAAATGAAGAAGTTGTGTGAAGACTTAAGGTGTCTGATTCTTTAAATGTTTAATCCTAAATGGTGAGACTACAAAAATTAAAAATTTTATAGTTTTGTGATCATTTTCTGTATATAATTTTTCTAGTTAAGATTAAGGTTGTCACAGCAGAGATAAAAATTTCAAATTGTCACCATTCTTGTAATTATCACCCTATATAAAATACCGTCAGTACGAGTTAATGAAAGAGTGGAATACTCAGGTTGATAACAAGTGACAGTAATTTATAAGTCAGCAGTTGCCACGTTACAATACAGGCTGAGAGGGATTTTGTTCTCTGTGAGGTGTGTGCAGAGGTCTAGAAAATGGTTTGGCAATGACTGTGTTCTCTGTTATGTATGAGCTGCTAAAACAGGATGGCCACACTCCACTAGATGAAACTGATGCTTGTTTGCTTTGAGAGTAAAGAAATGATGGCTGGAAGCAGCCAGAGGGTAGCATGTGAATATTATGGCAGCTGGTCACATGACGATCACATGATTAGTTAATGTACAAGAATGCTTTTTTAATGAAACTTGTAAGCATAATTATCATTTGTCTGTATACACAATTTCACATGTGTTACAGATATTATATTTCACTGGGTGTTACCACCAGACTGGAAATTAGTGTGTAATTGTGTTGGCTGCCATGTTATTGTCCTACATTTTACAAATACAAGACCCTTGCAACAGTTTTATACCTTATAAAAGACAGATATCAGGCAAAATAACAAGGCCTTACATTACATGTCATTTCCATCTCAGAAGTTACTCTTACAGCTTAATCTGTCACAATGAGGGTAGTGCAAAGGCTAAGGCTGTTTGAGAATAGAGTGATGAAGAACATGTTTGGGTCCAAGTGGGGCAACTTAACAGGAGAGTGGAGGAGGTTATATAATGAGACTCATGATCTGTACTCTGCACTGACTATTATTTGGGTGATCAAATCAAAACAAATGACTTCAGCTGGTCATGTGGCACAAACAGTGGAGTAGAGAGGTGCATACAGGGTTTTAGTGGGAAAATCTGAGGGAAAGAAACTAGTTGGGACCTATGTGTAGATGGAAGAAGATTATTAAAATGGATTTGCAAGAAGTAAGTTAGGGGGGTATGAAATGGTTTGATATGGTACTGGATAGGAGAATTAGCCTGTGGAGAAAGACTCTGCTCCATGGTGCTTGTTTGTTTGTTGGCTGGTTGGTTAGCCTAAACTTAGAAATGAACTTCTGGGTTTGCATCTTATCTTCCAGATTTGACATACACAGGTTCAAAATCTGTTCTAATGAAACTGGTCAGAAAGGGATAACAAAGTTGCTGTCATAACCATATTAAAGATAGGACCCTGGTGCATTCTAATTCAGAGGGAGTCATTCCTTCATCTAGGAATTGTAATTCTCTACTTTTAAAGTGAGAGATAATTTCAAAGCAAACAATGTATAGTGGCAGGCACTCCTTTGCATTTGACAGATCTCTGATTTGAATCTTGGCAGAAGGCTGAATAACCTGAGTTACTACAGCTGCTTCAAGAAAATGCTGGGATAAATAGACAACAATTGCTCTCTGTCCAATACAATTGAGGAGTTTTGTTTTAAAATCGCATATGAGCACTTTGGCAAGAATTAATTTTTCTGGGAGTAAACATGCATGACATGGGCTTCTTGTACTGGGAAAACTGTTGAAGTCTGGGTCACTTAGTCCTGGCACTGTAGGTTAGATATATTTTGCCTCCGTTCATATGTTTACCTGTCAGTGTCATGTAATCAAAATTAAATTCGTGTCATATCTGACATACATGTTGAAAATAAGCTTCTCAAATACCATGTAACAGGTGAAGATTGTGAACAGCCTTCACTTTTGTGAACACTCATCTCTTTTGTTACACAGCTTTAATATTTTATTTACTGTTCAGTGGGCTTTGGTATCTCCATTTTGGCAGCTGTTGCAAAGAAATCTTATTATCTACACCAGCACTGTTTTTGACTTTAGAACAAAAAGACTGAGACATGGCATTTTCAAATGAACAGCTGTTCATGCAATAATACATAATTAAAGGCCTGTTAAAACTGTGTGCTGAAGATTTTTTTCTCCCTCCCCATCTTTTAACCTACTCATTTACCCTCTTTAAGCCTTATAAAAAATTGTCATATACATGATAGTCATCCGAACCTCTGATTGCTGAGGCCACACTTAGATATTTAGGTTGTATTTCTTTCAGAATTACCCACTTATTCCACTTGTGTTCTTTTCAGTTATATTTTTAACAGTTGCCTGCTGCCTGTGTACTTCTGTGCCCAGCATTTGATCCTGAAAACCTACTTTCAAACTCATTTTTGCATTTGTCAGCTGTTACTGGACCCAAGTTGGCATTTATAACTTTGTATATGCTTTGCTGTAACCTTACAGAACTGAAATTTTATCCGCCTAAACATGCAAGTAGTAATAAGGATCCTGTTTAGGGTACAGGCACCATGTACAATTTGACTGTATTGTCAACATTTTCAGGATTCACACCATTTCCATTTTCAAGTCAAGGTGATGGACACATCATGTTCAAAACGTTAGTGATATGGTTACCTTCACCTGATGTCATTATCCAAAAACACTTTTGATGTTGGCTTGAACCACCATGTATGCCTGATATAAGATTATATAATGTATATGAAAAAGGTAGTAAATACTTGGAAAGAAAAAACCCACAGTTATTTTACAAGGAAAAATACAAACTTTTAAGAAGGTTACAATTGTTTCATGTTGGAGGTGGCTGTCCAGTGTCCCGTCCTGCTGCCAGGTCTACAAAAATAAGTATGAAACCTTGTAAGTGATTGCTTGTCCTAAGGTTTCTTTTGTAACATGGTGAAGTTTATATTTGTTATGCTTGTATGAGTTAAGGGTGTCCATCCATTCTGTACACTAAGTATCATGTTCTACTTTATGACCTATGCTGGATTTCAGTCTTTTCACATATTACAATATATTGCTTCAGTACACATCACTGTTCTACAGGCTAAATATTTTGTACCCTTCAGTCATACATACACATACATACATACGTACATACAGACAGTCCATGGATCCATTAGTGTCTTATAAAGACAAGTCATAAATGCACAAATATATAAATTTAGTGCAATATACTATAAACATTTTATAAAAATATAATAAATCATCTTTACACATAAAAAATGCATCTACAGAGTAAAAGGAGTGTGCATGTAGGTATTTTCTTACGGCTATTTCAAATTTTTCCTTCTCATTCTTGAGGATTGTCACTAGGTGAAAACTTTTGAAAATATATATCAGCATGAAATGTACTTTTTTGAGAACAAGATAGATTGGCACTTGGTCTATGAAGATGATGCTTATTCTGTGTATTAATATTGTGCACAGATGAATCTCTTCGAAATATTTCCTAATTACTGATAATGAAGTTCATTAATGAAAGAATATGCTGGCATGGAACAGGTAAGAATCTCTTAAATGTTTAAACAGACTTTTACAAGAGGTTCTGGGTTGTGCTCCAGCCATAATTTTGATGATTTTCTTTTGTGAAGTTAAAATATTTCCACTGTTGGAAGAGTTGCCCCAAAAAATTATTCCATATTTTATAAAAGAATGAAAGTATGCATAGTAAATTGATTTGACAGCATTAATGTTACTGATATGGATCATGAACCTAACAGCATGACATGCTCCACTAAACTTACAAATCATTTCCTCAATATGGTTCTTCCAATTTATGTAGTTATCAATTCGTAAACCAAGAAATTTTGTATTCACTGTCTCTTCTATATACTTTTATTTAAAACCAATACGTAATGTAGAATGTGATGAATTCTTTGTTATGAATTTCATTATATTCACTTTATCTAAATTTAGAACTAAATTATTACGAGCAAACCATTTAATCATGTAAGAGAACTAAATCTGACACTTAACAGAAATCTTTGAAATTTCCACTTGAAATTATGACACTAGTATCATTCTGAAACAGAATTTATTTGTAGGGGAAGGTCATTTATATGTCCTATGAACAACACGTGGTTTGTCAACAGTGCAGACTTGTAATGAAGAGGTATTTTAAGAGACAGTTGTGATGAATGGTGGTAACATGCTCCTCCAAAAGCCCGTAGATTTAATGTCCATTATTATATATTAGTTTTAATGTTAATTCATTTAGTTATTCTGTTTAAGAATTATTCACATATGTATTATTAGTAAAATAATCCTACAGGACACTTACTTCCAAGAACAAAGTGATGGTGTGGGCTTATCATGTTTGCTTTACATGTGTGACGTTCTTGGTTGAATCTACGCCTATTGGCTGGCTTCTTTGACTGTTTACGTTTACAGTCATGCATGTCAAGCAAACGATTGGATAGCAAACTTACATTAAATTTAGTCACGACTGTTTCCTTCCACATAATCACATTATCATTCATAATCATGCTCTCATTTGAAGTATCAAACCTGCCCCATTGATAAAATATTGAGTTATGAAGCAAACATCTACCTTAGAAGAAATATCGAAAGTTGGTTGGGTTTTTAATCTTCGAATTGGATAATCTAGACAGACTTCACACTTATCTTTGTCTGTTTCATCATAAAATTGAGTATCTGTGTCATCAACACCAGGAGTGCCGTTTTTATTCTTTGTTTATGCTCATCCCATAAGTATGTACTTCAGGTAAGAGGACCAGGCATTCATTGTTGCTGTTGGGCTGTTATTGGCTTTTTCCCCCCACACCATAAAAGTTTGGTTACTTCTTTTCAAGGATTATATTAATGCCATAGCACATCACAAAACTTGATGATGAGCAGACTGCCTGTTGGATTGCCAGTAGAGCGTGCATGAATGACATGCAGGTGCTATTTCTGTCACCTTCTTTGATTTTGTAAGGTTATATAATTGAAATACAATGATTAGGAGACAGTTGGAAGAGGGAGGCAGGAGGATTCAGTTCAGTCAGTTTAGTACTTTTCTTACATTGTTTTTATAAATTGTCCATTTGTATCCAGTTGTCCTCAGTATAGATGTTAATGTTATTATTCAATTCCTTTCTTTTACATTTTTCATGTCAGTTAATTTGTATAGGACTACTCAGCTTTTGGACTTTCTCCACCATCTAGCATTCCGAACACACCAAAGAGTAAAAACAGCTTTTTGGAAACTATCTCTGTTTCTATCCTGAGGTGGGCTGGTGGGTGAGAGGCAACCACTCGGTTGAGTACATCAAACACAGCAATTCTCAATCTTTGGCCAATCCCTGTCAGTTCATCTACCACAATGTACATTGGACATCCAGCAAGTAAAGACACAAACGCATTAAATTTTTTAAAAATATTTATCAACGAAATGGATTGAACAAATTCTTAACACCTACCTTTATATAATTCACAACATAATCACCACCTTTGTCACGGCATTTGTTTCGCCTGGGTGTGAGTTTCTGTATTGCGATGTCATAGAACTCCGCCGCCAACGCACACAACCTCTTCGCCTTCGTGGAACTTCTGGCCGGCCAGATGTTTCTTTAAATGCAAAAACAAATGGAAATCGCTGGGAGCGAGGTCTAGGCTGTGCAACAACTGCTGCGTTGCTCTTGCACTGTGCTTCCTTGCGTTGTCATGCAGAAAGCAGATGCTGCGTGTTGGCATCCCTCTTCTTCTGTTCTAAATTGCACGTCTAAGTCTTGTCAGTGTTTCAAAATATGCCGCAACGTTTGTGGTGATTCCATTTGGCATAAAATCAACCAGAATTCCCTTTCGGTCTCGAAGACATTTGCCAGGATTTTCTTGCTAGTGGGCGATGTTTTGCGTTTCTTGTTCGTGGGAGAATAAGTATGGCGCCACTCCATCGATTGTTTGCTCTCAGGTATGTGGTGAAACACCTACGTTTCATCCCCTGTCACTATGGAGCCGAGGAACTTATCGCCTTTTTCCGAGTAGCGTGTGAGAAACGTTAGCGCACAGCACCCATCCGGTTTTTTTTTGTGGCTTTCAATCAACATTTCTGGTACCCACCGCGCGCTCAGCTAACCTCTCTCTCTCACAATCTCGTGAACCGACGATTTGGACACTTACGGGATCACTTCATGCAATCCACTGATCGTCACACGCCTGTCAGCACGAATGTTTTCTTTGACTTTTTGAATGAGATTGTCATTTGTCAAAGACTGCCTACCAGTCCTTGGTTAATCCTGGACGATGTTCTTTCTGCATGAAATTCACACCACTTTAACACACACTGTCTGTTCATAACATCCCCATACTTACTAACTATATTACGACAAATTTCAGCTTCTCTCATCGCGTTGAGCAATCGAATGACAGAACGCACTTCACACTTGGTGGAATTTGGAATTTATACGTCCACTTTAAACTCGCAGAACACACAAACATACTGCTGAGAACGAATGCAATGACTACAGCAAAGTGAACGTTAGCGTGGAAGACGCGAGTGAAGCCACCTTCACATCGGTGATTTCCCTTTCCCTCCCATCCGTATTGCATCGATAATTTCTGGATAACCCTCGTATATGCCAGGGACAGGCAAGTTGTGATAGTAGAACTGACATCCCCTTTGTCAGGAGATGAAAAAGAGCTTAGTCTGGCTTGCTCAACCGAGTAGCCGCGCTTCCATCCCTCGCTGCTGTTTTTATTTGAACATGGACACAGAATACCAAACCAGGTCAGTGAATGCAATATTGTGGGTTTTTAAAAGAACATTAGATGATGGACAAAGTCAAAAGGCTGAAAGTTCGTACATGCTGTGCACCATAGTACTATGGGGTTGAACTTAATTCAAGGAATTGTGTTAATGCAGTTCACCTCATGGACATAAGTATTTAACAGTGGTAGAGAGACCAGTTACAGGCAAACACTGAAAAGAAAACGTGGTATAGAAATAAATATCATGCAGTATTTGATTTAATTCACTGCAGTCAATATTAGAATTTTACTGGCTATGTTAAAGGATTCTGCTGGAAATGGTTTGCAGTGTGTTTGCCAATGTAATGTATGCAGTATTTGGTTTAATTCACTGCAGTCAGTATTAGAATACTCCAGGCTATGTCAAAGGATTCTGTTGGAAATGGTTTGCAGTGTGTGCTATTGTAATGTTTTACAAAAAAAAAAAAAAAAAAAAAGTGGCTTCTTTTAATCGGACAGGTGTTCCAAATATGGTATCAGATGTGTGTTGCATAACAGTGTGAATTTAATAGTTTATGTGGGTTGTATGAAATTTGGCTTTGACCATGAAATGTGCTCACTGTATGCAGAGAACTATTTTGTGCACTGTAACTAGGTTTCTGTATGTGTGATGGGATGACTTTTGATTTACTTGTAGGTTATAATCATTATTTTGCACTTATACCTCAACATATGATGCAAAGGCTATTTATTTAAAACTGTGGTTGCCAAACTGTCATTTCAGACTCCTTGGGCATACATGAAATATTTCAGGCAGTTCTTCAGAAATCGATAGCTTGACATTGTTGTTTTAAGGCAGTTCATTAAAGACAAATAATGATAAAGGTTTTGATGATATACTTATTTTTGTGGCATGGTAACTATTATAGTCCTCTAATTGCATAGTTGAGGTTGATTATTTCACAGGCTTATATTGTGCTCTTGGCTCTTGTAGTCTGTACTGCTTCCATGTTCATGTTAGAACATAGGCTGAAGTGAGTCAAGATGAGAAAATACCTGGTTACATGTAAGCTGGATGAAAGAAATAAGTAGTCAGTCAGAGCCTGTAGACTTTTGCTGCTTGGGGAATTGAGCCATGTGAAGTACATGCATACAAGAAACAGATAGGTAAGAGTGAAATCTGGGGTGAGAAATATCTCTTTAGAGAGGGACTGTTGATTCTTGTGTTTGAAGAAACAGGTCTTTGGAGTGACTGGGAATCACTAATCATTAGTTTGTTGTAGAATTGCTTGGTATCACTTGCAGTGTTTTTTATTTTTATTTATTTATTTAAGTTTTCAAGGTTGTTAGGCATTGAATACACATATGTGATATGTCAAGTTTCATTGCTGTTGTGCAGTGTTGTATTATTATATAGGTACAGTGAACCAAACAAGTTGTGTCAGCTTGCAACCCATGTAGAATTACCCTCTTGTACCTTCTCCTTTTCTTGCCATTTTAACAACAGTTAACATTATGATTTGCAGATGTGATGTATAATTATATAGGTTATGTTGGACATGATTTTTAGTTATTGATTAAACTGTGCAAAGTCTGTTTTCACGAATGCATTCAGTTCTGGATATTTTTCACACGGGCAGTTTGCTTTCTGATGTTTTGCAGACATTATGAAACCCTTATCTGTGTGACAACACATTTCTTGTGGCTTTCACTGTTGTGTAAGAACATTATATCGTAGCCTAGTGTGCCAGATATGTACATTTTGTTGGAATGAGGCTCTTCTTAAACATTAAGGATGCTCCATCTTATGTTTAAAGGCACTTCGTTAGATCAGCACATTTAAATTCATAAACATAATCAGGTATATGATAGTCTTGACAACACAGCTGTATACAGTGTAACAGCAGAGAAGAAAACTGATGGAAGAAATCTAAGGATGCAAATTCACAGAAACAAAGTTAAAAAAAGTTCTTTGTTTTGGGTTTCTTGGGTGTTTGTACACCAGGTATGTTATGTTATTTTTAGATGATCCACTGATGTTTTTTGTTAGCCTACATTTGAAGGAGTATCTTTTGCAAAGTTAAGGTGATACGTGGTTTGAGATCTGCACTCTTCTGGGATATTACACAGAGTAGAGTGGTCGAAGAATTCTTGACCCTTACAGACGGGACCGATTGTCACAAAATGGCGGTCCGGAATTACCACTGTATGCTACATACTATCCCAGAAGAGCACAGATCTCATCTATCTCGCAGTGGAAGCCTGAATTCATGCATGATACATTATATGTTCTGGGAGAAACGTTGCTTTCTTCTTCTTGTGTCATAGGTGTCTGAAAACACAGGATGTATTCAGTGCCGGAAGTTGAAAATTGTAAAGCTTAAGTACTAAAACACATCAGCTAGATTGTAGATGGGAAATGCTCACAGTAACTATCTTTACCCATTTGAAGATTAGCCAAAGTAATCTTGCAGCTGGTGGCCAGTTAGTGCATTTGTCTTTATGTCATACCCCCATTAGAGCTCTTGATCAGATTTTAGTTTTTGTTTAGTCAGTTGCTGTTTTGGTTTTCCTGGAGAGTCATCTCTGACAAGATAGTGGGTCTGTCTGTTGTCAAAAGTCTTGGTCCTCCTGTGTTCTTTGGATTTTACAGTGTATGTTTCCACAAGTGCAGTACATCTCCAAGTTCTTTTAAATTATATATACAATTTAAGTTTTTCCTCACTGAGAGCAAACTTTTCTGCACTGTAAATACCAAACTGTGCTATTTAGGGTAATAATCGGTGGTAGTGAGAATCATATGAAACATCAGTACAGTGTGTGTGGAGAGAAAGCAGAGATTTTTTAATGTTACAGCAGGCAATTACTGGGCTTGAAACAGTTAATTTTTAACAATTTAATGATATTTCTTGGATACTTAACTGTCACAACATGTGTTGATGCTAATGTAGTGAAAATTTTTCAGCTATGTAATTGGAAATGCATTCCATATTTTTCATGCAGTAGACAGCCACTCTAATCATGTAAGCTTCTGGATGGGGTTGACAAAAAGCAGTGACTTACAGAGCTGTAGACATAGAAGTATTCTGGGATCACAGATTTATTTAATATCTCCCATATGTTTGACTGTCTCAGCTATCTTCATGGATACCATTTAATACTATAAAAAGGTCCTGGAGATTTATGTGTTTTGACTACAATAATAGCAGTAAGTACAAGAAATAAATAGAATATACCCTGATGTAGCTAAGACAGTGTAGTAGCAAAAACACCTTCACATGTAAATTATATGTTCCATTAAAATACATCTTTATTTGACATCTGTAGCATGCTGCAAATGTTAAAAAATGACACATCCCCTGATTTGCACATCACATCCCCTGATTTGCATGTGAAGTTTTTTTTTTTAATTTTACTCAGTTTATTTTTTCCTGCTTTTAGTTGTATCAAGATACTTGACATTTATTTCTTTTACTTGTTGCCATTGCAATAAAAACATGTAATAGTTTTGAGGACCTTCTTATAATATTGCATGGTGTCCCTGAAGATAGCTGAGAAGGCCGAAACACAGAGGTATTACATACATTTGTGATAAGTGAATGTGTACCTTGTTGGTTTTATTATTTGATACAACTGGTGTACACAGTAAAAATGTATTACAGATTGTGTTCTAGATTTTTTGGCATTCCCTGTTTCCTTATAAGTTCCACTGGCATATAGTTAGTAATGATTACTTATTAAAAAATGTTATTTATATTTATGTCTCTGGGAAGGATAACACAACATGAATAATTGACAAAAACCATGCACACATATTCAACATTGTTGTGGCACATACAGGGGAGAAGAGAATCGTGTACAGGCTTTTTGTGAGGAAAGCTGAAGGAGAGAGGCCACTTAGAACACCTAGGCATAGATATGGGATAATATTAAAATAAATCATAAATTTGTGGTATGGGAGGGCATGGACTGAATTGATCTTGCTCAGGATGAGGATGAATGGCAGTGTGATTACAGCAAAGAACCTTCAGGTTCCATGAAATGCAAAGGACATCTTAATTAACTGTGGAACTGCTGGCTTATCATGAATGACTCCGCTCCATGGAATTTGTTGTTTAGTTAGTTAAGGGAGATAGGCATGTATTGCTGAAGGAACATGAAGGCTGTTCATTGGTTATGCAGCGCAAATGCATATGGCAAGAACATTCATTTTGTCTTATATCCCGGAATTTTAGTCTGACATAACACTTGAAGAAAATGTGTGAGGTTGTATACAGTGTGTTTGTCATTACTACTGTATTAGAAGGGTTGTGTCACATAAGCCATTTATTCCCCCTGAAGTTCTGTTTGCCATACAGGTCATTTAAAGGACACCTTTTAGTGGCTAGTAGAATGTGAAAACACAATACCAAGTAAAATTTTGATGCATGAAGTTCCTTAGGTCAGAGCAAGACTCTGACAAGCCATACAACCATTCCTGACATGGCATCTTGCTCATGCTTTGTTGTTGGGCAGTTGTCAGTCTTCTGTCACCTACAACTGTAAGGGCAAGACCATCAGCAACCAGTTTCCTTGTAACCTCATTAGTTTAATCCTGGCCGCTTGCTCACATACACTTTGCAGGCATACATAAGTGCTCCATTAGCTGCATGGCTTTCATGTGTGTGAAACATGGCTGTGAAAGAGCAAATGAGAGGTGTGTGTAAGAGTGGCTCATGAGACATGCAGCATGTGGTGAATGTTAAGGTGGCTCTTGTGTGAAAAATTGTAGGTGGAAGTAACCTCATATTATTAACAATATATTAACATATCAGAACTTATTAATATTTGAAATTTGTATTTTATGTAAGAACTAAACGTATTTAGAATGATGGACCTACTGAATATAGTGGTCAAGTGGTTAGTATTCCTTCATATTCTGGATGTCTGGGGTTCAAATTTAGACTCTAAGATAGCTGTCCTGACTGAAGTTTATCGTTTTGTTCTTTAGTCCCTTAAAGAAATTGCTAGATTAGTAACTGCAGTTGGATCACAACTTCTTCCTTGCAAGTCTTCAAGTTATTATTCACTGATTCATCCTTCCATTTCACTCTGTATAATCCAAACAACTTTCAGTCCCTTTATGTATGTCTAATGCTGTATCAACACCTAAAATTTGTTGACTTTATAATTGTATTAATACTGGCCAATAATTAGCTTTATAATTTACTGTACTTTCATTTTTTGATTGCTTTTAAAATCTTCACTTTCTTGTGCAAGACCTTCTTTAATGCTGTCTGTTTTGGACACCATATTCCTCATTGGTACTGGGTAAGAGCCACCTTAATAAGTCATACAGAATATTGAAGTTTGTTCCTGTCCCCCTGATGGTGGTGGGTTACTGGTGCTTGGCTTTGCTTGAAGAGCATTGTGCTAAGTGTTCTTAGTATAAACCATCATGCTGTGGTATTCACACCTATGGCATCAGGCAGCCTTCATCTTTGTCCTGTGTGTTGCTGACATTGATAGTCTGAAATATTGTAAGTAACAAATGTTGTGCCACATATCTGCTTTCATTTATGAAAGTAATAGATAATCAAAAAATGTAAATATTAAAAACAAAATAGTGTGATGTGTGTCCATCACTATTGGCAGCTGTTAACCCATCAGATATTGAAATCATTTGATTATGCGTTGTTTACAGTCGGTAATCCATGAATTTATTTCAGGCTGGCTATATAAAAGTGTGAAAAAATTTTATTTTTTGCACTGTACATAATGCAACCATAGCTGTAAAACACAGTTTCTTATTGAAATTACATAAGATGTGGAAATTACAGAGATGTGTATGACATAAAAATTAATTCCTTAAAAATTGTTTTTTGACATGTTATCAGTGGCATTGATTTTTTTTCCATTTACCTCTGATGACTGACATTTTTAAGCATTCCTCTTTCATAAAGATGTTCATTAACAAGATCTGTAGGGGATATTGCATCTCAAATGTTTAACTTCGTGACTGCACCTTGCCTTTAACAAGTCTAGGGTTATGTGGAAAATGTAATGAAAATTAAATAGAAGGTGTTGGAAAAACCAATAAAAGTAATGAGTGTACATTATTTTTTTCATTTTTGTTCTCATGCATCTACACAAGTGCACTAAGTTATTATGGCGAAGTTGCTTTTTTAATTCAAAGTAAGTCTGGGGATGGCATCTTATAATTAATGTTGCTGCATTTCTGGACTTCATTGTCTTAGTATTCTGAATAGAACAGAACAGAACGTTTCAGATAAGATATGTGTCCCTCCACATGTGAAAAGTGGGGGATTTGCATACTCAGTTTGGTCGTTATACAAAACTAAGAGAATATTAATTTTTTTATGGGAATATTGATATTTATTTATTTATTGCTAATGTACTATGGCATTTCGTGGAGTATGGTCATGCCTGGTCAGTCACAGGAATACAGTTTGATAACCCCATTCTTAGGTCCATTATTGGAACAATGCAACATAACAAGAAAGTTAATTCCTAATACTGAGCTTTTCTCTGAAGAATTTGAATCCCATAACAAAATTGACCACAGCCACATTGCACATCACATGCTTCAAGAGTAAATTTTTTTTTAATAAATTGATTCCTAATGTGAATAAAATAATACTTTGCCATGAATGTATGATGACAAATGTCACCATGAATTTTAACATTTTAGAATGACTCTCTGTTTCACTGCACAAGGTTAAGTGAAATTAATCACTGTCTTATTGCTGTTGTATTCCAAACTTAAGCCAATAAAGAGATTTAACAAGACAGGCAGTGTATGTAAACAGGATGTTATGACATGTTTGTGTAACCAGTGTAGCAACGGGAACATGGCAGTACATTTTGTGTGTACTGTTGAGATATTTGTCACTCTTAACAAAATAACAATATTTGGTGTTGCACAGAAATTCTTCTATGGTGAATTTCTGTTGCTGGCAACGGTAAAGCATACTTAGGTCGACATATGAAGTGTTTGATGTTTTTATTGGATTTGAAGCAAGTTTGAAATTTCACAACAACTTTTCATGAAAGTCTCCATTATCAAATTTCACAGAAATCTGTCCAGTGGGAGCTGCACTGTTACATGGACAGACATACAGGCATACATGACAAAGCTACCTGGCAATTTTTGCAATTATGCAAACACATCTACAACTAAGCACAACTAGCTGTAACATATTACTCTACCTCTGACATATTCTTGAGGTATGTGAATGTCTGTTGACGCATTCTGCAAAGTATGACACAAATGCAGAGTTGTGGAATGTTGTGGTAAAGTATGATGTAGCCTAGTGGAAGTAATAAAATTATTGCTATCAAATGGATGAAACAGCAGCCTTTAAAAATGGTAGCAATATCCAATAGTTAGTACTTGAGATGATAGGAAAAGACAAGCAGGATGATTTTGGAAGTGTGTAGAGGGATAAACAGCTGGCCAAATGATTTGCGAATTTGGAAAATTACTGGAAAGTGTTCCTGTTTGTTGCATTAGTATATAAGGCTAGGTTATTGTGCATTTATGTAAGGTATGTTTTTGAAAATTTTTATTAATCTTTTTTTCAAAAATAGATAACATTGTTCTAAATTGTAGGGAAGTACATAAGACAATAAAATTAAACTTTTGTAGGTTAGAGTGATGAGAGCAAATCTTTAAAGTGTGCAATGATGTGGTCTTTTCATGCCATACAATGCTTTGATCGTACATTAGGGGAAAGTTAGACATGGCCAAGTGGTTATGAAAATCTTGCTTTTGTGGTAAAGGGTGTTTAGACTGTTTGTGGTAAAGTGGGCTCAAAATTGTGTGTGTCTTTCTTCATTACTGCACTGTTTGTATTTTTTCTTCATGCCACAGAAGCAAAGACCTGTAAATGTACAAAATTACTGGATTGGTGTTGGGATGATCTTTAATTTTCCTAAATAGAACTTTGATGAGATTGTGCATCACACCTCATTGATTAAGGCAGTGGCTGCAGTGGTTGTAACACAAAGACGACCTTTTTTTTTTTGTTACATTTTTACATTCACTATAGTAAGCAAATGAACAAGCGTGGGAATGAAAGGTTTATAGATGATGTTTATGAATAATCTGATGTAACAAATGTAATAAAAAAACTGTCTAAACAGTTTGTGACACTAAAGTTAACAGAGCCATTCGAATGAACAGTTGCATGCAGATATTAGGTTATATAACATTTTCTTTTAAAGGTATGCCCTCTTTTTAAGGTCCATACTTTTCAGATTGGAGGGACAACATGCCATTGTTAATACAGACTGTGGCATATTTATTTTATGTATATGTGAAAGGTGCACCAAACTGTGCACGAGGTTTGCATTTTAAGAGATTTGAAAATAAGGAACTTAATAGAAGATGAAGACATTTTTGGGGTTTGAAAATATTTCTTAAGTAATTATTGCAAAAGACAATAGGATGCCAAGCATTAAATTCTTGTTCCTGATGCACAGTACACCAGACAGGACAGCCCAGTCAATATTTTGCCCAGGCTACCAGTTGGACAATCAGGTTTCAATTTTGAGCTGGGGCTGAGGTTTCTGTCATCTCTGCAGCAATCAGACTGGCTCTGGGATCTGCTAGCCTCTTATCCCAAGGTTACTGGGGACAGTTTCCCAGAGGTAAAGTGGTTGGGGCATGAAGCTGACCAGTCACCTCTTGCTAATGTCAAGATAAATGATTTGTGGAGCTATACCTTCACTCTGCCATACTTCTTCATGGTGTGGTGCTTGTTTAAGGGCAGGGACACTATTATTTGTGTCACCTTAACCACTGGAATCAAAGTCCAGGTTTTGGAGACATATGGCAGAGTAAATTGTGATGAAAGGTGCAATCATACATCCATGCTGCCAGTGGAACTTGAACTCTTGGTTAAAACATTCACCTCTCTTAATACTGTTCACACTTTACATCACATGGCCACTGCAGTTTAGAAATTAAAATATTTTTTTAAGTACCATAACTGTACAAAATCATATGACATAACATACAGTTATTTGTAAGAACTTCGTGCAGTCAAACTGACCAGCCTGAAGGTTAAACTGTGCTAATACCACTGCTTGCCATTGGACACAATTCTGAACCAGTTTCATTCATGTTTTAGTGTTACAACCTGTTTGCTGAATGTTCATCCTAATGTTACCCTTTCATCTTGTTGGTCTTCCAAATGAAGATTGTCCAAGATATTTCTACACTAAAATTTTTTTATTCATACCTAGTCACATACCCAGTATAGTGTAACCCACTTGGTAGTACTATCCCAACAAAATTGTGTGACTGTCTGAGTAACAAAACCCTTTTTCTCTGATTTTATAAATTGTTCACTTCATGTGTCATAGGCCCAAATATTTTCAGAACTCTTTGTTTTCAAGTAGTTGTATGTACTCTTCTGAAGCATAACGAAAAAAAAAAATCTTCTGTCTAAACTGTTGTTTTACATATTCTGAGTATTTTTGAAAGCGTATATCCTGATAACATTTTTCACAATAAATGACAAAGTCTCCAGAATTGTGCAGAGCTATGGGCATTTAAATTGGTGGACAGTGATTTCCTTCTATGTTGGGACTCTCAAGGGAATTGGACAGCGTTTATGAACATTACCAGCTAAACCATTAGGTGTAGGTAATATGCGTAGCTATTACCTGGTACACACAGTCATTAATGCAAACAGAATTAAACGTCAGTTACCATAATGCTTATACAGAATTATGTTTTCCATTCTTCATGCTCAATGGTTGGCATTACTGTGACTGTGTGATGTTGTAAATAGTTTTGAGATTGTTATGAATGTTACCAGCAGCTTGCATGATTATACTGACAAATTGATGTCATTTGTGAATTTTGTTGGTACACACAGTCACAGGTGCAAAATCACATTTTAGTCCTATTCTTACTTGTCCACAGCAGAATATCACATACAAGGAACCACTTTGTCCCTTGGAAACATCAGGTATTGATCATCTTTTTAGGACATCAGTGTGATAAAATAGTGTCCAATTACATTGCACTGAATGCTGACTGTTTCTGTAAGATTGTGTGGATAATCATCCAGTAAAGTAAAAAAGCTGTGGACTGTATTTATCCTGTGTCAAGAACTCATTCTTCATCTCTAATACCCTCTGTTTTAGCTGTATATGTGCCATCACCCAATGGTTTAAATTAATGCAAGTGGCATAATTGAATTGCAGAGCTTGAAAATGTATGAAGTCCCAGTGTAAAGTTCACCAGTTCAACCAGCATTGTAGACCACTACAATGGGAAGTCATTACACACTTCTCTCTACTGTATGCAGAATTCCACCAACCCACCCCCTTGAACATTAGCCTGCATTCCTGCGTTTCCTGCTCCCTTGACAACATACTGAGTGATTCTGTTTCTTATAGACATTGGTATTCCCAAGGCTGGTGTTACAGTCACCTAATGTGTCTGAAATATTTAATGGTAGTTTTATATCGATAAAACATCTGTACCAAAAAACTAAAATCTTTATCACAATATACTAGAAATTTTATATCTGAAGGCTTGTAGTAAGCTTACAAGATTTAGCATTATTACCTTCCAGTTCTGCCATTGGACACAGTCTGGATTAAGTTAGGTCTCATTTCCATCAAGGAAACCTATTTACTTAATATTCTGTTTATTCAGTTTAATTATATCTGCTTTATTCAGTTTAATTATATCTGCATCACAGAATATATAGGTAAAATAGAGTCAAGCACAACTTGTTTAATGTTTTTGTTACTAAGATGTACCTACATAGTTTCTCTCGACATGTTTCAGCCATCTTCAGGTTGATCACTTTTTTCTTTGCAAGACAAACCATACAATTAGCAATGCTATGTTATTGTTATTGGCGAGATCTTGTTTAACTTATATAAAATTGAATTAAAAATTGGTCCCACTGTATAATAGTATTGAAATAATTTAGTGTAAATTAAAATGTTATTACATATAAAATATAAAAGTGCAGGATATCACAATCACGAAGGGTGGTGGGTGTACCAAAATTAGGAAAATTATTTTCTATTTAGCTATGTTGTGGTTTCTTCATTGGTTCATTTCTCATAGCAGTGTAATATTGGGGTCTATGGAAGATGATGTATGGAAGTTGAAGTTCAGACGTTTGTGACGGTGTGTATTGGATGTTTATATATATATATATATATGTGTGTGTGTGTGTGTGTGTATCATTGTTTAATAGATGAGAACTGCAATAAGACGTTGCATTGTAGAGTGTTTATTTTGGACATATGATGTATGATGTAGAAAATCCATCGAGTAGCTGGTATGTTTGTTTTGTTTTTATTGCATATTTTTGGAGTATGTGTTGATTGATGTGGGCTATCATTTGTGGTGAAAAGGATAATTTCTTGAATTCTTGCAGTATTGCTTCGCTGTGTGATAATTCACTTTTTGATAATTTCTTGAATTCTAGTAAAGTGAAGCAATACTGCAAGAATTCAAGAAATTATTTTTTTTCACGACAAATTATAGCCCACATCAATCAACACACACTCCAAAAATATGCAATTAAAACAAAACAAACATACCAGCTACTTGATGGTTCTCTACATCATACATCATATGTCCAAAATAAACACTACAATGCAACGTCTTAATGCAGTTCTCATCTATTAAACAACGATACGTATATACATATGAACATCCAATACACACCGTCACAAACTTCTGAACATCAGCTACCATACATTATCTTCCATAAACCCAATGCCATGCTGCTATGAGAAATGAACCAATGAAGAAACCACAGCACAGCTAAATAGAAATTAATTTTCCTAATTTTTTACCGCCACCACCCTCCGTGATTGTGATATCCTGCACTTTGATATTTTTTATGTAATAACATTTTAATTTCCATTAAATTATTTCAATACTGTTGTACAGTGGGATCAATTTTTATTCTAATTTATATAAGTTACACGAGATCTCGTCAGTAACAGTAACATAGCACTGCTAATTGTATGTTTTGCCTTGCAAAGGAAAAAGTGATCAACTTGAAGATGGCCAAAACATGTCATTGAGAGAAGCTATGGAAGAACATCATAGTAATAAAAACATTAAACAAGTTGTGTTTTAGTATATTGTACCTATATATTTTGTGATTCTGTACAACACAATGGGGATGTCTCACCTGAAAGTTATGTTTGCATGTCTTCTTATCATTCTATGTGGTTACTTT
>Ga0209755_10003257_pt1 | contig 20625 bp, 13 predicted proteins | sample TergutCo191P1_FD_187301 | JGI IMG/M metagenome (GOLD analysis project Ga0209755, IMG submission 187301) | Cornitermes sp. P1 segment gut microbial communities from Petit-Saut dam, French Guiana - Co191P1 (SPAdes) (version 2) | ecosystem: Host-associated > Arthropoda: Insects > Digestive system...
ATTTGACGACTGTATGCTGTTTTTTTTTTTTTATGCATGTGACTGGAGTGGCCTAGTGCAGCATGGTAGCTGAACAGTCAGGGTGAAATATATGAGGTTCACTGGTTGCATTGCACCTAAATGGGCAGAAGAGCCACCCTTTAAAGTACAAGCACCTTGCACGTAATTTTCTGTTTGCTCTTCAGTGTTATTGTGAGGAGGAGATAAGATGTGCCATGAACTGTGACTGAAACTGTCTTACATTTTGTGTGTGTTTTATATTAACATTATTTTACTTTGTTCACTACAGTAATGGTATTTACTTACATAATTTAATGAATACTGCTGGTTTCTCTTAAAGGGAAAGGCATTGCTGCACTATCATTTGACAAGGATTATCAGCGCAAGAGACGTGAAGCACTGAGCCAGCGCCCATCTAATGTACAGACTGGACTTGCACAAAGTGGCAAGGGTCTTGTTATGGTTAGTAAGATTCTCCTGCATATTCTATATTCAGTTACTCAGTAGCATGGTGAAAATTTAATATTTGAATTATTGTAAGAATTTCATAGCTAGAGTGTATTTTGAGTGGTACCTGTTACACTGTAATGTTCATTTGGGATGAGCTTTCTTTGTTCGCATCTTTAAATAATTTGTGTCAGAGTCAGTCATGTTATAGTACTCATGTTTATAGCTCTGTCCTTGCTGTGGATTCTACCAGTATTTTAAGTATAAAAGAGATAGTAGGAGGTTGATAAGAAGGCCATTGTGTTAACTTTGTTATATATACCTGTGTGTGTTTGTACTGTTGTGTATATCTTCAGATGACTGCACTTCTGCATATACCCCACAAGTGTGGCCCATTTTCAGTGCTTGTGTTGTATGATCAAGTACACAATTCTCTTGATAATTTGTAATGAAGCATCGGTGTGGAATGTGCTCATTAAGGCATAGTTTGACATATTCATGCATAATTTTTAGACTTTCTGTTTGGTGTGAGTTTTCAAATGATTGCTGTTTTATATATACAGTTTAATTGCCATTTAAAATTAAATTAACAAATTTAAGTTCATCCAGTTTTTTTATGCCTGAAGCAATTTTGAATTAATTCCCCTTTCTTCTGTGTTAGAAATTTGTGAAATTTTTGTGGAAACAGAAAAGAATATTCATTGGTGAATGCCAAAGAAGGATGGCCAGATCTTTATACACCATATACAAATATAAATGAGGCTGAAGCCAGTTGTGGGGCCTGCCCACCCTCCTGTTCAGTTGGTATCTGGGGCTATTTCCCTGGGAATGAAGTGATGAAGGCTTGGAACTGAACACTCACCATCATGTAGTACTGAATTTAAAAATGCGTGGAGCTGTTTCTCCATTCCATAGGCCTTCATGATGGGATGCTGATGTAATGATAGGGACAAGTTCACGTTCATGTAGGTTACAGTCACATTTACTCTGTCTTATACCACATTTGAATTTATGACAAGGGTTCTGATCAGGGCTTAGTGGGGTCCAGGGTCAAAATACATCATCAGCTATTATGATTTCATCCTTAGTATTTTTCAGTTCTTGGAAATGTTAAAACAATCAATGTACACTTATGCTCAGTAATTTTACCAACATAAGATGCAATAGGTAGTAATAATTTGTTTTTGCATTTTATCATATAGGGTGTTGTGGATGGAGTATCAGGAGTGATTCTGAAACCAATATCTGGAGCAAAACAAGAGGGTGTGGAAGGATTTTTCAAGGGAGTGGGTAAGGGTGTTATGGGACTGGTAACTCGACCAACGGCTGGAGTCATTGATTTTGCCAGTGGCTCATTTGATGCAGTGAAAAGGTATGTATTGTCTGCATTTTGTGTTATATTACTAAATTTATTACCTCTGAAAATGCAATATGAGGGTTCTGAGATGCGAATGCTCTCTATCATTCTCCATCCCTGTGTTTGTGTGTGTGTGTGCACACGTGCATGCATGTGTGTATCTCTCTGTCCATCCTCTTTGGGATTTTAAACCTCATATTTGTCATTTAGTTTGCCACAGTTGTTTAACATCACAGCGGATGAATCAATTTGTGAGATGGAAAAAACATTATTTTGTAGCATTGTGCAAACATAAATGCTTATTTGCATTTCTTATGAACACCTGGATCTGTCTGTATGAAATAATATGATAAATTAGGGTACAGGTAGTACATGAAGGCAAAATCAAATGATTGATGATGTCATATTCATGTGTTTGATCTATAACTTGTAATTGAAAGTTGTAGCTAAGAATATGATATTTACTTAGTATTTTTCATTGTTCCTTTTTGGTGTGGTGTTTTTTTTATGCGTGTTCACTCACACAGAAATGGGTTCTATTCAGAAATCATGTCATGTTCAGTATGGATTTTTGAAGAACTTCAAGCTCCATTCTCTGTTCTTCAAGTATGTGGGGCCATGTTGCTGGATAGTTTGTGCCCAGCATTTTAAGACAACTTAGTGCTCTCATCTGGAAAGGTTGAAATATTTAGTAAGATCTGGGGCTTTTTGGCCCTTGAAGATGGGACTGCTACATTTTCTCAAAATAAATATATCATTTGTGACACCAAACAAATGCATCCTTGATACATACAAATGCAGTTCTGTACCACTTCTGCATGTTTTAGAATCATTTACATCATACTCAGGGCACTCCACACCAAGATTTAAAACTTACTAAAATAAAATAAATTACAAAAGTAATTTGTATTATATTATAGTATTTATATATATATATATATATATTTAATATATTATATTTTTAAAAATACTGTTTTAATCACTGTTTGTAAAACCTACGAAGTTAACATCAGCTGCAAGAATACTGAAATGTAACGTGAATTAATTTATTATATTTTAGTAAGTTTTAAATCTTGGTGTGGAACTCCCTGAGGATGGCATAAATGGCACCAAAACATGTAGAAGTGATATAGAACTACATTTTTGTGTGTCAAGTGTGCATTTGTTGGTGTGAAGTGTGAAATATTTAATTCAGTCAAAATACATGGAATAAATAATGTCAAAATAATTATCTAGAAATATTAGGCACCAATTATCCAGTGACGTGGTGCCACTTCCTAGAAGAACGGAGACCTTAAGTACTCCATTGCAAAAGCCTAAAAAAACTGCACAGCTTCAAGTTTATTTGTAGAATTGTAATATCTGTTCAATTGTCATATAACAATGGCTGGTTTAGCTGAATCCTGTATTGAGCAATAGAATAATCTCTACAGCAGATGTCCACTACTGCCCTTTATGAGATTCCAGCCTGTTTTTACAAGTTTTGAGTGCTTGTTTGTGGCTTTCAGAGCAGCTGAGATGAGTGATGAGGTAACAAGGCTACGACCACCACGCTTCTTTCAGCAAGATGGTCTTGTGCGCCCTTATGTACGCATAGAGGCAGAAGGCAGCAAATTGCTTCAGGTATGTTTTTGGAATTTTAGTAGATAATTGAACACATTTTTGTGTTTTTTGAAACAATGATGACTCTTGCTATATTGACTTCCTAAAATTTATACTGCAGAATTTATTATCAGCTGCATTACACTCTTCTGCATTTTACATAACATCTTCCAGTATGGTTTGTGAATTCAGCAAGTACCCTACGAGAGTAATTACATTAACCTGAAGATGAAAGCACAGCTGGACTCAAAACATTAGCCATCATACCTCAGCTCTTATTATTAACATTTTTATTATGAACTGATGGTTTTAATTAATTTTTACCTTAATTTTCTTCCTAACAACAAAATCACCTTGCAGCATTTGTGTTTGAACAATTTTATTTTCATGAAATTTTGTGTGAACAGTATGCCATTGTAGAATACCCCAACATTGTACTTTTTAAGTTCTTACTGTCAGTAATAACAAAATGGCATACACACAAACTTTTAAGGTGAAAGTTACAGTGGCATCAGTTACTTGTAGGTTCTTATTTGTTTGTAGCCATTGGAAAAATTTTCAACTTTTTTAAGGTAATATTTTTTGGAAGGTAAAAAATGACAGTATGACAGCTAAGTGAAAATGTAATTGCCATACATGTACATGTAGATTGTGGTCAAATTGTGAGAATAAAGAAAGAACTGTTGCTACAATACAAATAATGCACAATATAAAATAGTATTTTTTTTATATGCCATGTATTTAATTTGGTAAGATGTATTAATTTGAATGTTTTTCTCCTTCAGGAACTGGAAAAGGGCCGTTATAGCACTACTGATGTGTATGTTCACCATTTGGCCATTGTACCAGGCACCAAAGATATTCTCATGTTGACAGATAAACGTGTAATGTACATTGTGCACAGTGACATCTTTGGTGGATGGCAGGTACTTGCAGATATTTCTCCCTGTTGCTTGCAACCCATCCAGCATTGCTAGTGAGGATATGGGTATCAAACTTTGGGTCAAAGAAGCCAATGCTTGTATTTTTGGTCACACAAGAGGACTGCTGTTTTTTGTATTGCCTTCTCAGTTGTGACAACTTGTAGTCATACACAGTGTCTTGGTGGATTGTGTTGCCTCCATTCTTAGGAATGAATGAGTAGGGCAGTGATGTATGTCAGGTTATACAGACAGGTGCATGGTAGATGGCCACTTAAACCTACATGTCTGTACCACTTAAAATGAGCCGTAACAACATCCAGATATAAAGCCCATGGCAGTGTGGATGGGGAAGTGATACTGATATTCTGACATCATTGTTATTAATAGGTAGTATTGTTTTGGGGGGCCAGGATAGTACCTTGCTACAGGCTAGATGTTTCAGGGTTCAAACCCCAGTGTGGACAGATTTTGTCTTTTCCACAACCAATCCAGACCAGTCCCAAGGCCTGCCCAGCCTTCTGTACAATGAGTACCAGGGCTTATTTGTGGGCATAAAGTGGCTAGGGTGTGGCATTGACCACCTACTCTCATCTAACACCAATTTATAAATGAGTAGAACTGCACCTCTCCTCCCACTGTGTGCCTGCATGGCATTTACCCTTTACTAGTGTTTTTATTGTTAGTAGTGGCAGCAGTGCTGCTGCTGCTGCTGCTGCTGCTGCTGCTGCTGCTGCTGTTACTGCCACTCCATCAGCTATTCTTATCATTCAGTCTAGAACCATGCAAGTATAATAGCTGTGCTGATTATCCTATCATCCACCATATAGATTAGGTGCTTGGCTTAAGGAGAGAGGATAAGAGGATGTACCATCTGATAAAGCAGACAGGCAAGAAATTGGTCATTTTTTATGGTAATAAACTGAAAGTTGACCATCGTGGAAATTCTGTTTGTTTTGTCTTTCCTTTTGTTTTACTTTTTTAATTTTGTGGTTAGGTGGAGTGGGACTATACCTGGAAATCACTAAATGCACCACCCCGAATTGTGGAGAAGGGTATTTTCCTCTCAACAGGAGAACAGAAGAAGAAAGTGCTTGGTTTTTTTGGACATGGAGAGTCTGGCAAGGTGATTCTAATTCAGTCAAAAGACAAAAGAGAGGTGGGTAGTGTTTTTTTTTTTTGTCTTGTCCCATTCCTTATTTCATCATAATGGTTTTTAAATTGTTAACTGCATATCTCTAGAATGCATAGATTTAATTACCTTTTTTTCAACCAATAGTCTGTGGAAATTCTGGTCATGGAGAATGAGATGACTGAGTGAATTAAAAAAAGCCAAGAAATTTTAAATTAAATAAAAGGGAGTTACTTCAAAATGAAGCTGTCACGTGTGTACCATAACAAGATAATTGTGTTACGTTTCTTCTTCCCACTACTGGAACATTCTAATTTATGAGACATCATCCAATAAAGTGGTAGATGTAGCCAGGAAGTCATTATATTGTGCCTATAACTGATAATAAACTATACAAAATACATGGGTGCTGTCAATATGAATGACCAGAAGAAATGTGTCTTATGACATGGACAAGGTGAAATAATGTTGAAGTGCACTTCAAACTTTCTTCTGAATGTGTGCATTATGTATAATTTTATTTTGACATAGAAACCACCCATGACTAGCAGCATGTGGCAACATACAGCTAAGGTGAATTTTGTGTAGTAGTTTATATGAACAAATAAATTAAATTTGTTAATTAATTAAAATTTGTTATTGCAGAGTTTTACTGAAATTTATCTACACGTCCCAGGTTTGATTACAGTCAGACTCATTAAAAGACACTTTGTGACACTTTGCCTTTCTGCCTGCATTTTGAATGTCACTTGCTCAGATGTGTATCACAGTGAAATATATTTTGTATGTCATTTGTAAACAGAAATGATGAGTATCCATTTACTGTTCATTGTTCATTTTTAGAAAATGAGACAAGATTTTTTACAGTCTACAGGCAGTAAACATGTCAAAATTGTTACACTGTGTATACCTACAGTTGTTTATAAAGACCATTTCTATGTGCAGTATAACTCTCTGTGTTGGTGTGTGTGCATGTATACATGACTGTGCATGCATACATGCATAATATGTGTATATTCATAGTACATATTGATATCCATTTCTTACAGGAAACCTCTTTATTTATTTTTCCCATCACTTGTGTACTGATCTGAATGTGAGAGTTATGTTTTCCATAGCAGCAAAACCTCTTCTGGTGGTCTGCTGAGTTCTCACATGAGGCAGCATCCTTGGTGGTATTAACATGTAGCGTAGCCCACTGCCTCCATGTTTATAGTAAATGTGCATACTTATCATGGTTACTTCTTGAAACACTGATACTCCAGCAGGTTACTGTGAGGGCATTGAAGACACCCCAACAGTTTGTGTTTAGATCCTTTCTCCAACTTTTGTTAGGTACCAATAATGTGTTTTGTTTTGGAAAAGTCTGGATGATGCTTTTCTTTTGTGCATGTATTTTTTTGCTGATTATGTGACATTGTTATTTCTTTTTTTAGTGGTTGGTGAACAAAATGGTTGAGCTAATGAAGGTGTAGTACCATGTCATCATTGTCACTGTATGGTCCAGATTATAGACACTGTTTCTAAGTGTCTCCGCAGTGCGTGGTTGGTAAGGAAATTATGGGCTTAAAAATTATATGTGGAATCTTCCTTATGATGTTGTTTCACTATATGACACAAAGTGCGGCTTATAGCAGCAACTGTTCCAACACTTTTGCATCTTGAAGCTGTGTTTTCTACAACTTTTTTCATCCTCGCAATTTAAACACCAAAGTATTTGGAAATAGTCTGTTTAAGTGGATGATAAGTTTGTGTTATATGGGCTACTGTTGTTAAAGCAATTAATTATACCAGGGAAGAGTGTGTTTATCATGTTGCTATACATCATTGATATGGAAATATGAGTGGGCCATTTAACAGAAAGGAACAAATTGTTCATTACAGGCCAAAATGTTAGTTTTTGTGATCAGGGATGTTTTCATTTATTCACTAACCAAAAATGTTTTGCCTGGAATGTGACATTCATATAGTAATGTATTCTAAAGACTTGATTTATAAGAGACAACAACGTTACATATTGTTAAAAAAAATGCTGATTTTTATAATTTGTTAGTGTTGATAAAACAGATGAAGGGTATCTTTGTGTATTCTCTATATATTTGTCAGTGTTCTTTGTGTGAGGGTATATGTTCCTTGGGATAATATTTTGCTAACAAGGACAGTTCTTGATCATCATAGCTGTAATAGTCATTTACTATGTTTAGTTGGCTTCCATGTCCCTACATGCCCAGTAAAAAAGAAAATATACTGAAACAAGGTCAAAATAGATCTGCTGTGACCTCAGTAACTGTTGACATCAGAAAATAAAGAATTACAAGCTATAAAAATCAAATAAAAGCAAATAAAGGCACAATATATTAAATTACAGCTACTTAACAACCAGTTGATGGTACTGCAATGAATGAGTAATTAAAGTAAAGGGGTTTGGAAACCTCCAGTAGGTGGATCTACACATTGTAGGAAAAATAAAGGTTTATGAACATAGACCTAATATAGCATGGCCTCCAAGTTATGGCCTCTTGAAGTTTAGAGAAAATGTTCAAAGTGCCTGAGCTCCAGTGCAGCATGTTGCACATCTGAACAGTTATTAACTGACTTGCTGGAAAAGTCCAAGTGTCAAATGAATCATCTCAAATCCATTCTCTAGTGTTGTTGCGATTCCTGGACGTCACTGACTTGTGTAGCGTAAAAAGTAGGCCTAAATGTCTCCAGAGATAAAATCCAAGGGATTTAAATCAGGAAATGACTAGGCCATGCTAATGGTCCACCTCATGCTATCAGTTGTTCTAGCAACATATTCAAGAATTCCCAAACTGCAAGAAGAAAATGTGGTGGAACATTATCATGCATGAACCATAACTGAATCCTAGTCTGCAGATTCATGTCTTGTAATGGCTCTGGAAGGACCTTTCTTAGGAAATCATTGTAAATAGCTCCAGTCAGATGTGGTGAAAGAAAGTAGGGTCTCAGAAGTCTGTCTTCTGCAATGCCAAAATCAAGTTGACAATTTGAACAGTTTCTTTCATTGTCAGGAGGCCATGACTTGGATACCATGCTTCAGAAGGGCTTTGTTTACAAAACATTTTTATCTTGTGCTGTGATGTAGGTTCACCTACTGTTGCTTTGGCACTCTGTACATTCATTCTTGTGATAAAATATTATGTTTGTAAGTACATATTTATTTTATATATACTGCTTGTGTAGTTTATAAGCAATGCTTATTATGCAACTACCCTTAACAGGCTAAGTCTCCAGCTATTTTACTTTGTATTTGGGCTTGTCCAGAATTATCCCTGTGATTTCTAGATGTTACATCAGTTAAACCAGAATATTTGGTTTAAGTCCATTCTGTATAAGGAATTACATTAAGCTATTTGATATGTTCCATATTCCTTGCATTAATTAGAAGCATTAAGTATGTTAAAAGACCAACAGATGTGCTTGGTTGTAAGGATATAATTTTATTGTATAGTGGTCACCAACATGTTTCAGCCACTCATGTGGCCATCTTCAGGGTGGTGAGAACAAGAATACAAATATAATTAAAATGTGTCTAAATCACTCCACAGTTTTAAAAATCATGTAGTGTTTGGTTAAAATTTACAGTTGAATAATGAAAAAGCAATGAGAATACAATATCAGGAGTTGAAGCATGGTTCTGTGAACAATGTACATAGAAAGTACATGTGGTGAATTACGATCCTGTAGTAAAATGTGTTTGTGTCTATATGTGTATATAAGTATGTTAATACATCCCATCTGGATGCACCTTTATCAAGTACTGTTTCACCTTTCTCAAAATATCCACGTGATACTTCAAACAACAATTTTAACTTCTGATATTTCATACTTATTGCTATTGTTCAACCATTAATTTTAACCAAAAACTACATGATTTTTAAAACTATGGAGTGATTTAGACACATTTTAATTTTATTTATGTTCTTGTTCTCACCACCCTGAAGATGGCCACATGAGCGGCTGAAACATGTTGGTGACCACTATACAATAAAATTATATCCATAAAACCAAGTGCATTTGTTGATCTTTTAATATATTTTGTACATTAAGCTATATTTGCTTGTTTTAAAATATGATCCAAAATTATGTTACTATTACAATCACGCTGAATTGACAAAGAATTTAAAACATAAAAACTTATACAGTTAAAACTGAAATCTTCTTGCATGCCCAACTAAGTGTGTAGTGGTTGCGGCTTATGTAATTACAAAGGGACTGAGTTATGTAATATGTAGAGCTGTAATTGTGTTGTGCATAGTTTCATCCAGCCACAAAGAAGTATGCTATGTATGTGTTATGTTATTTTGTACCTGGTTTGAGATTTGTTTCAGTTTTGTTTCTGTGAATATTTTTCTCATAATGTATATCAGAAGCAGATACAGTTGTGGTTTGTATCTTGCTTCAAGCATTCTTTTTGGGGGTGGCAGGTGGGATGAGGGGGATGTAGTTTGTTGTTTACTACAGGTAGTGCACTGAGTTTGTAAAAGAATTTGTGATGTTATGCTTTAAAATGTGAATCTCAAAATTATTTATTTGCGATTTGTCCTTTCATCCCGTAAGGATTAACAAATTTTGGCCCTTTTATAAATAGGGAAATGACAAACTTCTGGGCTGTTTATTTTCAGTATACCCTGTCAAATAAGCAGTCGTGACATACTGTTTTCTTTGACTTTTATGCATAATCCTACCTCTCCTTCCAAATCTTCCATATGCATTCACAGAACTTGTAAATAAACAAACTATGAAATCTTCCTTCATTTCTGATTGTAGCATGGCACTTGTAGTACACGGTGATATATAACTACAGAAACGATTGGATAGTCTTGTAGGGAAAATGTGAATGCTCTTCCACTGATTGGACCCTCTTTTTTTTTTTATTTTGTAATAATAAGAGTTCATAATGATGTGTGTCTTAGTTGAAAACACTCTGTAAATGAAAATAGTATGATAAGAAATGTGGATATTGTATTTGTTACTTTTTGTCATTTGAAACTTGAAGTGCAAGAGAACAGTTTGAAAAAATCCTTTGGAATTTTGGGGAGATTGATTTTGGTATGCTGTTTCATTGTGTATCTTACCCACTGAGAGATCTTTACTGATACCTGTGTAATGACAGTTGGTTTCCTGTGCAGTTGATTAGTGCTGTAAAAATGCAAAAGAAAAGGACTACAATTTAGTACATCAGGATCCAAGAAAGATTTTAGTCTTCAGTGATGTTTTCACTGTTTTTTTCCATAATGTAGTTGTCTTTCATTCTTTAACTCACATTTCATATAAAAAATTCTCAAGACTTACAGCTCATGTAATTATTATGGACGGAGTTTTATTTTTTAAAGTTGTAGTGACAGGGCAACTGAATGTTACATGGAATGTTCAGTTTGCTCCTGTGTCTTGTGCTTCAGTGTGTGCCTCCACTAGGCAAAGTTCTCATGCAAAAGTTTCCATGTTATCATAGACACCTAATATGTACATACCTGAAAAATATAAGGCTTTTTTTCTTCTGTCATCAGCATTCATAATGTAAACTTAATAATTATTGCAGCACACATTAGTTTGCAGTTTGTACACAACCATGATTAGTCATCATTTTTAGATCTTGTGAGTGATGTATACTGTGTTAGGCTGCATGTCAATCTGCATGAAATACTTAAATTAGCATTTCTATAGTTGGCATTTGATTTTATTGTGACTGATAAGAATTTACTTTCCTTTGCAAGATATGTTCACAAAATTACATCGACAGAGTGCAGGGCCCTATGTTTATCAGGTGACAAAACAGACTTAATATAAATTGTACTTACACAGTGTTCTGTGTACATAATTGTATATTTAGTGATGAGCACTAACTTTCTTCCCAAAGTAGTTTGAATGAATGAAAGGACATTAAAATATCTGCAAAAATTGCATATATTATTTTGCTATTAAAACTGAACTGTGCACAAACAGTATGCTTATTATATACACCAGTGTTAAACTTAATGCTATCATTCTGATCAAACTCCACATATGTGTCTTTTCCTTCTGTTCCTTGTACAGTATGGGATCATTTACCTGTTGTTCTGGTATCTGGAACGGTCTGAAAATCACCTGTGTTTTACAGCAAATTTAAAATTAGTGACAAGTAATTCCAAGGCTTGTACTTCTTTTCATGACACCATTCATGCAACGTTACAAGTTGAAACAGTTTTTGGTGAAAGCCTGTGCTTTGTAGGGTTCCCACAAGCTTCTCTGTTACATTCCTTGCCATTTCTTGTATGTTACCCTGGACCAGAGTTGTACAAATTTTCCAAAAATCTAAGAGTTGCCTCAAAATTGTAGGTGCCGGTGCAGTGTATGAAGCAAGTTCCATGCTGAAAACCCAAAAATATTAGGTACTACCATACCACATTTAGTCTGTGCTACCTGGTGTCTGGGATTTATGTACCCCTGCACTTGTGTCAAAAAGGCAAGTGGCAGTTCATGCTCCTTTCTTACGACAGGGCTGGGGCTAGGATTATATATGATTAATGAGAAGGCCTAATAGAGCATGTCTTTCAGCACAACCACTCAACCACTTATGTTTAGCATATATGGCAGTTAAATTTTCTCACTTAAGGTTGTATTTGCTTGATGATCGAGAACTAAACCAGAAGTTGCATGACCTGAATTCTTAATCTCAGTCTTCTCAGCAGGAGTTAATTGCAAAAAACTGATGCCCTGTAAAAATATATCACACTGTTCTTGTTCATTTTTATTTTAATATTGCAATTACTAAAATTAAAACGTCCAGAAGTATGGGGTTTGGAACAGCCAGGTAAAAATGGAAATAAAAATTTGTGTTTCAAATGTTAGAAAAGGTAAACAGATGTACAAAGTCCTCCTTTAAACATTTTTTGCATAATAAGAACCAACAAGAGGCACTTGTCTCTCTTAATTTATTTCAATAATCATCCTGTTCATGTTTCAAATAGATTTAACTATTCATCATCAGGCGGTAGTTTACTGTACATGCAGCATATGGTATTTATTAACATGATGAATACCATATGTATATGCATCATATGGTATTTATCAGCACAAGATCTGCCATACTTTAACATCAACAGAGCGGTGTTGCACCAGTAAGGAAGGATCCAATACTAGAATTTACCAACAATTTGGAATGAAGATAAGTTAAAAAGATGGATCTTTTATATGGTTTCATCTTCAGCTTTAAAATTCTGTATACCACCAAAGTTAGTTTCTTGTTGGCACAACAGTTTGATTTCTTATTCCCAGGGTTAATATTAACCCTCAGATATGCCAATGTATGTTAGGTCCAGTGAACAGAATAGCTACATTCTCACACTGAAGTTGATCTTTTACTGCCCAGTCCTATGTTAATAACTAGGAAAGATGCACATTTGGTCACCAGTACCTGAAGGACAATTTCATTCAAACTGCATTCTGAAATTCAAATAATATGTTGCATTTGGTCAACTGTGTTAGATATCAAAGCAGTGTTACTGGCAAAAGCTGGTGCATTCCAGTGGTTAATGTCAATTGTAATTTCTCCTTCAAATAATTGTAGATGCTGGAGTATCAGGTTTATGGCTATACTGAATAATGAGGGAGACATGGGATCAAATCATTTGACAGAGATTTCAATGCATGTACCATCTTGAAACATGGTGGTGGCATCCACATACATCATGAAAAAGATACTGGTTGTGTAAAGAAGGACACCTTGTTCCTTAAGGGAGTTTATAAATCATGGTGTGTGGTACAGTGTCAAACACTTGTGCACTATTGACCATCACCACAACTCTGCCACCAAGTCTCTTGGTCTTTTTATTCCATCCTTGAGATCTGTCAAGTTTACATAACAGCCTTGGAGACTGATGAAGCCATGATGTAGTGATAAGGTAATAATTCTCCTTATCCTTCACTCAAGCACACCTAATGCAATGTAACAAACAACCAAACCAAAATAGCAGGCTGTATTCATGGTCACACAAATTGACCCCTTTTGAGTACCAACAGTTGGTACTGTGAGGAGGGAAAAAATGCATACAGCAATGATAAGCAAAATGTAGTAGTTTCCATGTAATAAGTGCTGTTAAGAATGAAGCTGCAATGTAGCGCAGGCAGTGGTTAAGAATAGAGAAAACTTGATACAGACAAATGGAATAACAACAGTCCATTGTGAATTATGCAGTACAGCCCAAATGACTTCAGTCCTCACGTGAATATTAAGCTATAAATTTTAATGCACATGCCATTTACGGCAGTAGACATATTTTCACGCACTGTAATAACAATACATGACATTACCGTAGTGCATGTCTTGAAGTGGAATCTTTTTAAACGTGTTCATAAAATTGCAAAAAGCAACTATTAGCTTTTTCATGTCTGTCTGTTCGTCAAGTGTCATTAAAATCTGACAAAAATAAGGAGAACTTTATATGAAGATCTATGTACATTTAAAGCAATATTTCTGCTGGGGTGTTGATCGTTAAGGGCGGTAGAGAGGGAGCATACTGTCTTCACAACGGTATAGGTAAAGTTCACACTAGAACAGGTCACAAAGGCCCAGAGGAGGAATAGAGGTATAGCGCTACTCTTTTTGTAACCTTGGCTCTAGAAGGGGTGGGTAATCAACGCCATGCCCCAGCCGCTTTACCCCCGGGGAAGACTCTGTACCCATTTGGGTGGGACCCAGGGCCGTTCTGGACGAGTGTGAAAAATCTCGCCCCCGCCGGGATTCGATCCCCGAACCGTACAATCCGTACCAAGTCCCTACGGACTGTCTGAGTTATCCCGGCCCATGTATTGTCTCCACAAAGCAGCCCTAAACTGCAGGCGAACTAACGCATATAAATTTGTGGGTTTGTATAAGGGAAAGAAGTGGAAAAAAAATGCTTCCATACTTGACACATTGTTTATGACTCCTATATGGGTCACATCCCCCCCGGCGCTCTCTACCCCCCCCGTTACTGCAGCATACGGACAACCATTATTTTGAGCAATCTGTAATACATGATTTTTTTCGTGCTGTTTGCGTCGCTTAATGGTAGCTGGTGCATCCTGTTTACAAAAAACATCTATAGGCAGCTAGTTTATATTCTATATGATGATTCGAACTGGAGTTAATAGTGGTAATTTTAGTTGTAAATTTTCTACGTCAATTATGGCGCCCATCACAAGTCACAGTATTCTTCATTGCCTCATCTGTGATCTCCATCGTAGATGAGCGATGTCACAGCCATGAACACAGATCATCTAGTATAAAACAAAACAAGAATTCCACACTATGTCTGTGGTCATAGATTAAACGTACATGTGGTAATACATGTCCGACGTAAGTAACGTTTGTTGGAAATTATTGATAAGTTTCTTTACAACAATTTTGTGACTTCATGTGGATTCCACTAGTCTTCAACCACCAAATAGGAGACTGATCTGTGGTAGGCAATGAAATAGAAGTCTGTGCATAGTAGCTGTAGATATGTAACCATATTTGTTTTGAAAAAGGAGTAACTCGAATTAGAACATATATAAGCTTGGTAACGTAAGTTGGTTTCATGTGTTAAATTCCATGACCTCGAATTGATGTTGGCACAGTTATCAGATTAATAGAGATCCTGTTGCTACTTTATGCTAGTTAAGGTCTAGGTTATACCGAGAGCATGCCGATGCCTTAGAGGTGGAAATAAAATAATATTTCTGTTATCATCTTATGGCCATTGGAAAGTTTTCGTAATCGTCTGATTTTGTGTACTATGTGCCATACATAACTTCAAAATTTGCCATATTATTTGTGTAAGGCAAAAGAAAAGTTGCTGTCTTAATTCACTTTTGCTTTGTGTTCTGTTTTACTTCATTTTACACAACACTTAATTCATTCTTGGAAGCCAGACATAGTATGTTTGTTTTGTCTGCCCACATTTATCATTACTCACAGTTAACTTTCACACCGTTTTTAGTCTTCAACTCTTACTGATCTTAAGTGTTTGTGTCTTGTTTTGAGTGTAAATATTTATGTGCCAGTAATGACATTTAGAATAGCCCCTGGGCATGGCCTTATTAACAAGTTGTTATAACTGTGGGGTGCAGAAATCTCTGGCATGAGGTTGCTCAGGTAGCTAAATTTTGTACTGTGCCACATATATGTGGGTCCTCATTATGAACTTGCTTCATGTCGCCCTACTGGGGCCTGGAAGTTCATGATTTTTGGAACATTTGTGCACCCCATAGTTATAACTTAATATATTCTGATCACCTGCCTACAACCTCTATCACAACTACTTGTTCATGAACTTTTATGAAATACTCATTTCAACACACCAGCAGCATCATCATCAGTGTCATAATTTTCAAAGTCAGTTTACTTAGTCAGATAGCCTTATACATCTGCAGGATCTGTTGTAGCTTCTGTCATTGTGGAAGATGGGTAGAGAAACCTGATTGTTTTTAAGGAACACATTTATCAGCAACCTTTATACAGTGTGAAGGTCACTCTTTGGCATTGAGCAACATCTTCTGGGGGATAGTTGGCCCCTTTTTCAAAGATGAAAAAGGTACAGCAGTAACTGTCACATTGGTTCACTATATGCAGATCTTGTATAACTTTCACGTACCGCAATTACAACTTGACTAACTCCACATTTCATGTCTCCAGCAGGATGGGCAGTGGCCCATGCTATGAGAAAATTGCTAAATGTTCTCAAAACATTGTTCCCTTGATGCCATCTCACTAAGTGGAGATGTTCAATGGCCTGCAAGGTCACCAGATGTGAACATCTATAACTGCATCTTCTGGGGACCCCTCAAGAGCAAGGTTTATGCCAGCTCACCAAGGAATATAATTGAATTGAAGCAGAACATGAGGGATGAAATGGCAGAAATTCCTCTCAAAATGTTATGAATAATGGGGAGTTTTTGGTCCTGATTGCAACAATATGTAAACAACAGTGGAAGCCATGTTACTGATTTTATTTTTAAAAAGCAGCTGTAAACAGAATGCTTTGAGATGTTCTACATTTTGGTATGTAAAATTGACTCTGTTCTTTTTATTTGTATTTCAAAACTGTCAAGTTTCTGTGCCAGACTTTATTACATGTACTTTTAATTTTTGATATTGTATTAGTTTGGATCCTGTGCTATCATCATCATTTATTTCATATTCCAGCAATCCTCAGAGGGTACAATCACAGCACCATGGGATATGGAATTAGTCACTTACAGTTTCCTTTACAAGTGTTTCCTTTACAAGCATAGCCGAGGGCTTTTGTCAGTATTCATCAATATCATATATTAGAATAATAAGAATATAATAAAAAACATAAGAACAATTAAACATTTAAAATAATGATTAAGCAAGCAGAAGCAGAAGAGTTATATGACAGACACAATGTAGGATATGTTAAAATTGGTTGTAATTGATTATTATCACAGAATTTCAACTCGTGATATAAAAAGTGAAAATTGAATGTGATACACTGGTAGAAACCACTACAGATCTTATAGATTAATAATGCCATTTTCCAAACATATGTAACCTGACCTTGGCATAGATGATACTGATGATGATGCTAATGTGGCAGTTGAAATGGGTATGTCATAACAGTTCTTGTGACACAAAGTTGTGATAAAAGGTTGTTCATATGTACTCAAAATGTATTAAGTTATTTAACCATGAAGCATGATGGGTATTGGGGTCTACAAAATGTGACATGCTATATTATACCAGTCATATAAAACAGCTTTACAACATACTCAAAATAGTGAACTGAATCAAATCACAAAACAAGCATAGAAATGAAGCTAGTCATACTTGGTTTCATGTTAAAGTGAATGTACTATATGATGTTATTCTTGCTATAGTTCTGTTACTGGAGCAGCTGCATTTGCAAAAATTGGTTACTTCCACGTTGCTGGACAAATAGTATGGGTTGATAACATTGTATCCATTTTCAACACACTGATTGATTATGTGAAAAATGGATTAAGTCATTGTTATTTACTAGAGTTCACTGTTGTATGATTGCAGTTCATGTGGAATTTAATAAGTAAAGAAAATAAGGAAGTCTGAATGTAATGACCCTGGATTGTAGGGCCTCTTTTGTGTAGTGTTTGTGCTGTTGAATGAATGTACATCAACTGATTTTTGTACTTAATGATGTGGCCATGGGATCTGAAATGCCAGCAAGTATGTGAAACATGAGTTGAGAGTCATCATTCCATTGTTTTTTGGAAGAATCACTTCTCTCTGTGGTAAGCCACCCTTCTCGTTCTCTCCATCTGTGTGTTTGCCTTTATCACTCCATTGCTTGCTGTTTATGCTGCTGTGTAAAGACACAGTGGACATAATTTTGCACTGCAGAGCAGAACCCTCCAGTGTGAGTAGTGTATGGGAACACAGACTACCCTAGAAATACCATCACTTTCTGGAAATAGGACAGAGATATTCTCCCAAGGTGCAAAACTGATTGCATCACTCTGATACCTACTGCAGGGGTTACATTCCTCGGTTGTACTTTACTTCATGCGGTTTGATTGCTTTGCGTAACAACTAACTGTGTATTTCTTTTTGATTTTAGTGCTGAAGAACTGTAGTTACCTTAACAAATATGAAGGAAGATAATTTTGACACACAACCAAAACAAAAGACTGTTCTCAAGGATGCTATATACAAATTTCTCCGACAGTTTTATAATGAAAGTGATTCAGAAAAGATAACTGATGAATTTATGAAAGATTTTTATCGTTCAGTTTCTAGTTTGAGTCTTGATGACTTGGAAAGACTTGCAACTTCTTATCTTCAAGATGAAAAGACAAATTGAACCAAGATGAGGTGGATCATGTATGTGAATTAATGAAAGTTTCATGTAATTAAACTCTGGTACTGTATTTTTTATTTCATTTTACTGTTTGATAACATGAGTAGTGAGTAAGTGGTATGATATGGAATGGAGTTTGACATGACAGTTGTTATGATGAACTAACACATAAATGGATTTCATTTCATTTTTATAGATGAAAAGGGATATAAGACATACTGAACATCAATAATGTGTTGTCCCACCCAAAAAAAATCCATAACATTTATGTCAGGAATCAGCAGGATTACTTAGTAAATTACCTGAAAACTGAAGGGAGGGATGCATCAACTACTAGATGGTAGTTCATAAGGCATCAGTGTAATGCATTCTTCCAAGAGCCATGTTTCATTTACTGTACTACAACCAAGAAACACTGTATAATGCTTTTTTTTTTCTTTACTTCAAGTTTTAATCACACTGACAGTTCATTATTTGAAAGTGCTGATGTATTAACGTGAAGTCCTTGTTTCTCTCATAAGGAACATATTTGTTCTTAACTGCATTTCTGCTGTATCTTGAGTGTAGCTCACAAAATATTCATTCAAGCAAACATAGTCAATTTGAAACACAAGGTTTTGTTAAATACACTTTTCCTGTGTCTTACTGTTTTTGAGATTATTAAAGTGTACAAAGGTCCAGGACTGTTACTATGTGCATACATTTCTGAACTTGTATATTGTATAATGAACACTGCTCTTCTGATCACGCCTGAAGATTATGAAATATGCTGTGTTCTGTAACTAAACAGCCCTACTTCTTACCTGTAATCATAGGTTTTTGTGTTCATTAAATATACATTTCATTATGAATATAATTGAAAATGCTGTTACATCATTTATTAATATTTCAATTTTCTCCTCCCTTTGTACTTTTATACTTGGTGTGTATACAAAAAAAAAGTCATAAAAATATGCATAGACCTTTGTAAGTTATGAGAGTGTTGGCATATCAATTAAATTGCAGAACCGAGGTTTTAGAAATTTTGTATGTGGGGAGTTTCACTAACATTTGTGAACACATTGCTACAGTTTTGGTTAAAATGTATTGGTACGCACATTAGTGAAAACATAAGTTGCCTTTTCTGCAAGTCTTGGAGTTTTTTTATATAGTGGAACAAAAGGGGGTGAATGTGCCAGAGTTACACATGTCCATCTCTGTACTTGTTGACATGGGCTTGAGTGGAATTTTTTGTATGTTGTGTAAGGTTTACATTCAGCTCATTTATGAGTTAAGATCATTTGAACTGGGACAACCCAAATTTCTGGCAGGGGCATGAGCAGACCTTTTTGCCAACATGTCCAGGCCAGCCCTGCCTATTACCCAATCAGTACTGGAGGTTCTTTTCTGAGGGAAAAAATCTTGAAGGTGCCCACTATTGCTGATATTAATGTCGAATTATTCCTTTACTGACCCATACTTCTTATCTCAGGGTAGAGTGATTATAAGAGGTAAACTGAGGTAAGTTAAGATGCCGTAAGTAAATTTGTGTGTTTTATAAATGTATGTATGTGTGTGTGTGTGTGTATATATATATATATCTATCTACACACACACGCACAAGGGGTGCTGATAAGTCCTTAGCCCGACCTACTTCCCAATGTCATAGGATGGAATCGATAGTGTCGCAAAGAGGCGTCTGTTCATGTGCCAAATTGCAAGTCTTTTCTTGTCACAGAGGCTGAATGGAAGCATGTCAGGTGATGCGCGCGATTTCAACATGGAGACACGAGCTGTCATCAGTTTTTTTTCCTGCAAGGCAAGGCACCAAGGGAAATTCACGCCATTCTGACAGAAACATTAGGGGAACATGCACCATTGTATGCCACTGTCAAAAACTGGGTAGCCCAGTTTAAACTAAGTACTCTTGACACTAAACAACAATATTTTAACATATATCAAACTCAACTAAATTAAGCATATATATCCAACACCACTAATTATTTAGAGATACATAATACAGTAACACACTCCCGAATCTTGAGGAAAATAAGAATAACATCTGTATTCTTTTCCATAAATTCAATCATTGATACATATCATGAGGATGTGGAATGGTCACATAACAGTCATTCCTTATTTAAAATTAAACACAGCATACTTACATTTAAATATCAAGTAATGTGAAATCAGCAGTGGTCATCATCATTTATCTAGATACATCACACAACCATAACTCAACAGCCAAGAATAACTTTTCATAATCCTTGTCATAGAAATTATGAATTTTGGAGGCAATCGATAAAACTACCTAAATCTAAAAAAAAACACAAAACATGTATGGATATCTACTATAGTTAAAGAATT
>Ga0209755_10003258_pt1 | contig 20624 bp, 19 predicted proteins | sample TergutCo191P1_FD_187301 | JGI IMG/M metagenome (GOLD analysis project Ga0209755, IMG submission 187301) | Cornitermes sp. P1 segment gut microbial communities from Petit-Saut dam, French Guiana - Co191P1 (SPAdes) (version 2) | ecosystem: Host-associated > Arthropoda: Insects > Digestive system...
AGATCAACCGTATATTCCCGTCAAGAATGAAAGTTTATAAAGTAAAACTTCCAAAATTAGAACCGGGCAAATATTTTTTACGCATTTACATTAAAAAGCAGGGAGAAAACCAATACTGGAGCTGCGGAGAATTTGGATTTAATGTGAAGTCTTAATTTTTTTATTTTTACATCTTTAGTTCATTCCTTGATCAAGTAATAAAAATAATATAAAATAAAAAATCAAAAAAGGAAAGCGATGAAAAAAGTAAATTGTTTTTATTTAATTATTCCGGCTCTAATACTTACTCTTTTTACTTCTTGTGATTTAGTAAATTATACATATGATTTTATTAATGAAACAAATCACATAATTACTATAACCGTAAACAAAGACTATCAAATAAAAGAAGGCGAAGATTTTACAGAATATAAAAAAAACCAGCCGATTTTATTATATGGATATAACACAGTGACAATTGTAGTAATAAACACAGATGCTCTAGATTTTAAATGGACAGCAGGAAGTAATTCAGCTAATTCAACTATAAGTTCCATTGTTGATGTTAACACAGCAACTTTTAAGGATAGGTAAAATGAAAACCAATAAAATTATTTTTTTGTGTTTATTCTTAATAACAATATTTTTAACAACAAACTGCGAAGAACCCGGAAATCTTAACGAGATATATTTATATCCAAAAAATTTATGGGGTGAATGGATTCGCATAGATAACGGTCATTTATGGTATATTGCAAGTAATTATATTAAAAGCGACGATTATAATGAATACATTTCCTACACTTTTAACAAACAATCTGCCAATGTTATTCAAGTAACAGAAAATTCTGCCCAGACAAAATTTTATTTATATGCATCAAGAGTACCAAACAGCAGTTTTAAAGCGTCTGTTGTGATGGACGATAATATATCTTCAAACTCTTTTAAGATTAATTCCAGAGCAGTTAAAGCACCCGGAGGAATGATAGCAAAAATTCCAAACGTAAATAACTCCGGAAACAGCCCTGTAGCTGTTACTGATAACGACGGTAATCTGGAAGTAGAAGGAATTATAGCAGGTGATGAATACGATGTAATTATCGGAAACGATACAGTCAGAATACAACCGAATACTGACGGTGATGATGTCGGAACAATAACTTTGATAAACGGCAATGGGTTAAGTTTTAAGGCATCAATAGTACCGGCAACATCAGATAATGAAATGATGGGATTATATTCTAATAGAGAATATAAATTTAATATTTGGATTACTAATACAGGTTCAATACAATCAAAATACAGCGCTTATACATTATCAAGCACAATTGGATTAGATATAGAAAGCGAAAAAACAGGAACAATAGGAACAATAAACCCTGGAATGACTTTTAAAATACCAATTACTGTTTTCTGCGATCCATTAATAAAAGAATATGAATATAAAAAAATTGAAATAAAAATAATTGATAATTCCGAACAAGATTTAACTTGGAATGATTCAGTTTCATTAAAATTTAATAATGATATTATTTTTATCGGAATGAAAGCAATGGGACCGCTGGGAGATAATAGAACTATTCATGGTATAATTATAGTTCCAGGCGGTAAAGCGTATCATTTTTCTGCTAGCAGAAATGAAACTCAGAATTTAGAATTATTCCCGGTTCCCAAATATTCAGAAGAAGATTATCTAATTGCATTCTCGTGTGCGGAAACATGGAATGAAACAGCATTTTCATTTAAAATAAATAATACTATTCCTCCTATTCTTAACAACATACCTTCAGATTTTTTTCTAACTCCTGATCATATTTATACAGCTCATAACACAGAGAATAATGCAAAACAAATAAAACCGGACGAGCAAATCACATCATTTATCGGTGCGGGAGATATAATCTACTTTAAAGTAAGGTTTTAACAGGCAAAAATGACACAAAAATTATTTTTTATTTTGATTATAATATTGATAATTCCTTGTCTTGCATACAGCCAGCAAGAAGAAATTTCATTCAATTTCGGAAATATCAATTTTTCATTAACACCAAAAGTAATGGAAGACGGTTCCATTACAGATATTTTATTCGATGTTATTTATAATAACAAATTAAGCGGGGAGTATCGTTTTAGAAATACAATGATTTCGTATAACGAAGAATTTCCTGATTATTTTGACTCTTTAAATGCGGTAAACGAAAAAACATATGAACTTTTTATCCTTCCTGCAGGATACCGTTTTAAAAACAGAAATATAACATTTTGGGCAGGCGGCGGTATATATTATGAATACAACAAATTAAATGAAAAAGGTTTTTTTGATTACCCTGAACTGGAAGATTTTGATTATGCAAGACTTAATTCATTTACTAATGATTTTTCTATGCATGTTTTAGGACCTCTTATTGATATAAAATTTTACATCACAATAAATTTTATAGATATATGTTTACAAGGCGGTATTGTTCCTTTCTTTTTCCTAAACGCACAAGAAAATTTCAACATCAATCCGTTGTTTGATTCAAAAATCGTACATTCACAGGATACATGGGGCAGTCCCTATTTTTACTTAAGTTTAGATACGATTTTATTTAAATATTTTAATCTTAACTTTCATTATAATTTTTCACGAATAAATTATGATAAAATTGACTATGATTATGATTTAAATAATAACTATGAAATTATATATCTTTTTCCTGAAACAACGGTTATAGGTCATTCTTTTAATATAGAAGCATCAGCTTTGCTGCCTTTAGGGAAAGATATTTTATTCCAGATTGGTTATGGTTTTAATTTTAACACTCTCATTATAAATAATACGGAAATAAAAAATAATAAGCAGTATTTAATTTTAGGTACCAGAAAATCATCCAGAAAATTTTTATAAAGTTTTTTCTTCTTCCGGCACTTTTATCACTTCTTTCTTTTCAGTAGCTTTATAAAGCATCAAAAACCCTAACCAAAAAATAATCTGCGCTGCTAGTAAAGTTACAGGCGATGAAAAAGGTTCAGCAATTAAAACAGTTGCAAAAAGGTTTGTAGTAAAATGAATCATCATTGGGAAAAATATTGAGCCGGTTCGGAGATATAGCCAGAATGTACAGATAGAAAACAAAAAATGATTTATAAGCATTGCAGGATTAAGATGGCAAACGGCAAAAAATACAGAACTGATAATTACAGCTGTTTTTTGCGAATATCTTTTTTTCAATCCTGTAAAAATTACGCCTTTAAATAATAATTCTTCTGCAACAGCAGGAATTAAACATGAGTTGATGATTATAACAGGAAGAAATCGGTTTAAATAATCTCCGCTAGGTAAAACAAAAAAGCCTGTAAAAATACGGTATGCTAAATGATCAAGATAAAATAAAAGTAAAATAAAACCGATTGAACACAATGTCGCCGCACTAAAAACAGCAATACCTGATTTTTTAAAATGACTCACATCAACAAGGGATTTTTTTTGATCATACAAACCTACACCAATAACCGTAGCAAAAATAAGTGCATGAAGTAAAATTGCTGCAATATGAGCGGCTATACTGTCGTATTGAATACCGATAATTCTGAACATAACAAATTGAATCACTGTATCAACTTGAAATAAAATCAACAGCAAGATACAGAGCATAAGTTCATATTTAAAACGAAACCATCTTGCTGTCATTGTCATTGCAATTTATTGTGCAGCAATCCTGTAAATCGCTTCTGCATCTTTTTCTTCAAGTTTGCGGTAATTGCCTATCGGTCCGAAATGAACAGCGCGTTTTGCCATTTCATGAATACAGGAAGGATCGATATTTGCATCTGCAAAACGTACCGGCATACCGATTGAACGGAAAAAAGTCTCCATTCGCATAACACCTTCTAAAGCGGCTTGTTCAAGATCATAAAAAGCGCCGTCTACACCCCACACCTTTGCGGCAAAACGCGCAAGGCGCGGCGTGTCTTCTTTAATGTTATAACGCATCCATGCAGGGAAAATAATTGCAAGACCTGCACCGTGAGCAATATCAAAAAGCGCGGATAATTCATGATCGAGAGCATGGCTTGCCCAGTCGCCGATTCTGCCTGTGTCAAGCAAACCGTTATGTGCAATCGTGCCAGCCCACATGATTTCCGCTCTTGCATCGTAATTATTTTCGCCGCCTGAAAATATTTTTCTTCCGTTGCGTATAATTGTTCTTAACGTACCTTCGCAAAGCTCATCGGTAAGTTCGACATTGCGCTCTTTTGTAAAATAACGTTCCATAATGTGAGCCATCATATCCGTAATTCCGCAGGCAGTCTGATACAACGGCAAGCTATAAGTTAATTCTGGATTCATTATCGAAAAAACAGGGCGGATACATTGAAAGTTTATCCCCCTCTTCCAAGGACCTTCTTCGTTTGTAATCACACTGCTTATGCTCGACTCGCTTCCTGCAGCGGGAATTGTTAAGATTGCGGCAACAGGCAGCGCTTTTTCGGTTGCTCTTTTTCTGTCAAAAAAATCCCACACATCGCCGTCATTTACAGCTCCTACTGCGATTGCCTTTGCAGAGTCAATTACAGAGCCTCCGCCGACAGCGAGGATAAGCTCAACTTTTTCTTTTTTTGCAATCTCAATTCCTTCCCTGACTAAAGAAAGGCGCGGATTTGGTTTAACACCTGTTAATTCAACCCACTGTACATTCGCGCTTTTTAAACTTTCTTTTACCTTGCCGATTAACCCCGATTGAACAGCAGAACCTCCCGAATGATGAAGCAAAACCTTTTTTGCATAAATTGCAGTTTCGCTTCCAACCTGATTTTCCGTTCCCTTTCCGAAAATAATTTTTGTCTTGTTGCAATACTCAAAATTTTTCATCATTCTCTCCTTTTTATAGATTTATATTGATTCGTTTACAATGCGTACTTCTCTTTGAGGAAGCGGTATGTGCAAACCTGCTTCTTCTATCTTGCGTTTAACGTTTTTATTCATCTCCCAGTAGACAATCCAGTAATTCTCTACCGCAGTCCATGCCCGAATTGTAATTTTAACAGAACTGCTTTCAATTGATTGAAGTATAACAAACGGAGCGGGCTCATGCAAAAAACGCGGCTCTGCTGTGATTAAATCCTGCATTACTTGAAAAGCTTTATCAACCGAATCAGAATAAGCTATACCGATAGAAATTTCCATTCGTCTTTTTCCGTTTCTTGTATAGTTTTTTACAGGGTTACCCCAGATACATGAATTGGGGGCGGAAATAAAAACGCCGTCCGGTGTTTCCAGAATCGTCGTAAAAAGATTTATCTCTTTTACAATCCCGCTGTAAGATCCGAATTCTACAAATTCATCTATGTGAAAAGGACCCAGAATTAGAAGAATTATTCCGGATGCAATATTCCCCAAAGTATCTTTCAGCGCAAGACCGATAGCGATACCCGCCGCTCCAAGCACGGCAAGCAAACTTGTAGTGTTCACTCCGAAAACATTAAGAATCATAATCGCGCAGATAATTAAAATACCGTAACGAACCATTGCCTTAAATAAAGGTCTTATTCTTCCTTCTTTAGGCAAACGCTCTGAATTACTTTTTCTGATTAGTTTTTGCAATCCTTTGGAAAGTAAAACACCGATTATAATAATAACCGCAGAAATACCTATATTTTTAAGAAGGGATAAAATAACATTAGAATTTATTTCCCAAAAATTTGACAACTGTTGTACCATTTCTACAGATTAACATAACTCTCTGTATAATGCAATGAAACAACGAGCATCTCTATTCCTCGTCCGTACCGCCCTGCTGTTCCTCTTCTTTTTTAATCGTTACCGCATAAATACTATTAATAAGGGCAAGAAAAGCGGAAATGGTAAAAAGCGTTTCAATGCCGGCAACTTTCCAAACCCAGCCGCCCAAAAGAGCTATTAAAACACTGAAAATATGATTCACAGAAATCCCTGTAGATAAAGTAGCTGTAATCTCTGCGCGGTTTTTGGAAATTCTCTGAACATAAACATTATTCGCCATGCTTGCAATGGAAATAATCTGATCAAGAATAAAATTGATACACACAATTATAAAAGCGATGTTAGGTGCAAACATTCTGTGCGCAAATCCGTACATTAAACAGACAACAATTAATATGATAGTATCCCCTACCATAACGGCTTTGTATCCGACTTTATCAATTAATTTACCGATCAAAGGGCTGCATAACATTACAAAAACAGCGCAGACAGCAAAAAGAATTGACATAAGCGAAGGGTCTGCCCCGTACTGAAGGATTAACACGTAAGGTGCAAAGGTAAGAAAAATTTGTTTGCGCGATCCGTAAAAAACTTCCAGTATATAATACTTGCTGAATTTTTTTGCAAAATAAAAACGCTGGCGAGGCGCTTTAAGAGTTGTCTCCTTAAGGGCTGCTGCAACAAGAGCTGCTGCAACCATCAATCCTAAAGCAATACCAAAAACAATTCTGTAACCTAATATATCATCTGTTCTTGAAAAACCCGCTTTTTTAACAAATAAAAAAATTACCGTAACAAGAAGAAATCCTGCAATATTGCCGAGCTGGTTTATCGAAGTGGTAATTCCTAAAGACGCTCCGGCTTTTTCTCTTTTTGCAAGTTCCATCGCAATGGTGCTGCGCACAGGCATGATAACATGCTCTCCTGTACTGAAAATAACCATAAAAAAAATGACAAGAATTTTTATTAAAAATACTTCGCTGCTCGTTGTGCTGTTTGTCATACTTACAATAAACAGCCCAACCAAGCCTCCCGTCATAAGAGCGATACCGACTTTAAAAACCTTACTGTCAGCAAACCTGTACATCAGAGCTAAAATAAAAATTAATAACAGTCCCGGCAATTCTCTGAAAAATTCTACGATACCTCTTTCAAAAGGTTCTATGTTAATTATTTCTGCAAGATAATTATCCTGAATACCGCGTTTTAAACCGAAAGCGACGCCGAAAAGAATCAAGACACTTAAGAAACGTCCAACCTTTGAATCGGAACGGTAAATGTCATCAATAAATTGCGGTCTGTTTTTTTTGATTAAGTTGTCAGTCATTTTTTCCTTTTTAATACTTTACTTAAATTATTAAAAATATTCTATGTTTTTAATTTTAACTATACATACATTAAGGTGTTGATTTGTGTATTTACCTAGACAAACATTTATAAATTTTATATAATTTTTCATTATGATATTCCCATTAAGAGACCTAATCGAATACGGCGATAATATGTACGAAGTTACCACTGCCGCTTCACACAGAGCATATCAGCTTTCCTCAGTATTGGAAAAAATAGAAAAAGATGAATACGACGGAAAAATGGTTGCCCTTGCCGCCATGCAGGTTTTTACAAACAAGATTCAATTCCGTTTAGAAAGTGAATAATCGCTTTTTATAGAGCGATGAAAACCCCTATCCCGGTTTTAGTCCTCTTCGGACCGACTGCCTCAGGCAAAACCGGAATCCTTTTTGAACTTTTTAACTCGTTAGATGCAATTCAGGCGGAAATAATTTCCGCCGATTCCATGCAGGTTTACAGAGGCATGGATATCGGAACTGCAAAACCTTCGGCACAAGAACGCGCAAGACTTCCTCATCATTTAATTGATATTTGCGATCCTTCGCAGCAATTCAACGCCGGAGACTTTGTCCGTCTTGCAGACGAGGCGTGCGCAAAAATCACACAGCGCGGAAAACTTCCTGTTGTATCAGGCGGAACAGGTTTCTATTTAAAAAATTTTATTTTAGGTTTGAGCGAAGCGCCCCTTTCCAATTTGGAAATCCGTGAACAATTAAAAAAAGAATTAAATGAAAAAGGTTCTAACCTTTTAATGGAAGAACTTGCGCTCTGCGATCCTGTCAGCGCTGGGCGTATTCACATAAACGATGAATACCGTCTTTTGCGCGCTCTGGAAGTTTGCCGCTCAAGCGGTAAGCCTCTTTCTTCGTTTGAAAACAGTTCCGTAGAAACACGCGGTAATTTCCGCTTTATCACAATCGGTCTATCCCGCCCTAGAGCGGAATTATACCGCCGCATTAATTTACGCTGCGAAGAAATGTTCCGACTAGGTTTACACGAAGAAGTTCAATCCCTTTACAAAGCGGGATACACACCGGACGATCCCGGCTTACGCGCCATAGGTTACCGAGAGTTTTTTATTGAAACGTACGTTTCTAAGGAACCGTATGATGATGCGCCGCGTTGGAGTATTTCTAAAGACCTTGAAGGAGTGCAGGCTCTTATCGCGCAAAACAGCCGCCGTTATGCGAAACGCCAGATTACGTTTTTTGCAGGTATACCTGATGTTAAGTGGATAGAGGTTGACAGCAGCGAGAAAATTATTGCACAGAGAATTAGAGAAATTGTGAATCAAGATTTATGAATCTGCCGATCCGTTATGTGTCAATTCCAATCTTCTGCGGCGGGCTTCCGGTACACCGTCATCACCCAAACAATTCTCCTAAAAATAACGCAAGCCCTTCCTTTGTAACAGACTCATAAATAAAATCGGCTTCTTCGCGGATTTTATCACGGGCATTTTCAGGGACACATGCGAAACCTGCAATTGCAAACATCGGTACATCGTTTTCTTCATCTCCAAATGCAATTACTTCCTCCTTTTTTAAACCTCTATGTTCCATAGCGATTCGTAAACCTTCTCCTTTTGAGACACCGTTATTTATCACTTCTAGAAAAGTCGGGAAACTTCGCATAACGGTAATTTTATCGCCGAAACGTTCTTTCATTCTTACACGGACTTCATTGTGTAAAGAAGGGTCTGCAATAAACATCCCTTTAATACAGCCTGAAAGCGGTAATGCTGCAATTTTTTTTAAATCTTTTATGACAGGAACTATGCCTGTATGCTGCTGATAATATTCCGCGTCTTTAGTATATTTTTCTATTACAAGCGCTTCCCATTTTTGATTCGGATCTGTCAATCCGGTGTCAGGAGAAATTTTAGCCGGAAGATAAACTTGATAATGGATTCCAAGTTCGCGGGCTATATCCGTTCCAAAATCAACAACATCCATACCGATACAATTTGTGTGCAGAATTTCTCCGGACGGCACATCTGCAACTTCGGCGCCGTTAAAAAATACCATCGGACCTGTTGCATTAATTGCGCTCCGATATTTCTCCGCCGCTTCTATCGCCCTTCCTGTAGAGATTATTATCTGCATCCCGTTATTTATCAATTTTTTTAAGCAAGCTCTTGTTTTTTCTCCTAAAATTCCTCCGGGCATCAAGGTTGTCCCGTCAAGATCAATTGCAAGCGCTTTAATTATTTTAGGATCAATTTTTTTATTCATACTTATTATAATATACCGATAAATCAGAGGCTAATCAATGGGTGAAATATTTTCTAATATTTGAATAAATCCTTCTTCCAATATTTCCTGATCCGGTTTGTTTTTCGGATCAAATGTATTACTGATTTTTTCAAAATACCGCAGTTTTTCTTCTATAAAATTATTAATTTCTTTTATTTTAGGCTCCAGCCCTAACTCAATTCCGGATTTTTTTCTTACCAATAATTCAGTTATTACCTCAATCAATTTTTTATCTTCTATTTGAGTTAATAACTTTTCAAATTCTATAGGAGGAGATTCTTTAAATTTTTCTATCCACATACAGGAAAATATCGGTCTTAAAACATAAAAATATTTTTTTATTTTTACTTCTTCTGTTTGCAGATAATGCCTGTAATTTCCGCTCGCCATATGCAAGTAATGATAAACCGATGATATAGGAGAAAAATAACTTTTTGATAATTGTTCAAGAATGTTATACGAAAAATCATCTTTAAAATAAACTATCGGAGATTTTAACCATTCAAATAAAACAGGATTTGATTTATTCATTAAAAATAATGTTTTCCGTAAATCCCATCCTGAATAATCATACTCATCTGTAATCGGATATTCAATAACATCTTTCTTTGGAAGGATGTTTAAATACCAATTTTTACTGTGTGCATAAATAAAACGAATATCATAATCGCTGTCTGTAGATTCAAAGCCCCACGCTCTTGATCCTGATTCTAAAGCATATAATATTTTAACATCATGCTGTTTTTCTATTTCGGAAAGTTTCTGTTTTATTTTATTGATGATGCTTTCTTCCAATGAAAATCTCCAGCTCTAAGAAAAATTTTTACAATTTTTTCTCAAGCCGCTTGCACGCTTCTTCAACATCTGCGCGGTGACCGAAAGCCGAGAAACGTATAAAACTCTGCCCTGCAGGACCGAATCCCGCACCGGGAGTTGTTACAACTTGGCACTTATCAAGTATTTCTGCAAAAACTTCCCAGCTGTCCCTTCCCGGAAAATGCGCCCAAATATACGGGGAATTATCGCCGCCTATGCATTTTATTCCAAGCGATACAAGCGCGTCTCTAATTAATTTTGCGTTCCCTAAATAAAAATCTGTTAACTTGCGGATTTCTTTTAACCCCTCGTCGTCTAACGCGGCAAGCCCCCCTTCCTGAGCGACATTTGACGCGCCGTTAAAAATTGTCCCTGCAATGCGGTTCCAGTCTGCATTAATACTTTCGCCGCTTGCATACTTAAGCGTCTTAGGTACTACAGACCAGCCGAGACGCACACCGGTAAAACCGGCAGGCTTGGAGAATGAGTTTACTTCGATAGCGCATTGCGCCGCGCCTTCAATCTCATAAATGGTTTTAGGCAAGGACGGATCGCGGATAAACTCGCTATACGCCGCATCAAAAACGATGATGCATCCCTTTTTAACAGAAGTTTCAACTAACGCAGAAAGCTGCGCACGATTTGCAACAGCGCCTGTCGGGTTGTTAGGTGAACAGAAATAAACAATGCTGTTCTGCGGAATTAAATCAAGATTTGGGAAAAAATTATTTTCCGCTGTGCACGGAAGATATGTTATACCCGCATAACCTGTCCCTTCCCATCCGCCTGCAGCGCCTGCAAGCACAGAGCCGTCAACATAAACAGGGTATGACGGATCCTGAACTGCGATTTTTGCATTCGATCCGAAAAGTATCTGCAATCTGCCTATATCGCACTTTGCACCGTCAGAAATAAAAACTTCATCTATCGAAAATTTTCCGCCGTAAAAAACTGATGAAATCTTTTCGCGTAACGCAGCCATCCCTTCATCCTGATAACCTGAGTAGCCTTCTATTGTACCGAGTTTTCGCGCTCCCTCTGTAAGACCTGCATTGATATGAGGCAGAATTGGTTCTGTCGTATTGCCCACACCTAAACTGATGATCTTCGCATCCGGATGAGATGCGGCATATTCACGGCGGCGCTTCGCTATTTCCGGGAAGAGATAACCTGCTTTTAAGTTTGCAATACAGGGGTTTCTGGTAATCATAATTTCCTCTATTAAAATTTATAAATAACTATATTGTTTCTTAAGACATGATGCACAAATTATTTTTTTATAACTTTTACTGTGCTTTTTTCCGCAACGCGGACATTGTTTATTTTTCTTTCGTTTCTTATATCTTTCTTTTCTTATTGTGTTGATATCATCAGACATTTCCTGATTGTAGCCTCTGTAAAAAGCCCTGCAATCTCCGCAATAAATAAACTTATCTGATTTTTTTTTCTTTACTCCGCATCTGGGGCAACACCCGTCTTTTTTTCTGCTGCGATAAATTACTTTTCTTTCCGCTGCGTCTGTCGGCATAATTACCTCTCTTTTCTCATTTCTATCAGAATAACTTATTTATTTAAAATTTTCCAGTCTTTTAATATCTAAAGTTGCAAAATAATCATCGATTGATTCAGAGCGGCGTATCTGTAAAACAGAGCCGTCTGCACGCAGAAGCAATTCACCGCAGCGAAGCTTTCCGTTGTAATTAAAACCCATAGCTCTCCCGTGAGCGCCAGCATCATGAATTACGACAAAATCGCCTTCTCCGTTTTTACTTTCTGCCAATGTTTCAATTTTCGGCAATTTTCTTTGGATAGCGAACTTGTCATTGTTTTCGCATAAACTTCCCACTACATCGTAGGTTTCGCTTAACGGGGCATTTTCCTTGCCCGGTACTGTTATGTGATGAAAAGCTGTATAAAGCGCAGGACGCATTAAATCCGCCATACATGAATCAAGGGCGATATAGTTGCGGTAAATTTCTTTCTTGTGAACAGCGCGAGAAACAAGCCAGCCGTAAGGACCTGTCACCACCCTGCCCCATTCGGTGCGGATATTCATCGGATCAAGACCTGCCGGTTTGATAATTTCGTTATACGCTTTTTGTATACCCTGAACAAGAAGAGAATAATCCACAGCTATTTGATCGGGTTTATAGGGAATTCCCACTCCGCCGCCGAGATTTATAAATTCAAAACGGACTCCTGTCTTGTTAAAAATTTCTACAGCAAGTTCAAAAAGCATACGCGCAGTTTCAACATGATAAGGAACTGACAGTTCGTTACTCGCAACCATTGTGTGCAAGGCAAAACGCTTAACACCTTTTTGCTTGAGTAAAGCGAAACCTGCAATAAGCTGCTCACGCGTTAAACCGTATTTTGCTTCTTCGGGCTTTCCAATAATCGCATTCCCTTCTTTAAGGGGTCCTGGGTTATAGCGCATGGAAATAAGATCGGGCAATCCCGCCGTTTTTTCCAAAAATTCAATATGGGAAAAATCATCAAGATTGATAACAGCGCCCATCTTCTTTGCGGCAATATATTCCTTAGTCGGCGTTTCATTTGAAGTGAGCATGATGTCTTCGCCTTTCATGCCTGACATTTCGGCTAACATCAATTCGGGCAGACTTGAACAGTCTGCGCCGAAACCTTCAGAAGCAAGAAGCTTGAGGATATAAGGATTAGGCAGCGCCTTCACTGCAAAATGATTCTTGTAAGAAGGGAAAACCGAAAATGCAGTTTTTATTTTTCGTACATTTTCGATTATCGCCTTCTCATCATAAATATAAAACGGTGTCGGATACTGCTGTGCGATCTTTTCAAGCGCAGTTTTATCCAATGGAAAATATTTTTCGTTCACATTAATGTCCTTGATTAATTAAGAAAACCTTTATGCTTTAATAACTCCGCATTTAATATTCCGCCGCCTGCTGCGCCTCGCACTGTGTTATGCGAAAGGGCTGTAAAACGTATATCAAAAACATTACAAGGGCGAAGCCGTCCTATAACGACAGCCATCGCTTTGTCGGCATCGCGATCCTTGCGCGGCTGCGGACGGTTATCCTCCTCGCGGTAAATGATCGGCTGCTTCGGCGCCATCGGTAAATCCGCTTCCTGAGGTAAACCCTTGTAGGCTGCCCACAGCTTTTTAATTTCTTCCAGAGACGGTTTGTTAGACGCAAACTCAAGGCTGATACAAGCCGTATGCCCGTCTGTTACAGGCACTCTGTTACAATGAGCGGAAATCTTCGGGAACTGCGCGTTTTTAAAAACACCGTTTTCGATAGTGCCGAAAATCTTTAAAGGTTCTTTTTCCGACTTTTCCTCTTCGCCGCCGATATACGGAACGATATTATCAAGCATATCTAAACTCGGCACGCCCGGATATCCTGCGCCGGAAACTGCCTGCATCGTAGTTGCGATGATTCTCTGCACAGGGTAACCCGCTTTTACAAGAGCGTGAATCGGTTTCATATAACTTTGTATCGAACAGTTTGGTTTAACAGCGATAAAGCCGCGATCCCATCCCCGCGCTTTTTTTTGCATGGGGATAATATCTGTATGCTCAGGATTAATCTCAGCGATTAGGACAGGGACATCCGCTGTCCAACGGTGAGCCGACGCATTTGAAATAACGGGGATTCCTGCCGCCGCATATTGCTCTTCAAGAGCGCGGGTTTCATCCTTACCCATCTCCAGTGCGGAAAAAACAAACGAACATCCGCCTTTTTTAAAAGCGGCTACAGCGCGGCTGACATCATTGGCATCTTCTACGATGATGTTTCCAACATGAGGCGCGTAAGTTTTTGTAAGCTGCCATCTTCCCGCTACCGCCTCTGCATATTTTTTTCCTGCGCTGCGCGGAGAGGCTGCCGCATAACGAACCTCGAACCAAGGGTGATCATTGAGAAGGGAAATATATTGCTGCCCAACCATACCTGTAGCACCCAGTATACCAACCGGGATTTTTTCTTGTGCCATAAATTGCTCCTTAAGTTTTTATTTTATCATAAGTAGATTATTTTAATAAAGAGGGGAATAAGATAAGAATTTTTATCGCCAAGACGCAAAGGAACGCCAAGTACGCTAAGGCGCGTCTTGGCGATAAATTATTCTCTTTGCATACAGCTATTTCGATGTTAAATTATACACACCGTCCCATGAAGCGGAAGGAGGGGTTGTTATAAACTTTTGACATCTTTCATGATACATTTTTGCAGTTTCATCATCGGCTTTGATTGCTAACACTTCGTTAAAACCTTCGGCGGCTGTTTTCCATTCACGGTTTTCAAAGTGAGAGAGCGCTTCATGGAAAATTGTTATGCGCTTTTTATCAATCTCTTCTGCAGAGCTGTTTAAATCTATCAGTTCGCAAAGACGTACGGGTTTATCTATACCGACAACACGTACCCGATCAAGTTTTCTGTAAAACAGAATTTCCCCTTCAGTATGCGCTTCACGGATTGTATCTTCGGATGCAAGTATCCATGTCCCGTATTGTTTGTTTACACCTTCAAGGCGCGCGGCAAGATTAACCGCATTTCCCATAATTGTATAGTTCATTTTATTTGCAGTACCCATGTTACCTGCAACCATATCGCCTGTATTAATTCCGATGCGTGTTATTAATGGTATCGGAGATAAGTTTTGCTCCATGATTGTTTTATTTAATTCCAATTCAAGCTTTTTTATTTTTATGGCAGATACACAGGCACGCAGCGCATGATCTTTCAGATCAAGCGGCGCTCCGAAGAAAGCGATGATTGCATCCCCTTCGTATTTATCTATAGTTCCTTTTTCTGCAAGGATAGCGTCGCTCATCGCGCTTAAATATTTATTAAGAAGTCTTACCAATTCTTCAGGATCGAGTTTTTCAGAAATAGAGGAAAATCCTTTGACATCGGTAAAAATCGCTGTCATGTGACGTTTTGTTCCTCCCAATTGAAGGCGCGAAGGATCGGTAATAATTTCTTTTACTACATCGCTGGAAACATAAGTAGAAAACGCCGTGCGTATAAAATGTTTTTCTTTTTCTGAACCGGCATAATAAATTATTTCCCGTACAATGATCGCAATTATCATCGCCAGAATGAATCCGAAAAGTCCCAGAAAAATCCCGGAAAAACGGAATAATAAAATCGCACCGATTAAAACTATTAAAATAGCGCCAAACCCTGATGATGCACGGACAACCGGTGTAAACTTTCCGCTAAAATGAAAAACGACAGGAACTATAATCAACATTATAAAAATACTCCACCATATGCCAAGCGGAGTAATAAATGATTCAGAAAGAATGGTATCAAGCACTACACCGTGGGTGCCTACATTTATATATTGACCGTGAAACGGATTTACACCGACATCAGTTGTTCCCGTATCGACCCGTCCTATAATTACAAATTTATCGCCGAAAGCTATTTTATTCTCTTTTGTTAAATCGTTATAGCGCATTAAGTTTATTTCTATTGCATCAATCAATGACATTATATAATCTGCTTCAGATTCGATATCACTTGCAATATCAGGATATTCTTCGGCTAACAATTCTTTTAATTCATTAAACTTTGATGCAGGAGCAATAGAAATAATTTCACCTAACAAATCGTGAGACAGATTACGGTAATCAAGATAATTTTTAAATGCTTCATCAGAAGAGTTCTCCATTGCATAACTTCTTGAAGCGCGCGCCGCATCAAATAATTCTCCGGCATCATTTAAAATAACGGGAATATCAAAAAGAGAATTTTCAAATTGAGCAAAATATTCCAATTCTGTCGAAGATAATGCGCGGCTGTACATTTCCAATTCTGCTTCTATGTGATCTAAAAGAGAAAAAACTGCAAATGAAATATGCGTAAAATTATCAATATAATCTTCTTTAGGCCAATCAAGAAGCAGGCATCCATGATTATCCAGAGGAATAACAATATCTTTTGTACTGCCGTTCGGCATACTCGCTTGTTTTAAAGTTAACTTTCGTTTATCTATAAAAATTTCAGGTTTGCCCAGATAATCATATAAAGGAGCAAAAGCAAGCTGTCTATACCAATGATCATGAATTTTCCGCACAAGATAAATACGCCTTCTAACCCCGTCAGTATCAACTTCCGCATTGGTAAAACCCGCTCCCTTTGATGCTTCAGAAAAAACCGGCAGAGCGGGAAGAATATCAATATATTTTTCGTTTAAAACAGCTTCAGGAGAAACATTAACAGGAATTGAAAATCTTTCTTCTGCAATAAAACGGCGTTGCGCTTCTTCGCCTGTTGTGGAAGTGGTTCTTAGATTCAAAGTTGTCCATCCTCTGCCGAAAAGAGAAAATGCCTGTGCAAAATAAATATCGTTATCGCGGGCTACACCTTGCGCTTTAATAAAAAGTTCATTTTTTTTATCATTTATTAATCTGGAAAGTGAAACAGAGTAAACATTGACATCGTTACGTGCAATCCGCCCGGTTTCAAAAGAGGTAAAAATATCACGTGCCGATCTGTCAATTTCAGAAAAACTCCTTTCAAAATCATAAACAAGACCGTTATCAAGATAGAGGCTGTCTACCCCTTGCGGGCCTTTATCAATATATTCAATATCGAAGATTGAAGCGCGCGCGCCGTACTCTTTTAAACGAAGAAGACCGTCTGCAGGAATCGAGCGCGGCCAAGGGAATATTCCGTAGTAAGCGATGGCCGCGTCATCAACATCAAGATAAACAACGTCATTTATACGTTCGCGTTCCGCTCTAAAATGCAGAAAAAAATCATAAAGATTATACTCTAAAGAATTTAACGCACCGATTAAATATAACAATGAAAATACTACAGCAGCGGCTAAGCCCAAAAGGGCATTATTCCATTTTTTCATAGTTTATTAAACCATTATATGCCGTATTTGTGAAGTATGTAAAAAACGATTTAAACTATACATTGTTAAATATTTTCTTTTCTATGTATAAAAGTATTGTTATTATTTTATTTTTGTGATATATTAACGCTAATGATAATTAAAACAATTTATGTTAAAAAGTATTTACAAAATGACCCATACCCCCCCCCCCCCCCGATAACCAAAAAGAAAAAATATTAACAGTTTTTGTGTTATTTTTGGTTTTTCCGGTGTTTCTTAACGCGCAAATCGCATCATTATATGAAACCGTGCTGGAATCGCAAGCGGTTACCTGCGGGCAGGCGGCGGTATTTATACTCGGCTCTACTGTAAAATTCAATTATAACGACGCTTTTGATTTTGCCGCCGAAGAAGGCTGGTTAAAAAATGTTAAACCGGACGACAAGATTACTTTCGCCCGGCTTTCCTATCTTTTAATGAAAGCCTTCGATATAAAAGGCGGTATAATGTACCGGCTTATACCGGGACCCCGTTACGCTTACAGATCGATGGCAAGCCAGTCTTTCATTCAAGGCGCCTGCGACCCTTCAAGGAAGGTAAGCGGGGAAAACTTCTTCTTAATTCTTGGAAAAGTTTTAACAGTGCACGGCAGGGAATCTTATGAAACTAAAACGGCTGATGCAGCCGCGCCGGCAAACCAGGAGAGCGGAGTTTCGCATACCCCCTCTTTGCATACAGCCAATGAATCAGATGACAGTGAAATGTTAAATGAAACTATTGAAGAAGAAAACGGTGAATCTTCCGTTCAATCAACTTTATAAACAGGCGGCATAAATGAAAAAATTATTTTTTCTTTTTATTATTTTACTATTAATAACAAATTTTGTTTTTTCTGTTGATTTCGGCATTCTGACAGATCAAAAAATTGAAGCGGAAAGCGGCCTTTTTTCATACACCCCTTCTCTGGCGCCGTGGTTTTCATGGACGGGGGATAATATATCGTTGTACTTTTCAGGACTTCTTTCGTTTGAGTATATAAACAACGGCTGGAGGGAGCCTTTGCTGTTACCTGAAATTACGCGCTTTTCTTTCAGTTTCAGAAACCGCGGTTTTTTTATCGAAGCGGGAAGGATAGCGTTTAACGATATATTGTCGTTAAACGTTTCCGGTTTTTTTGACGGCATATTTTTTCAAGCGGGGGTATCAAACAAGGTAAGCGCGGGCGTTTTTTATACGGGCTTCCAATACAAAGAAACCGCAAAAATAGTAATGACAGATGACGATATCAAAAATTACATCAAACCTTTCAGCGCGGATAATATCAATGATTATTTCGCGTCAAAGCGGCTGTTAGCCGCCGCCCGTTTGGATTTGCCTGCAGGGTTAAGCGGTAACTTCTGCGCGGAAATAATCGCCCAATTTGATCTTAACGGCAATGATCAACCCCTTCATTCGCAGTACGGCGCGGTTCAAATGGAATTTTATCCGTACAGCATGACGAGAATTACCATAGCGGCGATTCTTGAAACCATGCAGAAAGACGGCGGTTTCAGCGCCGCTTTCGGGGCTTTAGGGCGTATAAGGATTGCGCTTCCCACCCCCCTTAATGATTGGCTGACATTTACGTTTAAATTTACTTCCGGCTCTGCCGGCGAAGCGTTCGGCGCATTCACCCCGTTAACTTCCATCCCTATCGGAAATATTTTTCCAAACTCTATCGCGGGGGTGACGCTTGCCGGCATTGAATATACGGCGAGGGTAAACAAATATATATCCGCAGAAATTTCGTTTAATTACTCTATGCAGTCTTATGATTTCGCTTTGGGGAAAGCAAATTATTACGGCGGCGAAACATGGGCGTCATTGATCATCCAGCCGCTGGAAGACGCCCGTATAACGCTTAGCGGCGGGGCGTTCTTCCATAATCTTGGAAATATGGAATCTTCCGGTGCGGTTACGTGGAAGGTCATCGCGGGTTTAACATTATCATTTTAACAGGAGAAAAAATATGAAAAAGTTAACGGTTGTTTTTATTTTAATTTTTGCTTTGCGCTTTACGCTGCAGGCGCAGGAAAGATATTCCTCAGAAAATTTTTCCGCAGTCGTCAAAGAACTGACGGGGGCTGTTGAAATAAAGAAAAGCGGCTCTTTAGAATGGGTTGCTGCAAGCGTAGGAGATAAAATCGAGAAGTCTACGGTAATATCAACCGGTTTCAGAAGCACGGCTGTCATTTCGCTGGGGGACTCGACGCTCACTGTCAGGGCGCTTACCCGTTTAAGTTTAGACGAAATAATAACAATGAACCGGAGCGAAACGGTAAACATAAATTTAAACGCGGGAAGGGTCAGGGTGGAAGTAAACCCCGCAGCCGGAAACAGGGCGAATTATACGGTCAGGACAGGGACATCTGTCGCTTCGGTGCGCGGGACTGTATTTGAAATGGATACGGTCAGCATCCGGGTGCTTGAAGGCAGGGTAAATTTCGGGTCCGCCGATACCGCGACGCGTCCTGTAACGGTAGGCGCAAACCAAGAATCGCAGATAAACGCCGAAACGGGCGCTGCTGTAAGCCCGATGGCGTCTGCGGAAGCCGCCGTTATTTTCCCTGCATTACGCGGGCAAAGCGAATCGTCTGAGGCGGGCGTAAAACCGGAGTTCGGTTCGCTTGATATTAATGTCGGTGTGGAACTGAATAAATAACGGGTAAGGAGAAAAACATGAAAAAATTTATTATATTAACGCTTATTATCATTGCAGGTATTCTTTTCTTTTCTTGCGGTATGGAAAGCATGGAAGGAAAGGGGACTTTGGTTATCCGCCTTCCCGGCGAAAGCGGCTCTGCACGAACGTTAAACGACACAGAAATAAATAAATATCTTAGTGAATTAAGATACAGCATAGAATGCTCCGGCCCCGTTTCTATGATAAAACGGGACGCCGGCGCGGGGGAAACAGTCCCGTTATACCTTGCTTCCGGGAAATATAACATTACCGTAACGGTCACAAACAAAAACGGAAGGGTAATCGGCAGTGAAACCAAAACGGAAACTGTTGAAGCGGGCGAAAAAAAATCTGTTGGTTTTAATATCAATTTGGATGAGCCAATTTATTTTAAAGCGAGTAGTTATACAAATGATGATAACGTTGTACAAAATCAATGGGCCATAGATTGGCATGACATTAATTTAGGAAAATATTATACAAAAAAATTGATAAATAATAACACTTATATAATTAATATCAAAGGACATTCAAATAAAGATATACAAGATATTGATGCACATTTATGGTTGTATACAGGAGACGATCTTATAAACAGGGCTCATGATAATATGTATATGCATTGGTTAGGTAAATTATCGGAAGAAAGTATAATTAATTTTGAAGAAAACAAAGATTTTGATATTACATTTGAAGTGATGACAGCAAACTCTTTTCAATTAACACCAACCGAATTTAATTATTTAAACGATCCGGACAGAATATCGATTAGCCTTGATAAAAAGGTTGGAGAACCATCTCCACATGGTACACTTATGGCAGCCATTACTCATTTTAATATGACGGTAAAAGAATCTTTATCTTTTGATATGGTGGTGTGGAGCAATATATCAAAAAGCGGAAATCCACAAAGCGGCTGGTCTTCGGGGCATGACAG
>Ga0209755_10003259_pt1 | contig 20620 bp, 21 predicted proteins | sample TergutCo191P1_FD_187301 | JGI IMG/M metagenome (GOLD analysis project Ga0209755, IMG submission 187301) | Cornitermes sp. P1 segment gut microbial communities from Petit-Saut dam, French Guiana - Co191P1 (SPAdes) (version 2) | ecosystem: Host-associated > Arthropoda: Insects > Digestive system...
TCACTCTTTTGTCAAGATAGCCAAGACCTATGTAACCTATTGCGCCTGGAGTCTGGCTTATGGACTGGACTATTGCGCCGGTCGCTGGCATGCTCATTATGCCGGCAACGTAGTCTTTCTTTTTCAGCACTTCTTCTTTGAAGAATTCGTAGGTTCCCGATGATGTTTCTCTGGAATATGGAACTATTTTCAAATCTGCTCCGCCAACTTCTTTCCAATTTGTGATTTTGCCGGTAAAGATTCCTTCAAGCTGTTCACGGGTTAAGTTTGTTGCTTTATTGCTGGGATGCACAATTACCGCCAAAGCATCGTAGGCCACTACGACTTCTGCCACTTTGGTTCCGGAATCTGTGATCTTTTTTCTTTCATCAAATTTTATTTTGCGAGAAGACTGCGCAATATCTGTGGTTCCTGATATTAGCGCATTTATGCCAACGCCGCTGCCACCGCCGGTAACGGTTACCTTTGCTGTTTTATGGGCTTTCATAAAGGCTTCTGCCTGCTGCTGTGAAAGCGGCAAAACGGTGTCTGAGCCTATGATTGTTTGGGCTGCAAGCATTGATGTTGCTGCCAGTATTGCTGCGAACAGAACTTTTTTCATATTGTTCTCCTTAGTTGAACTCATAGTAAATTTAAAATTTAACTATTAAAGATCACCTGCGTTACTGTTACGATTTGGTTAAGATTTTTCTACGTTTATAAAGCACCATGCAACACTCCCGCACAACCCTTCTTCAACTCCCGGACGCAGACCTCCTAAAGCTCTGCGAAACATCTGCATACAAAGGCTCCGGCCCAGGCGGCCAGCACAGAAACAAAACCAGCACAGGAGTTAAATTAAACCTAAAAGTCAGCAATCCTGAAAATCCTTTAATCAAGAAAATCGAGGTTCAGACGTTCTCTTGCGACGACCGCAGCGCACACGTAAACAAACTGCTTGCGCTTAAAAAATTACGCATGAAAATAGCACTTCAAATCAGAGAAAAACCTGCTGCGCAAATTCCGTTTCCTTTCCCCGGCAGCAATGGCAAAATTTCACCGGACAACGCTTTATACCCACAATTCATCGCAGATGTTTTAGACAGGCTTGATGACTTTGGCGAAGCTGCGAAAATATGGGGACTTAGCAAAAGCGCTTTGAATAAAATTATGCTTCAAGATAAAAAGGTTATGGAAGCTTTTCAAAAGCATCGCCAATGCCAAGCAGAAAAGACTCAGCAAACGGCTTGCCAATCCACTGCAAGCCAACAGGAATCCCATCCACATTGCCACACGGCTGAACAAGACCCGGCAAGCCGGCCAAATTAACACTCGCAGTGTAAAGATCAGAGAGAACCAAGCTCAAATGATCGCTTGCGCTCACGCCAGCCAACTGCGGAAGCCCCGGCGTTGCAGGGCTTGCAATAACATCGCAAATTTCAAACGCTTTATTAAAATCTTCCGTTATTATGCGGCGAACTTTTTGCGCTTGCACATAATAAGCATCGTAAAAGCCGCTGCTCAAAACATAATTCCCAAGCAAAATGCGCAGCTTAACTTCGCTGCCAAAACCCTCGCCTCTGGACATAGCAAAAACATCCGTTAAATTCTTAGCCTCTTTGCTCCTGTGAGTATAGCGAATTCCGTCAAAACGCGAAAGATTGCTGGAAGCCTCTGCTGGAGCAATTATGTAATAGCTTTCAATTGCGTAGCGAATGGATGGCAGAGAAACTTCTTTTATTACTGCGCCTTCTTTTTCAAGCTTGCTCAAAGCAGCCTCTATCACGCCTTTGCACTTGGGGTCCAAGCCCTCTGTGAAATATTCTTTTGGCACACCTATGATTTTGCCCTTAATGTCTTTGCCTATCTGCTCGCCAAAATCGGGAACAGGCTCTGCGCAAGTTGTGTTGTCTTTTGGATCTTGGCCGCACATAAAATTCAAAACCGGTGCCAAATCCTTAACGCTGCTGGAGAATGCGCCTATCTGATCCAAGCTGCTGGCATAAGCTACCAAACCATAACGTGAAATTCTGCCATAAGTCGGCTTGATTCCAACAGTGCCTGTGCAGGCGGCTGGCTGGCGAATGGAGCCTCCGGTGTCAGAGCCTAGAGCCAAAGCTACCGTTTCGCTTGCAATAGCGACTGCGCTTCCGCCAGAAGAGCCTCCGGGAATGCGATCTTTCGCTACCGGGTTAATTACTTTGCCAAAATAAGAAGTTTCGTTAGATGAACCCATTGCGAATTCATCCATATTTGTTTTGCCTACAATAACTGCGCCAATAGCTTCCAGTTTTGCGACCGCTGTGGCAGTGTATGGAGAAACAAAGTTTTCAAGAATTTTTGATGCGCAGGTTGTTTTTGTGCCTTCTATGCACATATTGTCTTTGACTGCTATTGGAACACCATCCAAAACGGAAAGGCTTTTGCCGTTTTTACGGCGGTCATCCGATGCCTTAGCCTGTTCCAGGGCACGTTCTTTGCAAACGGAAATGTAAGCGTTAAATTCCTTTGTTTTTTCAATCTTTTCAAATGCCTGTCCAGCAACATCCACCGCAGAACCGGCTTCTATTTGCTTTCTCACCTGTTCAAGATTCATCGATTACCCGACCATTTCATCATATATAATGCGGCTACCACGCCTATAATGCTCACGATGTTTAATCTTATGGTGAAGCCGAGATTGAACTTCAGCATATATAAGTCCACCAGCATAGGGTTGCCGGATTCGGTATAGCCAACTTTCAACTCCCAGGCCCTGATAAAGAAATTGCGCACAACGTTGTCTTCGCCGCCTGCGTTCATAAGCGTGCCTATGTACCCAAAGAACCAACCCAGGGTTTCCCCCAAAATGCCGCCAAATATTAACCCTAGAACAATAAAAACAATTGCTCTTCCTATGCTGTAGCCAGTGCGTGTTGCCATACCTTGGAGAATGTAGAAAATTTTGGGAATGATTTCCCTTAATTTCCCTGCAAAATATCCGCCGCTCGCTGGAACTCGTTACTGGAGGCACATTGCTCAGCTCCCAAAAGCCTCTGCAACCAGGCCTTTTGCTCCGCTTTGTTACCGGCATCTTCTGCCATGCTCGCCAGCTTAAAATCCACCGTGCACACTTTCATGCTTCTAGGGTATTTCTCCAACAGGCTCTTGAAAAGCGTCTCTGCGTTATCCTTTCTGCCGGCATCCAGCATGCACATAGCCATCCAATATAAAGCGTTTTCTGCCAACTCTCCGGTCTGCGCCGTCTCATAAACCTGCTTAAACCCGTTGTAGGCTACAGCATATTCACCTTTGAGATAATCGGAGCGAGATGCATTATACAAAGCCTCCAATTCAGCGCTATGCGTATTTGAAGCTACCTTTTCCGTGGAACCGGCGGCTGCGGACTTTGTGACAGCACTCCTCTGCTGAACCACAGACAAAATACGCTCCAGGCGAAAGTTTATCTCTTCCATGCGAGCTTCTGAACTATTGCCCTGATCGTTGATCTTCAAGGAGAGTTCGGTAAGATCCGCTTTAAGACGAGACGAATATCTGGACTGCTCAAACTTTAATGAATCTATAATTGACACAAGCGAATCTAAACGCTTGTTTATGCTCACGGCAGAACTGTTAGACGCCTCTTTGATTTCCGATGTGCGCAGCATTGTAACTTTTGAACAGGAACAAAGCACTACGCACAACGCAAGGCAAAATAGAAAAAAAAGAGTTTTCATAATAAACGGCTAATTATTTACCTTAACTCTGAATGCAGCACGGCGATTTTGCGCAAAAGCCTCTTCCGAACTACCTGTTGCTTTTGGCTGTTCTTCGCCATAGCTGACTTTTGTCATGCGACCGGCGGCAACTCCATAGCTCACCAAAAAGCTGACAACAGCATCTGCTCTGCGCATTCCAAGTCCCATATTGTAGGCTTCCGTTCCACGCTCATCCGTATGGCCTTCGGTCAAAATTGTAAAACGGCTTTCACGCTTTAAAATATCTCCGACTTCCACAAGAATGTCTTTTGCTTCTACGGTTAATTCCGCCTGATCATACTTAAAATAAATATCATCAGACATTATTCTGTTCATGAGTTCTTCCAAGCGGCGGCGCTCTGCTTCCAAAAGCTCTGCTTGTGAAGTTTCTTGTTTTGCCGGTTGCCTATATGATTCACCCCTATCTTTTGCAGGTGGGGGTGGTTCAACCTCTACGGCCTCTTTCTTTTTAGCGCAAGCAAAAAGAATTAACGCTGTGCTGACTGCCAAAACTTTGACGATCGTTTTCATGGGATTCCTCCTTTGGTTAGATTTGACCACACAGGAGACGAATTTTCTCCCGTGTTTGTTATGCGAGTGACACCACTGCCATCCCGACGCATAATATAGATTTGATGACTTCCGGACCGGTCGCTGGAAAATGCTATTGCCATTCCGTCTGGTGACCATGTTGGGTGCTCATTATTGCCTTCAAAAGTCAATTTCTGAACATTGTTGCCATCTATTCCGCTAGTGTAAATGTTGAGCTTGCCGCCATCCATTGAACAGTAAGCTATGCGATCTCCTTCTGGAGACCAGACTGCGCTTTCATTGTATTTGCCAAAAAAAGTTACACGCTGAACATCGCTGCCGTCTCTTAAAGCCATGTATATTTGCGGTTGGCCTCCCCTGTCGCTTGAATAGAGAAACGCAGTTCCATGCGGGCTCCATGAGGGGCTTACTTCTATGCTGGTTGTGTAAATGAGCCTGGAAGTGCTACCTGTTTGCGGATTGCCCTGCCATATATCTGCGCCGCTTTGCCCTATGTTAGCAAAGAGCAAGGTTCCGTCTTTGGGGTTTACAGACGGGCCAAATGTCTGGTCCAGCTTTGGAAAGAGCAGTTTGTCTGTGCTGCCGGACAAGCTTCTTTCAAAGATTTGAGGCTTGCCGTTTCTAAGGCTTGTGAAATATATTTTGGAATTGTCTGCGCTCCAGGCTGGCATAAAATTCACGCTGTTGTGCGAAGTGATTTGCCTTCTGCGAAAGCCATCGTAGTCAGCAACCACAATCTGTTTTTTGCCATCAACTTTGCGAACCCATGCCATCTGCGTTGAAGCAAAGCCATAAATGCCCCAAAGCTGATGCACAACGTTGTCTGCGCATTTGTGAAGCGAAGTGCGAACCTGCTCCACAGAGCTTGTATAAGCAATAGCTTTTACTATTTCCTTGGAAGCGGTTGCATACAATCTGCACTCCAGCTTTGCTTGCCCGTCGTGCATTGAAAGTTTGCCGGTTACATAGTGTTTCGCACGGCCTTGCGAAAGTTTGAACAAGCTGTATTGCTCCATTTCAACTGCGGAAAAACGACCGCTCAGGTTAAAATCTCTGGCAAGTGTAACTTCGGGTTTTTCTTCGAGCTTGCTCCAGTCGCTTTTGCCCATTTCAAAGTTTATAACCCCTATGGGCAAGGTCTTGTCTGTGGAAACAGCGATGTCCATGGTAATAGTATCTTGTTGCGCATAAAGCCAGGCGCATAAGAATAAAATCACGGAACCGTAAAATCTCATCGAGCCTCGGCTGGTGGTTCGGAAGATTCGTTTGCATGTTTGGCAGATTCAGCAGCGGCTTCGGCTGCACGGACTTCGGCTCTTTCTTCTGATTTTTGCTGTCTATAGCGGTAATCATCCCACGGATTCTTTGCCGGAGCCTCGGAGTTTGTTTCAGGTACAGCCTCTACAGCCTCTGCCACTTCATTCGGAGCGTTGTATTTTGAAGTCCAAGTGTATTTCTGGTTTAAGCTGTTATATGCATTGGTGTATTCCTTGTTCCCTCTGTTTATTTTTTGCTCATCGGAAAGGTTGGAATTATAACCCGAGCTTGGGTCTAAAACGAGTTCTCCGTTCAAATCGCGAACAAAAGTTCTTTTATCCGGCCCTTCAGTTATAATAGCAGAGAGGGCAATATCATTCACAACCTTTATCTGCATGACATTTTTCCGGTTTCCCCACATTTCCGTGGCGTTTGCCGCAGTGGGCTTTGATTCCTTTGACTTGCCCCAGGTGGTAAAGAATGTGGTGCTGTCATATTGCGCCACCGCATACATTGTGGGCTTGTAGTTGTAGTAGTATACGCTGGTATCACCGTTTATTTCCACAAGGGTAGGCCTGCCGGCGGTTTCCATCCATTTGCTCACAGACACGCCCTTCAGGGCTATCACATCGCGCTCGTCAATCCAATTCTCCTTTAAGCCAATCTGCGTAGAAGAGCAAGAAAGTGCCAAAATAGCCGTAACGGCGGCAAAAGTAACTCTGAGTTTTTTCATAATAAGAGGAATATACAAAATTAATATGCTCTTTCCAATGCATCTGCCACAGCATCTGCAGTTAAGATTTCCGAGAGCAAAATCGCCTCTTTTTGCGCAGTTAAAAGCAAATCAAATGGAACTCCGCTACGGTTGTATGATTCAAAAAAATTCAATGCCTCATTGTTTGGCTTAGTGTAATCCGCACGCATTTTGATTACCGGAATTCTATCAAACGCCTCTTTAACCTTTTCGCTTTCAAAAGCGGTTTTCTCGTTCATTTTGCAGGTGATGCACCAATCCGCAGTTCCGTTCACCCAAACAGCATACCCCTCGTCCTGCAAACTGTCCAGCTTAAATTTTGAAAAAGAAATCCAGCCTTCATCTTTAGCCGAATCTGGCACCGGAACAGCCACCACCCACACATTCCACAAAATTATATATACAGCAACAAAAATTGCCCACAAAACACCAAAACGCCACCATGATTTTCCCGGATTCGCAACTTTGCCGGAAAGAAACGCAAAAAATACCGCTATGCACAAAAGCACGCATAGCTTCAAAAGAGCTTGTGGCCCTGCCTGCTGGCTAAAAACCCACACCAGCCAAGTCACAGTCAATAACAGTGGAATTCCCAAAAGCTTCTTTGTTATAACCATCCAATTACCCGGCTTTGGGAGCCTATTTGTCCATTGAGGGAAAATGCTTAAAATCAAATACGGAAAAGACATGCCTATTGAAACTGCGGTAAAAATCAAAAACAGCTCAACCGTTGATGCCGCAAATGCAAAACCAACGGCTGTGCCTAAAAACGGAGCAGAACATGGAGTTGATAAAAGCACCAGCAAAATTCCGCCGGCAAAAGCACCGCTTTTTTTAGCCTGCTTTTCCAACACATTATGCACATCACCATGCAGCCAAATCTCAAACACCCCAAAAAGGCTCAAAGCGAAAATAGCAATGCCAAGTGCCATAGTAGCAGTATACACAGGATATTGAAACTGAAAACCCCAACCAACAACATTGCCCATTAATCGAATTACAAGAATAGCAATAGCAATAGCCAAAAAAGTGCTGAATATCCCGGCACTCGTGGCAATTCCCCATTTAAGCGTATCAAGTGCAGACTCACCGGATTTCCGCATTATGTCAAAAACCTTGAGAAACACAACCGGCAACACGCACGGCATAACATTCAATATCAAGCCGCCTAAAAATGCGAACAGAATGTAAAGAAAAATGCTAGTATTCAAATCGAAGTTTTTTTTTTCTGTTTCGTTGCTTGAAAAGCCCACCTCTAAGGTTTTCGGAGCCAAACAGATATTGGAACAGGCTTGATATGTGAATTTAATTTTCACCTTGTAAGGATCACTGTTTTTCTCAACGGATTTCACAGGGAGCTTAACGATAAAAGTACCCTGAAGCAAAAGCAAATCGAGCTTCAAAATCTCATTATGCTGCTTATACGGCTCGGGCCATATAATTGAATTGAATTTTATGCCTTCGGCAACAGTTTCAATGCTGCTCGGGCACAAAAAATCATCTAACACCTCGTTTGAATTTATATGCCAGCCTTGCGGAATTGTCACCTTTAAATAAAGGGTATCCATAGCTTTTGAATAGAACAGTTCCGCTTCCGGAGGCTCCATATTATTCAGAGAGATGGACTGCGCACCGGCCACAGAAACTAAAAAAAGCAATAAAATCAACATTTAACGGAATCTACCAATATTTGTGCCATCCTAACAGTAGCCTTGTCCACCATTCTGCCATCAACGGCAACTGCGCCACGCCCGGGGCTCGCTTTTGCAGCTTTTAAAATGCGCTCGGCTCTGGCAATGTCTTCTTCCGTTGGTGAAAAAACATCATTTATTGTTTCTATTTGATTCGGATGAATTACCCATTTGCCGTCAAATCCCAGAGCACATGATATTTTTGCGTTTTTTTCCAGTTCTGCCAAATCCTTGAAATTACCGTAAGGAGCATCTATAGCGAGCAAATTGTGCGATTTTGCGGTTTGCACTATTTTGGACATAACATAATTCCATCTATGCCCCGGATATATTTCCTGCTCATTTTCGCCGTGGCCGCTGATGCTTCTGAGCCTGGCGCCTATGGATGCGCTGTAATCCGCTATACCGAAAACAAGTGAGCGAACTCTTGGCGCAGCAGCTATTTCCACAATGTTTTCAACGCCAACCGCAGATTCAATGCTCGCATCTATGGCTATGTAATAATGTATTCCAAGCTCAGATTCAATGCCATCTAAAAGACGGGAGAGAAAATGCACGTCTCCTGCGCAATCAACCTTAGGCAGAACAATTGAATCTATTTTTTCATGAGCCGCTGTTACAACATCTATAACATCCCTGAAGCAATAACGTGTGTCCACGCCATTCACCCGCACCGATATTCCACGTGCCGGAACTTTCTTCAAAGTGGCTATTACCTGCTCTCTGGCAACCAGCTTGGATTCCATCGGAACTGAATCTTCCATATCCAGCATTATAACATCTACGGTCGATTCGAATGCCTTTGCGTGCATTTTTTCCACATGCCCCGGAACAGACAATGTTGAGCGTTGGCGTTTTATCATAAAGGGAATATACAAATTTATATATTACAGCAATGCAGATTGCCCTTGAACTCGTGCCTAAGACTTTGGATTCGTTTTTGGAAGAATCCAGAGCGCATATACGCAATTTCCCCAAAATCGTGGCTATCAACATTCCCGAGCTTCGCAGCGTGGAGATAAAGAGCTTTGAGGCTTCGGAGCATTTGCTTAAGAACTCTGTGGCTGCAATTCCGCATTTCAGGCTTATAGACAGGAGCCTTGAAGATTTGGAGATGAAGATTGAGAAACTGGTTTCTCTTGGTTTAAAGCAGGTTCTTTTGATCAGCGGAGACCCTCCTCTTGATATGCAGAATTTTGTTCCGAGCGGCGTGAAAGTGCCACAGGCAATTAAGCATTTAAAAGCCAAGTTTCCTCAATTAAAGGTTTATGCAGGCCAGGATTCTTACCGCCAGTCATTTAAAAAAGAGCTGGACTATTGCAAGGAAAAGCTGGACAGCGGCGCAGATGGCTTTTTTACTCAGCCGTTTTTCTCGGAAGGAATTTTAAATCTGTGGATTGAGCATTTGCATGATGTTGAAATGTGGATTGGCCTGAGCCCTGTATCGGTAAAATCCCGTGAATACTGGGAGACCGTAAACCAGGTAGTTTTCCCTCCGAATTTCCGTTTTGACCTTGAATACAACTGCATAGCAGGCCGCCGGATTTTAACGCTTATAGAAGCTGCAGGCAAAAACGCCTACTTAATGCCCATCACGGTATCTGCCGATAAATATTTGCATGCGCTTAGAACTTTCTAGCTATAAAATGCCCTGTTGTCTGGGGCTTTTAGGTAATTCTTTATAACCCCCACATTTTGCCTGAATTCTACGGATTCCTGGCGCAGGGATTTTAGGTTGATTTCTATGCTTTTTCTGATTGCGGTATTTTGCTTTGTGAACATTGGAGATAAATCCTGAACGCAGCGCAATCTTTCCATTAAAAATGATCTGTCTGTGCTTGTAACAGTAGGGTCTTTTTCTATCAATTCATAGCTGTCGCTTATGGCATGCAATTCCTGGATGGCATTTCTCGTAGCACGGCCTCTGTCTTCGGTGCATTGGGTTAATTCCACGGCATACGCATCCATGCCCATATCCAGCGGTGAAAGTTCTCTTATCTTTTCGCCGCATTCCAGCACCTTTTTGCACAACTGCATTGCGGTGTCTATTTTTGAAGAAAGGGCTTTTACTTCTTTATGCATATTAACCTACCATGCTCACGTAGCTGCGAGGAGTTCCGGTAGCCAGCTTGTTTGCGAAATCCCTGTCCTGACGCATTTGCCCCAAAGCGGCTTGCCAGGATTCCCTTAACTGGCCCATCATCTCTTGAACATCCGAAAAGTTTTTGGCTATGTTCTTCATATTGCCTTCGTGGATATGAAAGCTGTAAAAATCGTAGAGCTTCCACAGGTTCTTTGCGACTTCTCCGCCTTTTTCCATATCCAGGGAAGCCATCAGTTCAGTGATGCCGGATTCCACTTTGTGGCAAGCCTCAGCCTTGCGTGCAAACTGGCGATTTTCCAGAGCCTCTTTGGCTATTCCGCACCATTTGATGCAATGGTCGTAGATCATAATGATCAGTTGTCCGCGATCTGCCGTTGAAACAGATGCTTGGCGATATTGCCCTAAACCTGGCTTGCCGTAAGTTGCGCTTTGCATAAAAAACCTTCCTTTTAAACTACCTTCTTGTTGTCATTGTGCTAAGAGCCGACATCATATTTGCTGTTTGAGATTGCAGGTTGCCCATATTTCTCTCCAAAGCGGCGAATTGTTTGGTTATCCTTGCATTGTAGTTATCAACGCGAGTCTGCAATTCATCTACTCTTTTTTGAATGCTATCAATTCTGGCTTGATAGGTTTTTTCAGATTCTTTGAAATACCCACTAACGGTGTTTCTCGCATTCTCCACAAAGGTTGTGATCATGCTTGCTATGCCACGCACGAATGTAACTTTTCCCGTTGCATTGTTGCCTGTTAGCTCAATGGATAGCCCGTTAGACAGCGTGAGCATATTATATGCGGCGTTATATGTGAAGCCGCCTTCTTCTGCCGTTTTGCCGTTTACTTTATAAAATACACCGTCTTCGCCATCTTCTTTAGAAACTTCATATACTCCGGTTGTGGAATATTTGTTGTAATTTCCGATTTTTAGGCCCGGGCTATCGCTGAAGCTGTTTGCTGTGAACAGTTTGCGCACGCCTTCAAAGTCGGAGTTCAGAGCTTTTACCAAAGTTGCCCTGTCCACTCCCATAGAGCCGTCTTTTTGGGTTGTTATGCCTATGCGAGCCGCAGAGGAATAATTTGTTGAATATCCGTTGTTCAGCACTCCGGTTATTTCATCTATGGTTCCCGTGACCATTTTTCTTAAATTTTCACGTAGCGCAGAAATATTGGAATCTCCGGAGAACACGCCAACTTCACGCTTGCTTACTTTTTTACCGGTAATTTTGTCTTCTTCTTCTTTTACGGAAGCTTTTGAATGTTCGTCTATGAATTTTATCAAAGCGTTGTATTCTTCAATAAATTCATTTATTCTGGTTGCAAGGCCGTCCATATCGGGTTCAAGAGAAACCTTTATGGGTTCCATTCCTTCTTTGCTGACTTTTTTCAAAGTGAAAACCGTGCCGCTTATGGTTTTGTCATCATTGTTGCTCTGCGAGCTGATAGCCATTCCATCTATTGTATAAATAGCATTTTCCCCTGCCGTGATAACATTAGCAAACATATTGCGAGAAGAAAAACCACCTAAGTCTTTTTTAACATCGGAGAATATGCTATCTTTGCCATCATAAATTCTCATGCCGGTAACAGGATCCTCAACACTAGCGGCATTGGGATCTTTAAGAGTTCCTATCTGGAGCTTTATTTTGCTCAAATCACCAAAATTCTGATCAGCGTTCAAAGCTCCCTTCAAAACTATTTCACCGGCTTCATTTATGTCAGCCTTTATAGCACCGGCTCCTACCGATTCTAAAGCGGCATTTATTTCTTCCAGCACAGCGCCAATTTCCCTGGCTGTCCCATTTTCGAATAAATTAAAAGTAACCCAACCGGAGTCACCGGATCCATTATTAGTTGGCAGGAATATACCGACAACATCTCCGTCTTCTATCTTGTTAAAAGCTGTGTTAAACTGATCAAACGTGCTTTTTGCCGTAGCAACTTTTCCGTTTTCATCAACTAAAGCGTTGCCGGATGCAGCTACTTGTCCGTTGGCATCGCTTAAAATACCGAGATATTGCAATATGCTTTTAGTGCCGTTGGCATCACTCTCATCGCTTACGGAAAAACCTTTTGAGCCAGTATCAACGGCAGTCAAAACCAATCTGTTATCGCCGTCACCCATTGTCATTATGCTTGCTTTTACGCCTGTACCCTCAGCTGCATTTATTTTATTGACAATATCTTTTAAAGTATCTGATTTGGAAATTGTTATCTCAACTTCCTTTTTTGTTGGATCTGCTTTAATAGCCGCTGCGCTTTTTGACAATTTTATCGTAACAGATTCACTTTTGCCGAAAATAGCATCAATATTGCTCAGACCGGGAATATTACTCTCACCGGAAACCAAAGCCGTGTTTACAGCGGAAATTTTATTTGAAGCTACCTTTTGTGTGGTGGCTAACTGTTTTACTACCAATTCGTATTGACCGGCTGTTGCGCCTTCCCTGCCGGATATGGAGGCATAATCGTCATAATTTGAATTGGACTTAAATAAATTGAATGCGCCAGGAGTTGCCAAAGAAGCTGCTTTGCTTGACAGGTTTCCAAGCCTGTTCTGCAATTCTTTGAACTTTTCAAGGGTTTTAGAGGCATTATCCTTCTTTGCTATTTCACGGTTAACCTTGGACTGCTCCAAAGCTGTTAGCTGAGCTATTATGCTGTTGGTATCTAAACCCGATACTAATCCACCTACTGACATGCCGGCCATAATAAACCTCTTTTTCCTTTAAATCTACATTTCTTTTATCGGCATTGATAAAGAAAAACTTTAGTACTTATTGTTATGCAAAAAATGTGCCAGAAATTCATCTATCTTTCCCCTTAACCCCCTGATTTTTTTAATTTTACGGCTAAAATAAGCAAACTTACCCTCATTTTTGTATCTAGCTTCAGCAGCCTCCCAAGTATAATCCCACTCCGCCTTTGCCACCTCCTCCAACGCTTTTTCGCAGTCTTTTTTCGCAAAAACACGCTTTCCGTCAAAAAAACGAGCTTTTCCAAGAATGAAATGAGCCCAAGCGCAGACCTGCAAATTCTCATCTTTTCTTGCTGCTTTAATGGCCTTTCTGCATTTTTCAATGGCAAACGGATAATTTCCCTTTTTAAGCCAAGCTTGCGCAGCTATAGGATATAAATGCCACCAGTCTTCCCTATCGCAAATTTTAATTACAGCATCATAATCCCCTTTTTCCAAATATGCCAGCGATTCCAGGCAACTTGCAGCAGTTCGGAACCCCGTTGCCTTTTCGCTATCTGCAATAGCAGAATCGTAATCCTTTTTTTCAAAATACGCTTTTGCACGGCTAATATAGCAGAAAGAAGTGTCTCTTATATGAGAATTCACTGTTAAAGAGTTGATTTTGTCATATAATTGTGTAATCTGCACGCTTCGGTGCAGGTCTATAGCCTTTGTGTATGCCCTAATCACGCCGTCGTAATCCTCTTTTCGCGTTGCATTTTCGCCAACACGCTCACACATCTTTGCCTTGCGGTAGCAATCTGCCGACTCTTTGCGAGCCAAAACCTCTGCCTTGAACCCTTCGTCCGTGCTATTTCTCAGGTCTATAAGCGCATGGTCAAGCCTGCCTTCTGCGAAATGCACTTTTGCACGCTTAGAATAATCCGTTTGCATACATTTTCTCCTGTAAATCGGTCATCTCTGCTCTCCACTTTCTGATCTTCTGAAGCTCAAAATCCAGTTTAGGCGTTATTTTTGAGGAATATTGCGCTTTAGTGTATTTCCAAAGGCATTTCCACTCTTTTTGCCCCAATATGTCCAGAATTCGCTTGCAATCACCGGCTGCGCCTTCATAATTTCCCGTTTTATAATATGCCAATGCCCGCAACCTATAAGATTCCCTATCGTACCCCAAACTGTCATGCGAAAAAAGTTCCTGCCTTATAGTCAATGAATTTGAGCAATCCGCAATAACGCAGTCATAATCGCCATTTTCAAAATAAGCTTCTGCCCGAGAAACAAAGCACCTTAATGCGGCATACACACGAGACTTAAACCAGGGTCTTTCTTCTAAGCAAAAATACGGTTTTGCGCTCAAAAACAGCTCTATAGCCTTTGTGTAATCAGCAATCGTTTTGCAAGCAGGGGCACTGCGAATAACATCCCAAGCTCTATCCCGAGGATTATTCCTGACATTCTTCGTTTTCACTCAAAATCTCCTTGCTTCTTTATATTATAGCGAATTTCATCGTCATAATCAGTAAATTCACAACGTTTATGCCCTTTTTTGCGTAGATAATGGCTAACAATTATCAAATCGCTATTGCGAACTTCTTCATTCAGGTAGTTTTTGATTGTTGTGTAGGCATAAGTGGAGAATTTTACTCCTTTTTGGGGGTTGTAGTTAGTCACTGCATAGAAAAGCGCTACCGTAGCAAAGTGAATAAGCTCTTTGAAGCTCACATTTTCCGGGTCGTGCCAGGTTTTTTTTGCCAAAGAGCTCAGCATTTTAGCATTATTTTGGACAAGTTCCTTGAAAATCTTGTCTTTTTCTGCCGGGGAAGCAGCGTTTTTGTAGCTTTGCGCCAGTTTTTCATTATCCATAGGTTCTCCTGTTTTTCTGTCACAGGTAAATATATATTCTGGTAACGACTAACGCTGTCGCTATTTTTGCCTGGACTTTGTGGCGAAAACGTCTGGAACCCCGATTTTCAGGATTAAGGGATTTACAGGATTTCTGAGCATTGTGCGGAAAAAATCAAGGAAATCCTAAAATCGGGTAAATCAGGGTTCTGACGTTTTTCAGTCCTTTATGCAACGAACGGAGTACAAGCGCATCTCCGGGCTGTCGGTCCAGTTGGTAAACTCGCGGTCGTAGCCCATGATCCGGCCTTCGGCGCCACTACTCCACCAGATGCCGCGCTTGCCGACATCGTCGAACTTGACATCCGAGTAGCTGTTTCTAGGCATGAGCAAAGAGTAACCATAGCCACCCGGCAGGGCCGAAAAGCCATATTCATCAGTGCCATTGCCGGATTTGCTTCCATCCTTATTCCAACCGCTCTTTGCTTTGAGCTTTTTTCCAGCAACTACATCGCCACCTGCGAAATCCACAAGAGTCTGCCATTCATCCTTGCTCGGCAAATGCCAACCTAAAGGGCAGGCTTTCATAGCCGCCTCCAAATCATACAGTCTGCCATACTTCGCGCAGTTGCTTTCTTTGTCATCATAGCACTTGGAATTATCAGTATTGAAGTTTAAGTTTTGCGTCATCCACGTTTGGTCGCCGATTTTCACTGTGCGGTAGGTTTGGGCGTCTCGTGAGTCCACTGCATAAATTTCAAACGATATGCCGGTTATGCAAAGGTCGTCATACTTGCCACCAGGATACACTTCCATTATCTCAAAGCTCAAATCAAGCTTGTTCGTGGATAAAGGCAGAGTTTCAGGGAGCTTAATAGTCTGAGCCTTTATGTTGTCGCTGACATTAAAATCGCTCAAATGCCTGTCACCCACATATAGACGAAGCGTTTTTATGCGAGAATTGTTCTTCCAAGTTGTCTGGTTTCTGGCAAAGCCGTTCACAATTACCAACGATTTAACATGGCTGTTCGCAAAACCTGTGACTTTTGCATTGACACGCTCGCCAATGCCATGACCATTCACGCCTTCGCACCAAGTGTTTGAATTGTCGCCATTGCCCAGGTTTGCGGCATCGTAGTGAGTTTTTCCTTGCGGTGCCAGCGTGGAGCTTGCAGTCCATTCAACGGACTGTGCAGTTGCTGTGATGGCGAGGGCTGTGATTGCCAAGTAGATTAGTGATGATTTATTCATTGTCTGGTCTCCGGGTGTTAAAAATTTGCATAAAGATAGAAAAATTCCCCTCTTTTAGACTTACGGTTACCCACATCTTTCCCAAAGTTTTATAAAGAAAAACTCCGATAAACTTCATTTTCACGTCATTTTTTGGCTGATTTCACTTTTTTATGCATTTTTTTGAAAAAAAATCCTGCGAACTCCGTCTAAGTATTAGGACAAGAAATAGGAGGTCCATTTTATGGAAACTGCGTTCAAAACGAACAGAGAGTACAAAAGCAGCATGCTCATACAACTGCTGAGCAAAAAAGAGAACCTGCTGGAAACTTACGGCGCTCTGAAAAACAAAACTTTCAGCAAGGACACGGAAGTCCTCATAACCACCCTGAGCGATGCTCTGTTCATGGAGAGGATGAACGACATATCTTTCGTTATAGAAGATAAAATCGTAGTCTTGATCGAGCAACAATCAACAGTCAACTACAACATGCCCATCAGGGCAGCCATATACCTTGGCAGGATATACGAGAAGCTGCTCAAGGAGGAAAGCATCTATCAGGAGAAGAAGATTCCGCTTCCCAAGCCTGAAATCATAGTATTATACAACGGCAAGGACAAGATGCCCGAGCAGCAGGAGCTCAGATTGTCGGATGCGTTCAAGGACTTTTGCGACGGCGAGATTCCCAACATGGAATGCATTGTGAAAATCATCAACATAAACAAGGGCTTCAATGAGGAGCTTGCCAACAGAAGCGAGACCTTGAAGGGTTATGAGAGTTTTGTATATTTTGTAAGAGAACATGAGAAGTCCATGAGCCGCAGTTTAGCTATTCAGAAGGCAGTGGACGACTGCATGCGCCAAGACATACTGAGAGATTTTTTGCGTGACAACGCATCAGAGGTAAGGAATATGCTTTTTACGGAATGGAACTGGGATACGGCTAAGCGTGTGTGGCAGGAAGAGGCCATGGAAACCGGCATAGAAAAGGGCATTGCCATTGGCAAAGCGGAAGGTATCGCTGTTGGCGAGAGCAAAGGCGTTTTGCGGACTGCGCGGCAAATGAAAGCTGAAGGAATGAACTCTGATTTGATCTCAAGGGTTACTGGTTTGCCTAAAGCTGAAATTGAGCGTTTAGGCTATTAGCAAAGGTGCGTGTGTATTTGTGGGTAACCGGCATCGTAGCTGATCTTTGCAATGAACAAAACTCTCATAAAACACTATGAAATTTCACGGCATATTATGCACTTTTCCAAGTTATGCCCTCTTGCGGGGCAAAATTCACGGCCATAGTATATAAGTTGCAGGTGCCTGCGGCCCCATTCTTCTTGCGGAAATATGGCTTTCAGGTCTTTTTCCGTTTGCAAAACCGAAGAGCCGTCGCTAAGACCCCATCTGCAAGCCAGCCTGTGTATATGCGTATCCACAGGAAAGGCCGGAACTCCAAAGATGTGAGACATAACAACGCTTGCGGTTTTGTGCCCAACTCCGGGCAACGCTTCCAGCTCTTCAAAAGAACTTGGCACCTTGCCGGCATGCTTATTAACTATTATAGTAGAAAGTTCTTTCAAAAATCTGCTTTTATTTTTAGCCAACCCACACAGCTTGATTAGCGAATAAATTCTTTTTTCCGTCAATTTTGCCATTATTTGAGGGGTTGGAGCAACTTCCATAAGCTTTGGCGTAACCATATTAACCACGCTATCTTTGCACTGTGCCGAGAGCATTACTGCCACCAAAAAGGAAAAAGCGTCTGTGTGTTTAAGCGGAACTTGCGGATTTGGGTATAATTCGTCAAGTGTTCGCTTTATAAAGGCAATGGTGCGGGGCATGGGTGGAATTTAGAAATCCCTCACCAAGCGAATTCCTATAAATTCGTTGCCTCTTGGCGAAGATATATCCGTTAGCACGGACTTTCTTTTACAGGCTTCCGGGGAGTCGTTGTGTGAGCTGCCGGCGAAGCTTGCTATGCTTGCGTTTTCGTTTTCCGGCGCAAGCCAGATTGCCGTGTTGCCAGCGAAGTTTCGAATGCCGTTTATAATTGGGCCATCGCTTACCTTTTTTAATTTTGGGCTTTCACACTCGGCTTCAAAATTTGAATAAACAGATGCCATGCTCTTCCACTCTTCCGCAGTCGGCAACCTCTTATTTATATGTTTGGCATAAGCCATTGCATCCTTCAAGCTAACCGATACAACAGGATTGTCATCGTCGGGAATTTTGCAACCTCTTTCTTTGCAGAATGCTCTGAATTCTCTATTGCTAACTGCATTCACATCCCAAATAATTGAATTGGATTTTGAATTCTTTTTCATTTTTTTATGAAAAGAAAAATCCGAATGAATACCTACATAAATTCCAAACTCCTTTGCTATCTGCACAGAGACTTCCAAAGAAAATCTGTTTCCGGCTTGCAGCAACGCACCAGGCTCAATGGAAATCTGATGGTTTTTTCTAAAAGCTATGTATGGCATAAATATATGCTTTATGGGCACACCTGCCCGCAAATAGAACTCCGTTTTATCTTCTTTGGAATATTCATAAACCGCATTTTCCAGAATATTGAAAATCCACACATTCTGCTCTGCCAAAAGAGCGGCACGAATCGCAGAAAAACCTGAACCTCTGGGGCTAATCCAGTCCACAGCCATGCCTATTTGCAAAGGAAAATAGTTGTATTGCAACCCAAGCAGCCACCTCTTAATATCCAGCTCCTGCACAGGAAACGCAAGCCTAGCCCCAAAGCCCCAAGGCAAGCCTAACCTCAGATTAAACGGTATTTTAGAAGAGTCTCCTGAATACAGAAAACCAGCATTGAACTCCAGATGATACTCGGAAGGCGACATGGTATAAGCCTCAAAAGCCTGATTTCTCCGCAAAAACTCGTGGTTTATCTCAAAAGTCTTCCCTGGCTGCAGCACAACATCGTAATATGCCGGCACAAAGCTTTCGCTTGGCAAAACGAGAAAAACATTGTGCTCCCCCGTAAACATGGCTGAGTTTTCAAAAGGCGTTCCGGAAATCTCCCTTGCGGAATTATCGTCCAAAAAGACTTGAGCACTGTCCGGATCGGTGAAAATGTTTAAGCCCGCTCTCTCGCCGGCAGCGAGGAGTGAACAAGGAAAAGCGATACAAAGCGCAAAAATGCGCATAAAAACCTCCAACATTAGATTGATATAATAAAGATCGCTCTTCCCCCGGAAGGGTAATATAGTAAATGCAAAGCACAATGTTTCTAAATTACCCCCTCAGAATGAGTGATTTGCGAAAAAATTTACTTGCCGAGACCAAGCGAATTGTTATTAAGCTCGGTTCAAGCCTGTTGGTTGATGCCAAGAACAAAGGCGTTAATACTGCGTTTATCAAAAGATTTACTGAGTCTGTGGCTGTTTTGCAAAACGTTGGCAAGGAGATTGCGATAGTGAGCAGCGGCGCTGTTGGCACAGGGATGGCAAGGCTTGGCTATTCCCAAAAGCCAGATGATATTGGGAGCAAGCAAGTGTGCGCTGCGGTTGGGCAAATCGATTTAATGGATGCCTACAGGACAGCTTTTGAAAAGGATAGAATTGCGGTTGGCCAGATTTTGCTTTCTGCCGATGATTTCAGAGACAGGAATCGCTACAAGAATTTGCAGAATATTTTGAACTCAATGCTCAAGCACAAGGTAATCCCTGTGATTAATGAAAATGACTCCGTTGCTGTGTCTGAGATTAAGGTTGGCGATAACGACAAGCTTTCGAGCGATGTGGCTCTGTTCTGGAATGCCGATTTGCTGTTGCTTTTCACGGATGAAGACGGGCTTTACGTTGCCAATCCAAAGACAAATCCAGATGCACGTCTTTTGAAAACCGTTCCTGAGATAAATACCAGAGTTCTGAATATGGCTAAGCCTGGAGACGAAGGTTCTACGGTCAGCACAGGCGGCATGCGCAGCAAGCTGGAAGCTCTGCGTGCAGTGACTCGTTCGGGTTGCAATGCTTTTTTGGCTAACGGCACAAAAATTTTACCTCACGAGGTTTTGCTTGGCAACGCAACCGGAACTCTATTTTTGGGGAATGCCAAGAAATTAGCGAGCAGAAAAAAATGGCTCTCTTTTGTGAGCACGCCCAAGGGCTCCATTATCATAGACGACGGTGGATTGAATGCGATAAGAAATAAGCATGCTAGTATTTTGCCGGTTGGCATTGTTGGCGTTAGCGGCAATTTCAGCGTGAAGGACTTGATAGATGTGAAGGATGCGAACGGAAACAAGGTTGCAAGGGGAATAAGCAAGTACGATAGCCGTGAGCTTAAAAAGGTTATGCGAATGAAAAATCTGGATGAGGCTATACACAAGAATGATTTGGTGGTGTTTTAGGTTATGCCCCCCATAACCCACCCATTCCCGCCGATCTTCAACACACAATCCCGTGTCCTGATTCTGGGTTCTTTTCCATCGCCTGCATCCAGAGCAAACTTCTACTACGGACACCCGCAAAACAGATTCTGGAAAACCATGGCACAGCTTTTCAACTGCAAACCGCCGGACCCAGACCCAGAATCAAAACGCAACTTTATCCTTGAACGCAACCTGGCCCTCTGGGATGTGCTGCACTCCTGCGAAATAAACGGCGCAGACGACAGCACAATCCGTAATCCCGTGCCAAATAAATTCCAGCCAATCCTCGCAAAAAGCCAAATTTGCGCAATATTCACCAATGGCAAAAAGGCTACCGAATTGTTTCAAAAACTGTGCGCAAAAGAAGCCGGGCAAAATTCCATTTATTTGCCTTCCA
>Ga0209755_10003260_pt1 | contig 20611 bp, 26 predicted proteins | sample TergutCo191P1_FD_187301 | JGI IMG/M metagenome (GOLD analysis project Ga0209755, IMG submission 187301) | Cornitermes sp. P1 segment gut microbial communities from Petit-Saut dam, French Guiana - Co191P1 (SPAdes) (version 2) | ecosystem: Host-associated > Arthropoda: Insects > Digestive system...
CTTGCGTAGCAAGACCAGCAACCGCAAAATGTGGCGGAGAAAAACCGCACAAAGGCGCTTGCGCCGACTGCGGTTTTTCGGAGCCCGAACCGCCGAATGGCGGTGAGCAGTTACCGTTTGTTATGCGATCCCCAATTCCTAATTACATACCCTGTAAGGATTTACGTTGATTTCTTGCGCGTTAGCTCAAGAAATTAGAACAATTTTCATAGCGGGGGAGTTGTCCATCTTTCGCTTAACGTAGGCTTTACGGCTGCCTTGGGGCGTGGACAACCCCTTGTGCAGCCTTTTTTGTTTTCTGGGGGGAAGCATGAAAACAACTTTTTACTGCGTACAGGCAGAATTTTATGACTATGGGAATCAAATGGCGTTGCTTACCAGCCGCGCTGCTGTAAGGATGCCAGAAAGTAGCCGGAAAGAGGTTCACGGACTTAGGGCTTTTAAACTCTGGTTTGTGTCGGAAAAGGTGGCTAATGAATTAGTTGTTGGTGTAAATAACAAAGAGTTCGATTTTGAAGATGTGTCCTGGCTGCTTACAGAAATGGGGGTAGCGGCATGAGCCTTCATTTTGATGACTACATCGGCACGGTGCGCGAAAGGGCAAACTGTTATGCGAAAAAATACAGAATGTCGTACAGAGATTTAGAAGTACAAGGCTATCTGATTTATGAATCAACTTTGAAAAAGTTTGATTCTGCAAAGGGCGTTAAGTTTAACACGTATCTTACCCATCGGCTTAACGGACGTTTAGGCGATTACTGCAAATCCGTAAAGCGGGAAGAAAGCCGATATGAAAGCATCGACAACACAGTAACCGCCGATTCATCAAAAACCCATCTTGACGATCTTTCCGCAAAAACTACCACTCCGACAATTGATGACCTTTTGTGTTATGCGAAAAGTTGTTTATCCGATGATGCATACAATATATTTCATTGGGTGTTATCAATGCAATGGGAATGCGGAGAGTGTAAGAAGCCGTCAATTAAAGATGCTTTGTGGCTATTTTGTGGTGTTCATAAGATAGGCTTTCGGAGAGTTTATCAGGCATGGGAAGAAATAAGTGAGTTTTGGCGCAATGGACGGTTAGCCCGTCTACAATCATAGAAAAGGAGAATCACAAACCATGAGTAATCAGGACACTTGGACATGTGCCACAGTGGCACATGTCCAGCCAACCAAACCAAAAGCAGACGATAAAACCGCCGAATGGGTAAACGCCCAGCACGCACATATTGAGGCAGGAGCAAAAGCACTTATTGATATTGCAATGGCTATAGGGGAAGTTTTGTGTGTAGTGAGTGATAAATGTGGCCAGGGCGATTTTGAAAAATGGCTAGAGGACAATAAACCACTTCCCCGAAGAACCGCATATAGATATATGGCACTCTACAATAACAAAGAAAAAGTATCCGATGCAAAAAACTTAACGGATGCCTATAAAAAAATAGAAGCCTCCATGTCATTGAGAAAAGCAAAAGAACAGGAAGAAGCGGAAGAACGTGTTACGGAATATAACAAAACAGGGAAGAAGCCAAAGGGCTGGCGGCAGCATACAGATGACCGATTGGCAAAGAGAATGGCCGCCCAAAATGAAAACGAATCCGAGGAAGATAACGATGATGATCCTGAAATTATTGACGTAACGCCTCCCAAAAAAGCCAATCAGAAAGACGATACAAAAAGATCGTCCCTCCTTGCAAAAAAGGCAGAGGATAAACCGGAAAACGATCCGTTCATGGAAAATCTTCTTGATTACCTTAGCGAACAGCCAAACGATAACCGCAGAGTAAGAGCTTGCAAGGCGGTGATCCGAAAGTGTCAGGAAATTCTTGACGATTGCATGGCGTAACAATGCCTCATTCGATGTTCCTATAATAAAGAGTGGAAGTGTATAAGAAAAAGTATCATGTGATGCTTTTGCGATATAAACAATGGGAGGTATTTTGTATCTTATTTTTATTTTGCTGGCTTGTCGAACGACAATTTGCCTGGCCCACACCGTTCTGGGCGGTGTATGGGCGGGCGGGATGGAACAATGAGACAAGTAATAACCCGGAGCCGATTAGGCAGGCAATAACCTTGAGCTATGGAAAATAGGTGTGGCACTTGCCGGAGTGCATTCCGGCAACAAGGGGCGTTTCCGTAAAGGGCACGGAAGTAGGCGGGATTCCCTCCCTCTGTCTGCTGAGGGTCATTCCTCAACGCTCCATAGGGGGCATCGCTCCCTAAGTTTGATGTGATAGTAAAGTTGTGTAGGTCATTCCCGGCCGGCTCCGTAGGCAGAAGGCCGGGAAACATGGGGATGTGGCGAACGCTGGTAGACGCACCGGGGGTACGGCTCTTGCCACCCCGGCTATCGCGGGTTCGATTCCCGCCGTCCCCGTTACAGGAGGCACAGAGTTGGATTACGCGGATTTCTTGAAAGCAAAAACAAAGGCAGTTCCCGATGCCGGATTCCCTGTCGAATTGACCGCATTGAACAAAATGCTATTTGAGTGGCAGAAAATAATAGTTAGATGGGCGATTTTAAAAGGAAAATGCGCCTTGTTTCTTGATACCGGATTAGGCAAAACTTTCTGCCAACTTGAATGGGCATATCAGATATGCAAAAAAACAAAAGGGAATGTTATTATTTTTGCGCCCCTTGCCGTATCGCACCAGACGCAAAGAGAGGGAAAAAAGTACGGCATAGATGTGCATATCAGCAGGGGAATGAGCGACATAAAAGTGGGCATAAACATTGCAAATTATGAAATACTGGATAAGTTTGATTTAAGCGTTTTTGCTGGCATCGTGCTTGACGAAAGTTCAATCATAAAACATTTTGGCTCTAAGACTTCATCTGAACTTATAACGAGATGCAAGACTATGAAGTATAAACTGTGCTGCACGGCAACCCCTGCGCCAAATGATTATGTCGAACTGGGGATGCACAGTGAATTCCTTGGCGTTATGAAACGTGCTGAAATGCTGGCGACATTTTTTATAAATGATGTGATGCACGCAAACGGCGTCCCGGAAGGGGGAAAATGGCGGCTTAAGGGTCATGCGGTTTGCAAGTTTTGGGAGTGGGTCGCGTCGTGGGGCTGCATGGTAAAAACCCCCAGCGATTTAGGCTTTTCCGATGATGGCTATATTTTGCCGGAATTGAAACTAATCCAGCACGTTGTAAAAGTCAAAGAAACCAAAACAATGAAAAACGGACGGGAAGCCCTATTTGAATTTGAACAGGCAAAAACCTTGAATGAAAGAAGGCAGGCGAAAAGGGCTTCTTTGAAAGAAAGAGTAGGAAAAGCCGCTGAAATTGCGAATGGTTTTAAAGATCAAGTTCTGATATGGTGCGATTTGAATGACGAAAGCGCGGCGCTAAAAAACATAATTGACGGCGGCGTTGAGGTCAGAGGAAGCGACACAACGGAGCATAAAATAGTTACGATAATTGATTTTACTAACGGGAAACTAAAAGCAGTAATAAGTAAAAGTTCTATTTATGGATTCGGGATAAATCTGCAAAACTGCCATAAGATTATTTTTGTTTCCATGAATGATAGTTTTGAACGGTATTACCAGGCAATCAGGCGTTGTTATCGTTTCGGCCAAAAGAAGCCTGTGGAAGTGCATTTGATTACAGGCGAACAGGAAGGGGCTGTTAAGGCAAACATTGAGCGCAAGCAAAGGGACGCTGAAAGAATGGCTGCTGAAATGGTGCAATATACAAAAAAGATATTAATAAAAGAATTGTTCAAAAATGAAACATCAAATGACAAGTATCAAGCGATAGATAAAATGCGAGTCCCCGACTGGCTGGAGGCAGTGTGAGAATAGGCTTGGTTGATGTCGATAGCCATAATTTTCCAAATCTGGCTTTGATGAAAATAAGTGCATATCATAAAAAACAAGGCCACGATGTTTCTATGTACATGCCCATATTCGATTATGACAAAATATACATGAGTAAAGTTTTTGTATTTACAAAAGACAGGAATGTATCGCATACAAATATTGAAAAAGGCGGCACAGGATATGAAATCAAAAAAAACTGCCTGAAGAAATAGATAACATTTACCCCGATTATTTACTTTATGGCATAACAGATACTGCTTATGGGTATTTAACCAGAGGATGTCATCGAAAATGTGCTTTTTGTATCGTTTCCGAAAAGGAAGGAAACAAATCATACCAAGCGTATAAACTTTCACAGTTTTGGAGTGGGCAAAAATATATAAAACTTTTAGACCCTAATATAACGGCAAGCCCTAATTGTATAGAGTTGTTCAATGAATTGGCAGAAACCCGTGCGCAGGTTGATTTTACTCAAGGGCTTGATTTGCGCCTACTGACTGATGAAAAGATAGCAGTGTTAAAAAAAATACGCACAAAATTGATTCATTTTGCATGGGATAGAATCAAAGACGAAAAAATCATACTTGAAAGGTTATCTACATTTATTAAAGAAACTGGGTATGGGTATCAGAGAATCAGTGTTTACGTTTTAGTCAATTTCGATACAACATTTGAACAGGACTTGCACCGTATTTACAAGTTACGTGATATTGGGGCAAATCCTTTTGTTATGGTTTTTGACACTAAGAACGCAAATAAGAAATACAAAGATTTGCAGCGTTATGTAAATCGCCGTGTCATTTTTAGGTCTATTAGAAACTTTGAAGAATATACAAGAAGCCACTTTATGTGCAGAGAAGGAGAACTGTTTTGAAGGATGCAAAAATAATAGACCAGCAAGTAACAGATAAGTACGCAATTTATCATGGTGATAGTTGCGAAGTATTGAAAGGGATTCCAGATAACTCCATTCATTTTTCCATTTACAGTCCGCCATTTATTGGTCTTTATACTTTCTCAAATAGCGAAAGGGATTTGAGCAACTGCGCTAATAAAAGTGAATTTTTTGAACAGTTCCGGTTTATCGGCAAGGAACTTTATCGTGCATTAATGCCAGGGCGTTTAATGTCCGTGCATTGTATGGAGTTGTCAACAAGCCTGTCATCAAATGGGTATATTGGTTTAATTGATTTTCCTGGTGACATAATAAGAATGTTTCAGGATATTGGTTTTATTTACCATAGTCGAGTAACTATTTGGAAAGATCCTTTGCTGGCTGCGGTTAGGACAAAAACACATGCTTTATTGCATAAAACAATCGTCAAAGATAGTTCAATGTGCCGCCAGGGTCTTGCCGACTATTTGATCACTTTCAGGAAGCCAGGGGATAACCCTGAACTAATAGGTCATCCTCAAGGGTTCACGGATTATATCGGGGATGATGAATTAAAATTGGGTAAAAAAGATGTCCGTTCTCATCATATTTGGAGACGCTATGCCTCTCCCGTTTGGATGGATATTAGTCAAACAGACACACTGCAATATAGAAGCGCAAGGGAAGATAAGGATGAAAAGCATATATGTCCGTTACAGTTGGATGTAATTCGTAGGGCTTTGGAATTATGGACAAATAAAGGGGACGTGGTTCTATCTCCGTTCGGCGGGATAGGTTCGGAGCCTGTAGTTGCTATAGAGATGGGCAGAAAAGCGATTGCCATTGAATTGAAAGAAAGTTATTACAAGCAGATGAAAGCAAATTGCAAAAATGCCTTATTGAAAAAATGGAATAGCGGATTATTGGATGAAGAATAAAACATACTTTCTTGATTTGTTTTCCGGCATAGGCGGTTTCGCGTTGGCCGCTTATTGGGCGGCTTTACGTTTTGACGGGCACTATTTTTCAGAAATTGAGCCTTACGCGGTAGAGATATATCAGAAAAGATTTCCTGGTGCAATCGCATTAGGGGATATTACAAAAATTGATTATGGAAAATTGCCAAAAGGCGATTGGCTTATTTGTGGTGGGTTTCCATGCCAGCCACATTCATCCGCAGGTAAAAGGAAAGGAAAAAATGACAAGCGAGATTTATGGCCTGAGTGTGCAAGGGTTCTTAGGGAATTACAGCCAAGAATCGCATTGTTTGAAAACGTGCCACGATTACTTAATTCCAATGAAGGGAAATTCTTTAATAGAGTTTTGTCTGATATTTCCCAAAGCGGGTATGATGCGGAATGGTGTTGTATATCGGCTGCGGAAATCGGAGCGTCACATAAAAGGGAAAGAGTATGGATTACTGCCTACCCCTCTAGCATCCGATTCAAAACGAATGACATTCAAAAAAGAAAGTCTGATAAAAAATTACAAGAAATGCGTACAAAAAAAAATGATGATAACCTTGCCAGAATTGTTCGTGAGCAAAACGGGAAAATACCCATCAGGTATTTTTTACGAGAAGATGATGGGATACCCGGAGAATTGGACAGAGTTGGCGGGCTTGGCAATGCCATTGTCCCTCAGTGTGCAGAGTTGATTTTTAATCTACCCGCATTTGATAGATGGAGATTACAGCCCTAAATGATTACGGATGTATTTTTTGACGGCGAAAGGCTAAATGTAAGATTAAATAGACAAATATATAAAAAATTACTGAAAGTAGCAAAAGAAGCCTCTTACTTTGAATATGCGCATGAAGTAGGTGTTATGTCTCTTCCTCCTACAAAAAGGATTGCAAGAATACTGCATAATATCGGATTACACTTTGATAGTGCTGCTCGTATTTTTTTAAGGGACACTACCCCATCGAAATCAAAAATATCGCAAAAAAGCGGAGTTGATTTTTCCTTACTGCATCCGCTTTCATTAAGGCCGTACCAGGAGCAGGGCGTTACATGGATGCTGGAAAATAATATAAATTTTATCCTTGGCGATGAAATGGGGCTGGGCAAAACAATTCAAATAGCCGCTTATTTGTTTTATAAGCAAGCCTTTCCTGCATTGATAATATGCCCAGCGTCTTTGAAACTGAATTGGGAAAGAGAAGTAAATATCTGGACTAAAAAGAAATGTATTGTACTTGAAGGAAGGGAGCCCTACCCTATTGATGGGCTGTTAAAGGAATTTCCGGTAGTTATAATTAATTACGATATACTTGGCAGAAAAGATAAAGCGGATGTTGAGGCTGAAAGAAAAAGAATACAGGAAGCGAAAAAAAGAAAATTGCCCTTTAGAAAAAAGATGCTAAACCCAATAGGATGGGTAGATGTATTAAAGCAGATACCGTTTAAGAATATTATTTGTGATGAAAGTCAGTTTATCGGTGAAATGGAAACAGCAAGAAGTTTATGCGTAATGAATATATGCAAAACAGCAAAAGAAGCAAGAAGGATATTTTTATCAGGAACACCGTATACATCCGCGACAAGGCAATTTTTTCCGGTACTGCATTTAGTTGATTCAAAAACTTTTTCTAACAAATGGCGCTTTCAGATGGAATTTTGTGATCCTGTTAAAACAAGATTTGGATGGGATTTTAGGGGATTAAGTAATGGGGAGCAGTTGCATAATCTTGTTAGCGGATTGATGTTGCGCCGATTGAAAAGCGAAGTATTAAGCGAATTGCCGGAAAAAATAAAATCTGTCGTTCCTATGAAATTAAGCAAGACGCTTTATGAAAAATACAGGGCTGCTGAAATCTCCGTATTTGAATCACAATACGCTAACAATGAAAAAGGGAGTTACCAGCATTTAAAGCAAGAGGCGTACTTCGCCAAGATTGATAGTTGCATTCAATGGGTAAAAGAATACTTAGAGATAAACAATAAGTTAGTTGTGTTCTGTTATCATAGAAAATGTTTTGAAAAACTTATGAATGAATTTTCAAATATTGCCGTTGGTATAAACGGAGAAACCGCTGCAAGTAAAAGGCAGAATATTGTAGACCAATTTCAGAATGACAAAAAAATAAAATTGTTTGTCGGCCAGATACGGGCTGCCGGAGTAGGATTAACACTAACCGCCGCCAGTGCCGTTGCATTTATAGAGTTTGGGGATACAGCATCCGAGCATGAGCAGGCGGAAGATAGGATTCACAGAATAGGACAAAAGGAAAATAAAGTTATCGCTTATTACTTAATCGCCCAGGGTACAATAGATGAAGATATAATAGAAAATATAAAAACCGGATACGCTAATCAAAAACAGGTTCTTGACGGTGTAAATAACGCTGAGTTTTTGAATAGCAGTCAAGAAGTATTTGCCAAGTGCGTTTTGAAATCAAGAAAAACCAAACTCTATAATAATGTATAGAGGGGCTATTTATGGGGAATATTTTGAAACGTGCAGGCAATAATCATACCGCGCATTATTTTTTAATTTGTGATAAGTGCAAGTTTGAAGTAGATATAAAGACCTGCCTGGAAGAATCTATTTATAAAGCAAAAAACAAATGGCATTCCTTAAAATATAACGGGAAGTGGAAGGATTACTGTAATTCCTGTGCTGTTGCACTTGAATATATTAAGAGCGAAGGAGAAAATGATGAATGTAAAACGGACGGAATTGTTAAAAGCACTAAAACAATGCCTGCCTGGAATTGAAAACGGAAAATCATCTTTAGAAGGGGCTGATTTATTTATCTTTAGTAAGGGTTTTGTTCACTCTTACAATGATATTATTTCCGTAGCCGTGCCGATTAAGTCAGATGATTTATTGGAGCAGGAAATTGAAGGCGCTGTAAGGGCGGAAGAGTTCTATGGCATTATCAATAAACTCAGCGGTGATTTAATCGAGTTTACTGTTGAAAATGATAAATGGGTTTTGAAGTCAGGAAAGGCAAAAGCGCAATTGACTTTGATGTCCGGTGATTTTACCAAACGCTTTGAAACCATTGCGCCGGATAAGAAAAAATGGCTTGAAATCCCCTCCGAGTTTACTCAAGGGCTGGGCATTTGCCGGATGCCCAATAACAAAAAGTCAATTTCTGGCATTTATATTACGCAAAACGATATGTCATCATCGGATGGACTTCAAATTAACCGCTTCGAATATAAGGGCGCTGATTTTGAAAACTTCTGGATTTCCGACGCCTCCGCAAACGAATTGTTGAAAGTAGGCATATTGACCCATATCCAGTTGAAAGGAACCTGGGCGCATTTCAAAACGAACGATAACACTACTTTTTCAGTCAAAACCCTGCAAGCGGAAGACTGGCCGTATGAAAAAATCAATGATGTTTTGGAAGCGCATAAGAAAAAAAAGACATCTGTTTCAATGGTTTTTCCTAAAGAACTGTTTGACGCGATTGATAGGGCTTCCAGTTTTTGTTTTGATATTTCAAATAGCAGGGCGGTTAAACTTACAATAACTCCTAAAAACATTCTGGTTTCAGCAGAAAGGATTGCGGGAAAATTTGAGGAAAAAGTAATGTGGGATAAAGACTGTCCACAATTTGACGCATTTGATCTGTATGTAGATATAGAAATGATGCTTTTTATCGCCCGGCGGTCATTATCGTTCTATATTCATGAAACTGAGCAAAGCGCTCCCAGAATGGTTTTTACAACGGATAATTCAACCCATCTTATGGCAACGCTTTCTGTCGCCGCTGCCGGAAATGCCGGCGCAAAAAAGGAAGAAGGTAAGGGAACCGCTAAAAAGGCCGCAAAGAAAGAAGAAAATGAAGAGCCGGATGAAGAGGCTCAAGGCGCAAGCCGGACAGGAGAATCAGGCAGCAAAGGCAAGGCGAAAAAGAAAGCGCCTCCGCCTCAAGATGATGCCGATGAAGGGGACGAAGAATAATAACGATACCTCTGCGGTTTTACGTAACAAGGCCGCAGAGATTTTTATTAAATGAAACAGGAAAGAATGATGGGTGCGATTGGATTTCTTGATGAAATCGACATGCAAATTCTCCGCGGTGATGAAATCAAAACAAGAAGTAAAAAACCAAAGCAAAGAGTATTTACTTGCGCTGATTGCGGCTTGAATGCGAGATGCCATACTCCCCATTTTCCTGTTTGGGGACAGGGCAAAAAAAGGATATTGATTGTTCTTGATAACCCGTCTTTAAAAGAAGATGAACTGTCTGAGCCTTTTTCTGGAGTAAACGGACTATTACTGAAAGATCTATTAAAAGATAAATTGGGAATATCCGCAAAAAGAGATTGCTGGGTTTCTTATGCGGTTCAATGCCAAACTTCCGGTAAGATAAATTCAATCAATGTAGATGCCTGTAGAAAATATTTGCATGAAGCCATAAATGAACTAAAACCAAAAGTAATTATTCCATTTGGCTATTGGGCAATGATGGCGGTCAGTGGTGATATACTAACCAATAAAAGCAAGGGGAAAACTACCGATGATTGGACAGGCTATACAATCCCTGATCAGCGTTTCTTGACATGGATTGCACCTACATGGGACAGGTTCCAATTAAATCTTGACGCAAATAAGCCGGATAATGTGAAAGTAATGCAGTTGGTTTCACATTGGAAAAACGCCCTAACATTGCTTGATACGCCTGTTAAAAAAATTGAATATGAAAAAAGAGTAAAAATACTAAAAAGCAATATAGAAATAATAAAATTATTGCAGGAACTAAATGAAAGATCAAAGGCAAATGGACTCATTCTTGCTCTTGACTATGAGACCACCGGAAAAAAGCCGCATAGAAAGGGGCATGAAATACTTTCTATTTCAATTTCAGACGGCAGCAAAGCCTGGGCTTTTCATTATGATAAAAGCGATAATGCGGTAACGATTCTATTCAGGGTTTTATTAAGGTCAAAGTATATACGTTGGCGAGTGCATAATGTGCAGTTTGAATGGCTATGGTCTTATGTGATTTTTGATGCTTGGCCTGCCAATCTTGATCAGGATACTATTCTTGGTTTGCATGTACTGAATAGCCAAAAAAGGAAGGGATTAAAGCCGAATGTATATTGTCTATTTGGTGTTGCCGGATATGACGATGATGTTGAGGATTTCATTTCCGCCCCTCCTGTCGAAGAGAAGTTGCATGGGGCAAATGCCTTTAATTTAATGAAGCAAATGAAAGGTGATGGCAAGTTACTGTATAACGGACTGGATGCCCTTTTTACCTATTTGATTGCCGAATATATTAACGATAATTTGAGGAAGGAAAACTGGATAGGATATAACTTTTTGATGAAGAGCGCTGTAAATTTATGCAAAGCGCAACAAAACGGAATAAGAGTTGATACAAAAGGAACATCATCATCAAAAGACAAATTAACAGTGGAAATGGACGCATTAGAAAAACAAATACAAAAAATAGCGGTAAAAACTGGATGGTCTCAAAAAGAGCAATTCAGGCCGTCTGCTTCAGATGATATTATTAAGTTGCTTTTCGATATTGCCGGATTTTCGAGTTCAAAAGAAACCGCCTCTGGAAAGCCCTCTACAGAGAAGGATGTTCTTGAAAAAATAAAGCATCCGATTGTATCCCCAATTCTTGAATGGAAAAAATTACAGAAATTACGGGATACATATATAAACGGCCTTGTTGTTGAAGTTGTCGATGGATATATGCACCCATTCTTCAATCTATATACAACAGTTACATACAGATCATCGTCAAATAGTTTTAATTTTCAAAACCTTCCAAAACGGGATAAAGTAAGCAATAAAATAATCAGGGAATTGCTATACCCATGTCATGAGCAAAAGTTAAATGAATATGACTATAAAGGGATAGAAGTAGTGGTATCCTCATGCTATTGCCTTGACAGAAATTTAATTAAGTACGTTTCTGACCCATCAACGGACATGCACAGAGATACCGGAATAGAGTTATTCATGTATGAAGATAACCCGCAGGATTTTTTGAAATGGGATAGACAAGTAGCAAAAAATAAATTCGTATTCCCGGAGTTTTATGGAAGTTACTTTGAACAGTGCGCCCCCGATTTATGGGATATGTGCAGTCCAGAGGCAAAGGCAAATATGAAATTACATGGAGTCAGGAATCTAAAAGACTTTACTGAGCATGTGCGGGAAGTTGAGTATTCATTCTGGAATGAACGATTCTATGAATATGCTCAATGGAAAAAAGATATTTACAAGTTCTATTTGAAGCATGGCTATTTGGACAGTTTGACGGGTTTCAGATATTACGGCCCTATGAAAAAGAATGAGGCGCTGAATACCTGTATACAGGGATCTGCCCATCATGTGTTATTGCATTTATTCAATAAAATATCTGATTTACTTTATGAAAAGAAGATGAAGTCAAAACTGATAGGACAGATACATGACAGTATGATTACCAGCGCTGATCCAGATGAAGAATCATATCTTGATAAAATGATCTGGTATTACGGCACCCAGGAAATTCACGAATATTTCCCCTGGCTTATTGTGCCGGTTGAGATTGAAAAATCCAGTGGTGAAATTGACAGGCCGTGGAGTGAATTAAGGGAATTAGGCATTATGGGCACCAATGGAAAGATTAAAAAGTAACAATAAAAACGGAATCCTATAATAATTGATAAGGGAGCAGAGAATGAACGAAAAGAAAATGGAACTTTACCGAAAATACAGGCCGTCAACTTTTGATGAAGTAGTAGGAAACGAAATGGCTATCAAAACAATCCGAAAGGAATTGAAGCATGGAAGCCATGTATTTTTGATGACAGGCCCGGCGGGAACCGGAAAGACAACAATAGCCCGTATCATGGCTTCGTATCTGAAAGCAGGGCCTATGTCGGTATTTGAAGTTAATTCCGCTGATAACAGAGGCATTGACAGTGCCAGGGAAATAATGGAAAAGATGCGGTTTAATCCCTCTGACGGCGACAGCATGGTATGGATTCTTGACGAATTCCACCAACAAACAAAGCCCGCGCAGGAGGCTTTTCTAAAACCGCTTGAGGATACCCCTTCCCATGTCTATTTTTTCATCTGCACGACAAATCCTGAAAAATTGATTGCTCCTTTAAAAAGCAGATGCAGTGTAATCACCATGAAGCCGCTAAATCAAGAAGAAATGGAGCATTTAGTTACCAGGACTGCCGAAGCGGAAGAAATTGAATTGTCTGAAAATGTAGTCAGCCGGATCATTGAACTTGCTGACGGGGGAAGCCGCAAGGCATTAAAACTGCTGGGGAAAGTTTTATATCTGGACACTGATAAAGAAAGGGTAAGGGCGTTAAAAGACGTAGGCAATGAAACTGAATCTAAAGAAACCATAGATTTTTGCCGAGCACTCTATTCCGGTAAAAAATGGGACGCTGTATCAAACCTGTTGCAGGGTATGGATTTGTCAGAGCCGGAAAAAATCAGGTATGCGGTACTCGGTTATGGTAATTCCATCTTGATGAAAGGGATGAACGCAAACGCTCTGAAAGTTATGGAAGCGTTTTCCGGGGACACCTACTCTACCGGCAAATTCGGCTTGACGCTTATGGCCGCTGATGCGGTTTTGCAATAACCGTATTTTTTACAATTCTATAATAAGAATAAGGAGAAGCGAATGAAAGACAGAAAATTGGATTTTGAAAAGGATCTGAGTATCGACAAGTACAAGTTGGATGAAGAGTGCATTTCACATCCTGCTTTGTATTACCGTTATTCAGAAATGGCAGTCAACGCAAAGCATGAAGCTGGGGTTTTGGCCGATAACTTGAAACTTAAAATGAGTGAGGCCAATGTTTCAATCAGAAATCGATTTACCAAAAAGGAGATCAAGTTTACTGAGGCGGTCATTGCTGCGGAAGTTGAAAAAGAAGAAACGGTCATTGAAGCGCGGGAAGAGTTGCGGGAAGCGGAATTAAACTATGCAAGAATCCATGCCGGAGTTGTCGCATTTGAGCATCGCAAAAGCCAACTGGATAATGTTGTGCGTCTGTACTGCGCCGGTTACTTTTCAGCCCCATCAAGTTCAGGTAAGCCCAAAGAAAGTATCAATGAGCAAGCGGCAAAAGACATAAAAAGAGGTTTAAACAAGGGGAAGAAAAAGCCGTCTGTTGATGACGAAGAGGACGAAGATTAGCATTTTTGCCCATTGTCGTTAGTAGCAGTGGGCTATTTTTATTTTGGAGTATTTGCATTATGGGAGTTAAAGAAAAAAGCAGAAAAAAGAGTTCATCATTGGCAAAACGCGCAGGCATTTCCTATGATTCGCGGGATAAGGGCGGCGGTGGAAGCCGTGTTATAAACTGGAAGGAAATTGATGGCGAAGTTAAATTCTACCAACCGGGGGTAGGAAAAAACGCAATCAATATTATCCCGTTTGAAATTAAAAGCAAAAACCACCCCTTGGTGAAGCAGGGGCAGATGGAGATCGGAGAACTCGACTACTGCCTTGATATTTGGACACACCGGAATGTAGGCCCCAGCGAAAGTTCAGTTATCTGCCTTAAAAAGACTTACGGGAAAGCCTGCCCGATTTGCGAAGAGTCGGAAAAAATGAAAAAGCAGGGGAAAGAAAAAGAAGCGGCTGCCCTGACTTCAAAACGCAGAGTTTTTTACAATGTGGAGGATGTCCGTAAAAAGCCTGGGGAATTGCAGGTATTTGAGGTAAGCCATTACCTTTTTGAGAAAGAATTAATTGATGAAGCCCGAAATGAAGATGAGGATGGTTTCATTGACTTTGCTGATTTGAAAACCGGCTCTGTTGTTAAATTTCGTTGTTCAAAAATCAGCCAGGGTGGGTATGAGTTTAACGAGTTCAAGTCCTTTTCCTTTGCGGACAGGGAAGATTCCATCGATGATGATTTGTCCGCATCTGCCATTTCTTTCGATGAACATCTGAACATTCTGAATTATGAATCAATTCAGGCTATCCTTTTTGGTTCGGATGAAGATGCTGAGGATGAAGGGGACGAAGATGAACGCCCCTCCCGAAAAAAGCAATCCGCAAAGAAATCCTCAAAGAAAGATGACGATGATGAAGATTCTGAATCGGACGAAGATGAGGATGAAGATGCGGAAGATGAAAAGCCTGCCAAAAAACCAGTCAAAAAAGCCGCTTCCAAAAAGAAACATTCCGATGAATACGAAGATGATGAAGAGGAAGAAGAGAAAAAACCCTCTAAGAAATCATCCGGCAAAGGCAAATGCCCTCATGGGTATACATTCGGCGAAGATGCCGATGACCATGAAGAATGCGAAGACTGCGATGTGTGGGTAAAGTGCATAGGCGCAAAAAAGAAAGGGGATTAACAGCCATGAAGAAAAAACAGGATGCCTTATATTTTCAGACAGGTCTTACTTTACTGGACATGGTTGTAGGCGGCGAGCCGAATGTGTATGGGTATCCTGTTGGTAAATTTATCAACATAGTCGGTGATAAGAGCGCGGGCAAGACGTTTCTTGCAAATGAGATGATTGCCCATGCGTATCACCAATTTGATAAAAAGAAATTTAAATGGCGGTATGATGATTGTGAATCCGGTTATTCTTTTGATTCCATGTCAATGTACGGGTTTGAAATTATACCAAAAGATGACGAAGGAAAGCCGTTGCATGAAAGTTCCTCTACCGTTGAGGGGGCTTTTGTCAATATCAATAACTTTGCGGAAAGTTTGAAATCTGATCAATTTGGCATCTACGTGCTGGACAGCCTTGATGGTCTTACATCCGATGAACAGGACGAACAGGCAGAGGCCAGAATAAAAGCCGCGAAAGCGGGGAAAACTTATGACAAAGGCAGTTACCAGATGGGTAAGCCTAAGTATCTATCCAGGGAGTTTTTCCCCCAATTATGCTCTATGATTCAAGATAAAAATATTCTGGTAGTGATTATTTCGCAAGTCAGGGAGAATATACAGCCGTTTTCATTTGAAAAATATACCCGTTCAGGCGGCAAGGCTCTTGATTTTTACGCGCATACCGTTCTATGGCTTGCTACACTAAAGAAGATTGTTAAAAAAGAAAAATCCGTGGGCGTAGTAGTAAAAGCCAAGACAACCAAAAGCAAAACACCAAGGCCGTTTAGGGATTGCCAATTTTCCATAGTTTTTGATTACGGCATTGATAACATCGGCAGCAATTTGGATTATTTATATGAACTGCGAACTGATAAAGGGGAATTGACTCCCGCTTCAAAATCTATTGCATGGGGTGGGGATATTAAAAAACAGAGCCTTGCAGTAGTCAGGAAATGGCTCAAGATTCAACCATGCCCGATTGAGAATCCTCGGAGCGGCCCTAATAGGATAGAAAATGCTTTGATGCTATTTCTCAAGGATAATGACAAAATCAATCTTGATTTGGTTTTAAGTTGGATTGAAGAATTTCCTGAACTCAAAAAGGCTTATGATAAAGAATTTGGCGGACAGGGCGGCAAGACATTTTCCCGTGAAGCACTTATAAAGCACATCGAAAGCAATAACCTTGAAAATGAACTTGCGGAGAAGGCTATTGAGAAATGGGAGAGCATCGAAAATGATATTGCATCGTCAAGAAAGAAACGATATGCCACACCGCCAAGGGGTGAGGAATGAAAAAGCCGGAATTAAGCGAACGGGAAATTAATACGGTTCTAAAAATGATTGCTAAAATAAACTACCATGAAGTAAAGACATACGACTTTCATGTAGAGTCCCGTTTTAGAAAACAAATAAATGCGTTGGAAGCAAAGATTACCAAGCCACATAAAAGAATATCAGTTGCGTCCGCAAAGGCAAAAGGCAGGAATTTGCAGAAATGGGCGGTCGAAAAGATAGCCGGATTACTTAATGAGCCTTTAGCAGCAGATAAAGACAGCAACAATATCCGCAGTAGGGAAATGGGGCAAAACGGCGTTGATGTCTGGATTCATAAATCTTTGCGGGGGCAATTTCCCATTTCCATTGAATGCAAGGCACAGGAAAAAATAGCCCTCCCCTCTTTCATTGAGCAGGCAAAAGCAAATACATCCCCTGATATGCCGCATTGGGCATTGATTCTCAAAAATAAAGCCATAAAAGAACCTGTCATAGTCATGGAATGGGAACTATTTGAATGGCTTTATGGACATAGTGAGTATGATATGCCCCATTTGGAAATAAAGAAGTGAATCAATATTTGTGCTATATCACAAATAATTTTTTTTATGGAGGTCTTAAATGACTAAAAGAGAAAACGAATACGGGATCAAAAGTTTGATCATGTACCCTTTTGTGACGATTGTTCACCCTGCTACCCAGGCAAAATTGCAACTGAAAGCGGTAGTTGAGTTCTTTCCAGGTGATTTCCTGCCGGAATTTGCTGAGGTTCAGAATACAATTCGCCACAAAATGGAAAATCAAAGGATGCAGATTGAAGCCGCAGCGGATAGGTTTGTTGAGATTTTCAATGAATATGAGCCAAACGAACTGAAGGTCAGGGTCGATGTTATAAACAATAATACCTTCTTTTCCGTTTCGGTAACAGCGGAATGCTGTAATTTGGATCAATCCAAAGAGGAAGAACCAGACAATGACCAGGAAATCCCGGAAATCGAGAAAAAAGGACAGGAAAAAAGGACGGGCAGAAGGCCAAAACCAAAGAATGATGAAGACGAAGATGACGAATAGTCATTTTTAGATGTGATATCCTTAAAAAACCCCTGCCAGCACAGGGGTTTTTTAATTGGCGACTACTAGGATTCCTCTGCTTCTTTTGTTTTTGTTTTTCTTCCCCTGGGCTTTTTTTCAATAGACCCTTTTGCCGATTTTTTCTTTGTTACTTCTTTCTTTGCTTTTGGGCCTTTTCCGCCGGCCTGTTTGGTCGGCTCCCCGTCATTCTCTATAACAGTAATTAAGGTTTTTTTCATTTCCTCAATTTTTGCGTCCAGTTCTGCCCTTTGGTCAAGCAGTTTTTGCAGTGGTTCCACAATTTGACTCAATTTGCCTTTTGCTTTTTCTTTAGCCATTCAATGTACTCCTTAGTTGGTATGTATTTATTGATTATCGGAAATTTCTCTAAAATCTGGACTCTATAATAATATATATGACAGCAAAGCAGGCGATAAAAGCAAAATGCAAAGACTGTCTGGCTGGGGCCAGGGAATGTGTATTTGATGATTGTATTTTGAATGGATTGGCAAAAGCAAAGCGGGGCGTAGATAGGCCCAGAGCAATAAAAGCATACTGCCAGTGGTGTTTAAATGGGCATAATTTTAGCATATGTAATTCCCCTGATTGTGCCATCTACCAGTACAGGAAAGAAAGGGCTAAAAATGCTTCAAATTAGGTCAAAAAACGTAACAATAGCCCTATACTTTGTGATTAGAAATCAAAAGCCATGAAATCATATGGCAATAGGCTTTGGGCCTATTTTTTGGGCTTTTTCGACTTCTTATCAGCGGGCGGAATTTCTTGTTCAGGGGCCTTTTTGGGCCTGCCTTTGCCGGGAACCTCACGGATGGCCTCAAGCGCGGACTTGTCGTATAGGGCATCGGAGGCTATTGGTTTTATACCTAAGCGAAATAAGCGCATTTTGGCAGTTTGTTTATCTACTCCGAGTTCTATTGCAATGTCTTTAACTGTAAAAAAATCACCGTTTAATTTCATATATAAATGTTACCAGAGGTTTTATTTTTTGACAATACCTATACAAATGTTACCTATTATAACAAAATATTTTGATTTTTTTTGTTATATTTGGCTACATTTTACTTGACAATAATGTTATTATTGGTTACAATTAAATCATAAAGGATACAACAAGTATCCAAACTTTGGAGGTAGCGACATGACAGTTAGGACAAAAGAACAAGCGTGGGCAGAAGCAGACAAAATCTTTCCGACAGATTACGAGAAGGATCAGGATGCAAGCGCAAGGACTGGATACGACATTTACAAGCACTTCAGCAATTGCAACAATGACCGCATTGCGGATTTAGGCAGTAGGCTGGAAGTTACTGTAGACAACAAGACTATGAACATCTGGATTGACGAGCCCAAATTGAAGCTTAAAGACTTTTTGAAAATGGTCAAAGAGCCGGTTCAGATAATAGTTAAAGAAGAAGAAGGGCAATGTTTTGAATACGCCTGTCTGTCAACCGGCTCTCACGCTAAAGAAACTATGGAAAAAACAGTTTATGAGGTTTCTTCCACAGTTGTTTTTGGTAGCCTCGTAAAAATAAGCGTTACTGTTTGGTAATTTTTCGCCCTGACGAGCCCTGGACGGCAACCAGGCGAAACCGCCATTCCGGCGGTCGGCGAGTAGCCACTATGGAGGCAATGAAAGATGCAAATGGAAAAATATTATTGGTTTGTTGGGGTTAAGCCGACGAAAGAAGTATATATCGTTATAAATACTGAGTGCATGTGGAAAGTTCGTGAAATTATGGCAAAAGTTTTAAATGCCCACATAAATGATGTGATGAATATGCTGTCTGTGACGCTGATCCATGCTGAGAAAATATCATGGGATTATTCCCCAAACAGATTTTTAAAATGGGATCAAAAAGAAATTATTGACGGGAGCCAGCATGAAAAATAATAAAGAATGCCCCTTATCCGCTTTTATGTGCCGTATGGGTATTGCGCAAAGTATTATTGCGGAATTGCAGGAATACTTCGATAACCACATGGAAACCAGCCCGAAAGATGTACGATGGGGCCATGTAGGGAATGCGAATCATGTTATAGAGCAATTACAGGAAATCAGACAGTTTTTGCAATTGCCAAATAACCAGGATAAGCCACTATGAGACAACATGAAGGCGAACAGAGCAAAAAGAAAAGAAGAAAGAGCAGATACACAGTTGAACGCCGTATAGCCGATGAACGCTTTATTTTTACAGGCCCCGGCATAGATTACCAAATCGGTGATGAATATTACGTTTTGCTACTTGATAGTGCTGTTATGGGATGGGCTCGTACAGAAACCGGGGCATGGTCGCTTTGTTACTAATTTCAGTATAAAACAGGGGAAAAATTCCCTGGGGTTTATTCATGTCTATAATAATCATTAGGAGGGCATGGAAAATGTCAGAAAAAACAGAAAAAGCACTGAGAAAAGAAGATATTGAAAAAGAAATGGGTGTATTGATAACCAGTGACGAATTCGAGTTTTTATTGGAGCATCACGCGGGCGAAAACGCAATGGGAAAATTGCAGATACTTGCTAACTACAGGGATGCTTACATACGAAAGCAGGAAGCGTATACCGCCCATATTGTTGAAAACTTGTCAGTGTTCATTCAAAAACTAACAGGGCGTTAAGGATTTATGGATTGGTTGCCGATAGTGGTTATTCCCGTGATAATCACTTTTCGTATTCTTTTAGCGGTATATTCAGGCAGTAAATACCGGTACTACAAAAGATTGGATAAGTGGAGAAAAAAGAAATGATCAGATTGGGGTTGATTAATTTTTGGATTGAAGAGTCATGAGCGCATTGAATAAAGGCAGGTGCGCCAGATGTCTAGCATCCGTATCCGAAATACTTACAATAAGTGATGACCCGGAAGAGAAGTTAAAAAAATGGCTGTTTTGCAAGAAATATGGGCAGTTTTGTAGAGACATTGCCGCCTTTCATTGCAAAGAACCTCCAATGGGCATATCTGCGGAGGATTACGTGAAACTGCCTATTTTAAAAACCAATAAAGGAATTGACGAAAGGCAATGATTGACGAATATGAGAGAAACTATTTTTTGCTTTCGTGTGATCTTTGCGGAATAACCGAAGATGGGCCGTTTGCGACTTTCAAAGAAGCGGTTAGGTATAAAAAAGACAATCCCGATGAATGGAAATCCTTATTCTTGAAAAATGACTACAATGGGAAACAGGAATGGCATGATGTTTGCGCCGGATGCTTCCCAAAAACAGTAA
>Ga0209755_10003261_pt1 | contig 20611 bp, 21 predicted proteins | sample TergutCo191P1_FD_187301 | JGI IMG/M metagenome (GOLD analysis project Ga0209755, IMG submission 187301) | Cornitermes sp. P1 segment gut microbial communities from Petit-Saut dam, French Guiana - Co191P1 (SPAdes) (version 2) | ecosystem: Host-associated > Arthropoda: Insects > Digestive system...
CAGCATTGGATTGATGGTTGCCCAAAAGAATTGGGAACGCCCTTCAATCAATACAAGTTCCAAGTCCATGGCATCAATTTTTTGATGATATTCCGCAAAAAAAGCCTGTTCATGTTGTGCATCGGACAATTCAAAGTTAAACCAAATACTGGGCACATAATCATCCGTCATCCAGCCAGGCACATCTCCTGCTGATGGCGGATGAATGATCAAACCATCAGGCAATAAAGAATGGGGGATGTAGATAAATGTATTTCCGAACGTACCCGTTTGCATGGCACTCCGTGCGTTGTCCACATAAATCCCAACAATCTCCAACTCTAATGTGTAGACCTGTTCGACCGGCAAGACGGAACGAATCGCAAAATCCCGAAACATTGGTAATGTGTGTGAAACATATTGTTCTTGGGGAATGCCAATGCGAATCGTATCACCAATATGCAAACGCTGACCCGTTGTATTGTGAAAATGCGTCGCAAAACCAAGAGAGACCGCCGCAACATGATTTTGTTCCGTGTGATCTTGATAATTTAAAAGGCGTCCTTCTATGAGGGTAAACAAAAATGGTGAATCACCCAAAGTCTGCCACCCGATCATCGCGGCGGCATCCCTTTGCATGATGGGTAGGGCGGACATGTCACGGGTGGGTTGTAACATAACCGTCCTTTGGTGGTGATCTAAAAATGACATCGTATCATTGAGCGATTCAAGTCCATAAATATGTGAAAAATCATGATCATCCGGAACATCGGATGCCGGGATAAACCATATACCGGCATCATTTAATGAGGTAAAAATCATCGGGTTATTTTGACCGCGCGAAGATGGAATAATACCAAGTGGCGGCGCAAATTCTATATACCGCGCACCTTTAAAGAGAAAGGATGCGCCTTCTTGTATGCCTTCCAGTTCATTTAAATAATTATAATTAACCCATGGACTTCTGTGCGAAATCAGCAGCAATTGTCCCGGTACGACAAGAAACTCTGGACCAGCCAACACCTCTTGAACCGTTAATTGGACACGGACAATCGCATCTACACGGCCGGTTATCGCATTGACACCCGATCCCAGTGAAATACTGTTTATTTGCCCGGTAAAAACGGCTTCAGCCACACGTGCTTGTTTTTCTCTTGGCAAGTTATGGATCATGCCCGCGGTATCTGTTGTGTAAAAGTCCAACAATATACCCTCTACGCCATGCCATACATCAACAAAACCGACATATGGACTGTTTGAGAGCAGCTCAATCGCAGGGGACACATCTTCCCAATAGTTTTGTGGCCTTACCATGCCGACAGAACGAAAGGTTCGGCTCAAATTATTTATTTCCACGCGAATGATTAACATCTCCGTAATGCGCAAAACAAACATAAAAGAACTCAACAATATAATGATACAAATTAAACTTGTAAAAATGCGTTGCCGTAATATAGATTTTAAAAATAAATTTTTGCGCATTGTTATCTTCATCTCCAACAGGCTTTTTTAAGTCACCTTTGTTTTGTTGACAATGATATTAACACACTGAGCGGCAAAATAAAATACTTGGATACACGTGGTTTTCGGAATTTTGCCACCCATTATATGTTGTACATCCCATTTTATCAACAAAAAGGCACCCCTTGCGGATTTTTATGTCCACAAGGGGTGCCGTTTATATGTGCTTTATTTCTTATTTCCCTTTCGTCATGATGTTGGTTATGGCGTCGGGGACATTGATACCCATCTGCTGCATGTTTTCGGTGATGCTCATCAGTTCACTCAAGATGAATGCGATGATGGCGGCATTGCGTGTGAGGCTGCCGGTGTCAAACAGATAATCCAGATTGACGGCGACAATGATCATCAGAAAACAACAACCCTTTTTGATGATGCCGTTTCGGCCAATGTCAGACGACAAACGGCTTACTGCTGCATCTTCAAGTGTGGATGACGCGGGCACGGTATGTTTGTGTTGCCGGATGCCTTGCACGATGGATTTTGCGATGCCGCTGATAAAGTCAATCGCCATGAAGATGAGCAGCGTTTGCAACATGATGTCATACCCGCCGACCAGATGCGACAATGCACTGGCGGTGAAGCCGGTGATGGTGATGACGGCGGGCTTTAAGTATTGAGTGTACATAGACCTCCTTCAGATCAATCATGCTTACACTAAAATGGTTTTGGTGGTGGTGACGCGTTCTGCGCTTTCAAGTGCAACGAGCCCACCGACGCTGTCATCGAATGGATTCGCAGAGATGATGATTTCACCGGCTGCGGTCGCGTTCATGGGTGTCAGCGACAATGACGGATCATTGACCCGAACGGTGCGCTTCTTGCCTTTGCTGGTCGTAAATGTAAACACCACTTGTTCACGTACGGACATAGATCTTCCTCCTTCCTTCATTAAGATGTATTATGTTGTGCTGCGATTACTCGATTTCAAAGACTTGGACTTTAAGTACGCGCTTGACGGCATCTTCTTGCAACTCGTTCAGCAAGGTTGCGATGGCGAAACGGTCTGTGTCCGTTGCGTCCGGACCGATGTTCTTAAATGCGAACGATCCTTTTTCAAAGCCCAGTACGATTCTGTTTGAAATTTCGACCATGTATTATCCTCCTTTCTTATTTTGTTTTGTATATGGATTCGTCCATGCCGCCAATGGCGGCGGAACAAATCGGTTGTCGGAGCGCAGGTTGCGTGCGCCTTGTCTGAAAATTTGCTTTACAAATGTTTCAGTGTTCTCCATTACACCAGCACGGTTTTTGCGATGTTGACCATCGTTGCGCCGGAGATGCCGGATGCCATGCCATGTTTTGATTCCACCGCGCCGGTGGCAATCAAGTCGTCCATGATGCTGCGCACCTGCGTTTCGGTCAAATCCGCTTTTGCCCTGAGGACAGAAAAACGCATTTTCTTGCCGGTATGTGTGTAAAATTCTACGGTGAGTGAATTGCTCATATGTTCACCTCCTTCTGTTTTTATTGAATGGTTCGGCATGACTACGATTCTAAGATTTCGCTGGTTTGCGTCAACAGTGCCGTTTTAATCGTTTCGCCGCGCACAATGCCATATGCATTTTTTAATGAAACAATGTCCGCACCGGAAATGTCCTGTCTGATTTTGTTCAGTGTGCCGGCGGCATCATCGTCTTGATTGCGCATTCTGAGTGTTGCGCCGATGTAGTTTGTCACGATTGCCATAATGACCCTCCTTTCATATCGAATTTTTGTTCGGTTCGGCCGATGAACTTATAATACAACAGTTGAAATGTCATGTCAAGTAGAAAATCGAACAAATATTCGTTTTATTTTCAAAAAGAAAACCGGCTCGCGCTGAAAAATCGCACGAACCGGTATTTTTTAAGGTTTACATCGCTTTGGCAAAATTATACATCAGCGCAACCATCATCTCTCGGCTGGCAACTGCCTTGGGGTTGTTGCCGTCAGTGATGCCTTTTTGAATGCCCCATTCCCATGCTTCGCGTGCCCATTCATTGGGTGCATCCCGCAGCGCGGCGATGATGTCCATATAAGGGAACGCATTGCCCGGACAGTTTGGCTTGGAAAGCGGTGTCACACAGGAATGACCGATGATGTGGTTGCGGCAAATGGGGATCTGTTTTCCGTACAGACGCTCCACTTCACGGATGATGTGTCCCGTCAGCCAAATGTTGGCTTTTAGCTGTGTGGGCGGCAATGCACCTTCCGCTTCACCATGAAACCCTTCATTTTCAATGCTGATGGTGTAATAGTTGGCATTGACCTTGCGGCTGACGATGTGCGGGATTTCACTGTGGTGGTTGTCCCGGCGGTCTCCGGCATTGGTGGTGCCGTTGCAAAAAGCAGTGTCTGTCAGCGGCACCAACTGTGTAATTCTGCCGTCCTTTGCCACGACAAAATGTGCGGAGACATTGGACAATGGGTTGAGCAGCCAGTTTACCGCGCCATCATATGAACCTTCGGTGATGTGGTTGACGATGGTGTCCGGCACCCATCCATTGCGTCCCTTGCTCTTGTTGGTGGTAAATTTTTCTACGATGTGAAACATGTTCTGATGCATGATGTTATCTCCTCTATGTAATCGAATATTTGTTCTGCATGTCATTATACACGACTCCCTATTCAGATTCAAGAGCAAATGAGGACTTGCGAAATAAACGGTGCAGCAAATACACATTCAAACGGCGGAAAAAGCCGGTGCACAGTTCTTACGCGCTTTTTCGTAAAAAATGCGTGAACATATTTCACACATTTCAGCCTTCGGGCAAATTTATAAATATTGATTCAAACGTTTGATTTTCTGTTCCATCATGTTTTTGGCACCGGGTTTAACATCGGCGCGCAGCACCACCTGTGTACGGATGCCGCGTTCGGCAAGTACAAATGTCGCATCTTTGACGACCTGCATCACCGCATCCCATTCCCCTTCAATTTCGGTGGACATGGCGGTGGTTTTGTTGTTTAAGCCGGAGTCTTTAATCACCTTAACGACTTCGGCGATGATGGGCGCCAATGATCCCTCTTGCCCCAACGGGATGATGGCGACAGATACCAATGTGTTCATGTTTTTACCTCTTTCAATAATGTCCGTTTTATCACTTATTACACTTATTCACAAAATCATAAGATGCTACTGCTCGGTGACTTCCTTTAAAAAGATTCTTTCGGCAAAACCACCGCGCGATGCGCGTTTTTCCAGCCGCAAAGCACTGAACGCGTCTTCGCTGATGTCTTTGTGTGCAAGGATCGCAAGCATGACTTCCATCATGTCGGCGAGTTCTTCTGCGGTGCCGCTTTGCAAATATTCATCCAATTCTTCTTGCAGCTTTTGATCCAGCGCATGTGCGTACGTTTCATCTTCTAATATTTCCGTTGTTGCCGTTTTTCCTTGTGCCGCGATGATCTGAGGAATCTTATCGCGCACAAGTTTATTGTATGTCGTGGTCATTATTTTGTCACCATCTTCCCCACCCATAGGCGTTTTTTATAATAAATAAAACTCGCAGAACTCGCGATGCCCCAACCAATGGGGATGCTCCATGCAAGTGCTTCCGGCCCCATACCCGCAAAATACACCAGCGCATACGCACTGCCGGTGCGGATGGTGAGGGACACAATCGGAAACACCATGGCAATGACGGCATCCCCGGCACCACGGTAAAATCCGTTAAATGCAAATAAAAATGCAAACAGAAAATAAAACACCACCATGATGCGCAGATAGTTTTGTCCGGTGGCAAGCATTTCAGCGGCATGGACATCGCTCATATCAATAAAAATTTGTACCAGATACGGCGCGGTAAAAATCAGCACCGCAGAGATCAGCAGTGCACCCCCCACCATGGTTGCCATCATGGTTTTCAGTCCCTTGACCGCACGTTCTTCTAATTTTGCACCCATGTTTTGCCCCACAAATGTTGACAATGCCAACGACAATGTGCTGATGGGGAGCATGGCCAAATTATCAATGCGGTTTGCCGCTGTGATGCCGGCAATGGCGGCGGTGCCGAAGGAATTAATGAGCCGTGAAATCGTCAGTGATGCCAGCGAGACAATCGACAATTGGAGCGCGGCAGGCAAGCCATATTTTAAGATGGCAATGAACAGTTTTTTATCAAAAACAAGCCGGTTCACACGCAACAGCGGCACCTTTTTATAGGTGTACACAAAGCAAATCACCGCGGCAAGCCCCTGTGTGATGATGGTTCCGAGTGATACGGCGAAGATGCCAAAACCCAGCACCACCACAAAAAGCATGTTCAAGAGTCCGTTGAAGGTGGTGGTGAACATAAGAATATACAGCGGTGTGCGAGAGTTTCCCATCGCACGCAAATATGAGGTGTACATATTGAAGAAAATCATGAACACCAACCCCGCCATTTGCACGCGCATATAGATCACGGCATAATCAAAAATATACTCAGGTGCGTTCAGCAATCTGAGCATATGCGGGGTGAAGACCATGCCAAGCACCGTCATCACAACGGAGAGGCCGCCAAGGAAGATGATGGAGGTTGACATGGCGGTTTTCAAATTATCATATTGTTTTGCACCAAAAAATTGCGACAACACCACGGATGCACCGGTGGTCAGCCCTTGCAGTGCGGCAATAAAGAAAAACAATGCATTCATAGAAACGCCCACTGCGGCAAGCGCTGCGCTTCCGAGGAAGCGGCCGACCACAACGGCGTCCACGATGTTGTACATTTGTTGAAAGATGTTTCCAATGAGCATCGGAATAGAGAACAAAATAATTTGTTTGGCGATGACACCTTTTGTAAAATCGTTCATGAGTATCCTCAAGGCAACAAATGCCCCGCAGACAACCTTATGATTGTTGATTGATCATGCGGGACGAACTTGTGCGCTGCTTGTTTGATACTACAATCATAAAGGAAACCATCATGCTTGTAAACAGTAGGCCGGTAAAATTAAGCATGTGCATGCGTTGCTGCACCTCACGCAGCGTGGGTGTGACGGACACAAATAGATGCAGTTCATGCTGTACTTGTGATATAAGATTTACCCAGTGATTAAAATCACTCCAGCGAATGGGCATCACATGAAACCGTTGTATGCGTGCCATTTCGGCAAAATCCCATGATCTGCCGGTGTATTCGATATGATATGAAATCAGCGAAAGGTTCGCACTGCCTTCAAACACGCCGCGGATGATGCGCCGGTCGCCATTAACGGTTATTGTCTGTCCGAGAATATCCGTACTGCCAAACAATTGAAAGGCAAGGGCTTCCGAAAGCGCAATACCGTACTGATCGATGCTGCCGGGTGTGCCGCCGTAAATAAAATCCGCCGGCCACACATCAAAGGCATCCCCTGAAAAAGAAATGGCCGGTGTATGCACGGTATTGTTAAGATGCACAGACACATCACTGATGGTGGCAACCGTCACCGAATGTTCCGACCAAAATGTAGGGAGGGCTTCATCATTTACGATGGCGTCTTGCCGCTTTGAAAAAGCGTCACTGCCGGAAATGGGTTCACCAAAACGATACGTGGTGTTTGAAAATCGCTGAATGTTGCGAAATTCGGCAATGATCAATGTTAAAAGACACAGCAGCACCACATACAACAACAAGCGAAACCACATCCACCGGTTTGGCGCGTGATTCATTCTATCCATGAAGCCGTACCCGATCCCCTGCGGTAACGGGGCGAGAACTGCCGGTGATGATCTGTGTGTTGCGGTCAATCGGTGCATGCACCGACACCATGTTCGGATCGGATGCATTAATGGTCACATTCACACGATGTACGGTATATTGAAGCCCGAGTACCGTGTGCTGTTCTTGCAGTATATATATGAAGTAACCCGTATTGTCCGAACGCACCGCGGCAAGCGGCAATGCCAAATCAAAGGTGTTGCGTTCGAAGATAACTTGCGCATCCACGCGCTGTCCTTCGTTCCAATCCGTACCCGGCAAATGAACGGTAATGTTCACGCGGTCGACCTCATTCGGCGCACCAATGCTTGAAACATGACCCACCACCGTGGGGGTAAAAAACAGCGTGCCGCCGCCGGTGGTGACGGTGACGGCACTGCCGACCGTCAGCCGCTGCGCTTGCTGTGCGCTGATGTTCATGTGTGCTTCAAATCCGCCGCGCATATCGCGCATGGTTACGATGGCATTGTCATTGGTGGTCGCGCCGTTTTGCATGGCGGCAGCAATCACCCCATAATCCTGTGCATACAGCACCGCACTGGTGTTTTTCAAAGATGCCAACACATCCAGCGAGGCTTCTGCTCGTGCAATATCAAAACGCAGTGTCGAAAGACTCAGCTGATTTTGCGACTCCGTGTCGGTGGCTTGTTGTGTGCTGCGCTGATGATTTTGCTGTGCATTGTTTAAAGCTATTTGTGCATCCTCCACACGGCGCGCCGCACTGCGGTTGTTGTCGTTTGTGCGGTTTATGGCACTGGTGAGGTTGCTTTGCGCACGCTCAAGCTCCGAGCTCAGGGTAAACCCGGCATCTTCCATGCGGCGTGTTGCGGTATTTAAATTATCCTGAACGCGGTTTTGCGCATTCATCAATGTACTTTCAGCATTTAAAAGTTGTGTGGCGCGGCTTGCCTGTGCATTTTCCAATGCCACCTCCGCATCTTCAAGCCGGCGCTGTGCAGCGGTCAAATTGTTTGCCGCCGCCGCTTGCGCATTTTCCAGTGCGTTTTGCGCCTGTTCCAGTTCATTGTCGGTGGCTTGATTTTGGTTGCGCTGTGCCTGTGCAAACGATGCTTCCGCATCTTCAAGCCGACGTGTCGCCGCCAACATGGTCTGCGCGGCGGACTGTTCTGCTTGCGTAAGCGCCGCTTGCGCACGTTCGATTTCAGCCATGAGCGCGGTAAGATCCGCCGCAGGGTCTGAAGATGCCGCATGAAAATTGTTCCATGCAATAAATAAGACGTGCTGCGCATTTTCCGTTGCGGTTTGTGTGTCACGGCGCACAGCATTGTAATCATCGCGGGCGCGGTCACGTGCCGTTCTGGCATTGTCCAGTGCCGCAGTATTCACATCGGCGGGTCGGCGGGCATTTAGTTCGGCGAGTACCGCTTGCGCCGCCGCAATATTTTCATTGCCTTGATTATAGGTTTGTTCAAAATCTTCCCGTGCGCGTTCATGATTGCGCAGCGCATTTTGTAATGCGGCATCATCATTTAACGCATGGGTAAAAGCTTCATGCGCTGCGGTCAAATCCGCATCCGCTTGCGCACGCGCGGCAAGGTAATCCTGTACTGCACGTTCATGTGCACGAATTTGTGATGGTGCGGCTCCGCTTACGGGCTGATCATCTGCACCGCGAAACAACAGTGCGTCCAGCTCGGATTGCGCCGCCGCCACTTCGGTTTCACCCGCGCGGCGTGTCGCGTTATAATCTTCCCGCGCACGGTTTAATGAATTTTGTGCATTAAGAATAGATGCGGTGTCCAAATGTTCCCCGCGTTCCATGCGCTCATAATCCATCCGCATGCGGGTGAGGTTTGCGTATTCACGAACATAGGCTTCGTATAAACTGTCAAAATCAAATTGAACGATGGGGTCTCCGGCATACACCATGCTTCCGGTAGCGGCAAGCACTTCGGCGATGCGCAGTCCGGACGGCACATCAACATAGATGATGTCGGTTGAAGACACCGTTGCCATGCCGGATACCGCATCAATGATTTCACTGCGTGACGGTGTGGCAATGTCCACGCGCGGCATCGTGGCACCGGCGGTGCCGCGTGAAACAAAGGTCAGCACCAACATAAATGCCAAAAATTTTGCAATACGTCCGGCAGCACGCCGTTGCCCTTGATCTGAGGTTTTTATTTTATTCAGTATTTTTTTAAACATACAGGACTCCTATATTCATTGCATTGTTATTCTTTAATCCCTGCGGCTTGAATGCCCAGTTCTAAATATTTTTGTCCGAAGAAGAAGAACAGCATCGCCGGCACAAGCATCAATAAAGATGCCGTCATGGCAAGCCCCAGTGCTTCGGTGACGATTTGCGGCAAAAACAAAGACAATGGCCAATTGGACGGATCGCGCAAAAAGGTCATCGGTTGTTCAATCGCACCCCATACATCCAAGAACCCAAGCACAAGCGCGGCTAAGATGCTGGGTACACCCAGCGGCAATCCGACACTCACAAATGTGCGAAAGGGACCCGCGCCATCAATGCTGGCGGCTTCTAAAAGTGCACGCGGCACCGCGTCAAAGCCCTTGAGCATGATAAACACCGGAAATGCGGAAAATGCAAACGGTAAAATGACCGCCCACATGCTGTCCATCATGCCCAAGCGATCAATCACCAAGAAGTTTGGCACCATCGTCACCTGAAACGGCATCAGCATCAGCACAATATACAGGGTAATCAGCATACTGCGCCCTCGGAATTTAAAACGGCTGAGTGCCCACGCCGCGGGTGCGCCCACAATCAGTTGCCCCAACACGGACGGTATGGTCAGTCTAAATGTATTCCAAAACATCACAAAAAATTCGGGGGTGTCAAACAGAAGTTCCACAATGGGCTGCAGTGTCGGCCATGTCGGCAACAGCGGCCACCGCGCGACACCGTCCCCGGTGAGCGCCGGTGCAACCGTTGCACGCAGTTCTCCAAGGGACATCAGCGCACCTGAAAACATGAACCACAGCACCCACCAAACCAAAACCGAAAGTACGATGAGTGGGATGAATGACAGTATTTTAAGTTTCATCATTTAGTCCATACCTTTTCTAATCGTCAGAATCTTTGAAGATCCCGCGCAGTGCAAGGATAATCATAAGCAGTACTGCGGTCATCATCGTTGCGGCGGCGGAGAGCCTTGATATATCTAAATTTAAAAACCAGTTGTTAAATAGATGTTGCAATAAATACATGGATTCATGCGGATACGGTCCCGCCACCAAGTATGCTTCGCGAAACACGCGAAAACTGTACAACAGCGAAATGATGGACACAATGCCAAACGTCGGCATCAAGCATGGGAGCGTGATGTACCGAAAACTTTGTATTTTTGATGCGCCGTCCACATTGGCGGCTTCATACAAAGTATCGGAAATGGCATCCAACCCTGCAAGCCATAAAATCATATTGTAACCGGTGTTCTTCCATAAATAAGTAAAGATTAACACCCAAAACGCCGCACCCGTACTCATAAACTGCATGGGCGCAAAACCAAAGTCATACAGCCATGTATTGATGAGCCCATGATCATTAAACAGCACTTGCCACAAAAGCACCACACTGGCGACGGGAACCGCCATCGGGAGTAAAAACGTCGTTTTAAAAAGTTTTCCCGATGGGCGGACACTGCGCACGAGGAGTGCAGATATGAGGCTGAGGATCAACAAGAGCGGAATACAAATGGCAATAAATCTTAAAGTATTCATTGCGGCGAGTCTGAATGCGGCATTATTGATGACCGAAATATAATTATCAAAGCCAACAAAGTTTGCCACACGCACATCAAAGAAGCTGCGCCGCACGGTATCAATAAATGGAATCAGAAAAAAAATACTGATGCCCGCTAAAGACGGTGCAAGAAAAAGAATATGGTGTTGCTTTTTTACATACCGAATCAGCTTTTGAAAAACCCATGCACCGGATTGATTGTTGTGCGCGGTATTATGAGCGTTCGGCGAGATAAGTTCTGAGGTTTTGTTCAATGGCTTGTACAGCCCCTTCTAAGTCCAGACGGCCTTCTGCAAGTTGTAATGCGGCACCCAAGATTGTATTTCTGATGGTGGTTTCAAGGAACACAGGCGATGTTAAACCGGCAACAATCGCATCAATATCCAATTCAAATTCCGGCATGCCCATTTCAGAAAAGGTCTGATTAATCTGGTCAATTTGTGCCTGTACCGCGGCTTGCGATACCGGCAGCCCCAGTCCGTGGTTCATTATTTGAATTTCAAGCGACAACATGGTATTGATAAACTCAATCGCAAAATCTTGAACCTGTGTGTCTGCGGATACACCCACCAAGGTTGATGGAACCCACGCACCCTCGGTTAAACCCGGAAATTGTGATAATTCAACACCATCACGGCGCAGCAAGGTTTGTATCAGCATCACAGAATCCAGTGTATGCGCCGCCAAATGGGTCGTTTCCATCATAAACTGCATTACCGAGCCTGAAATCATATTGGCGCGTTGATTCATTCCGCCACCGCCTCCGGAAGCAGAAACAAAGACTCCGACTTGACCCATCATTCCGTATTCAGAGGGCGCAGACAAGTTATACTTTTGCGCGATACGCTGTGCTGCGGATAAAAATTCACGCAGTGCATCGGTATTCACGCGGTTGTTTACAATCAGTTCATTGGCGGAAACATTCCATAACGTATCAAACAGTTCATCAAAATCATTAAAACTTATGACCGCGCGGTCTTCATATGGGGTGCCGCCCAGCGGCCCGGCGGTCATGCGCATGGCGGGTACGGGGTTCCCGGCTTCAATCATGGCCACCAGCGTTTGAAGGTCTGTCGCCAAATCCATATGCTCCGCGGCACCCATCAGCATTGGGATGGAGAACTGCGTTGGGATGACATATTGCGCACCGCTTGTGGTGTATGCTGCCAATAGATTGGCATACACATCGCCGGTGTCAACGCGTCCGGCGAGGTTTAGAAGCATGCCGCGTCCGGCGTAAGCATCCAGCGGCAAGCCATCGAGAATGATAATGTCAGGGCCTCTGCCTGATAACAATTGTGTGTTGAGTGTGCGGATTGCATCCGAAGCCGTTACGGCATCATCACCGGTAAGCGCAACTTCAAAGGTAATGTCCGCATTGGGGTTGTTTTGCCACAATGTTGTGATGGCGGCACGCACCAATGGATTGTCATGTAATGCCCATATGGTGATGGTTTGATTGGTGTCGGTGATGGCGGTTTCATCCCATGTATAGCGCAAGAGCCGTCCTGACACCGCCATTGCCTCAAAGTCGATTGTTTGCACTTTGATGATCAGACAATCCTGATTGATCATGTCCACCGTGCGCACCATTGTGTTTTGTGATGCGAAGGCAAACGCAGAACCTGCAACCAATGTATTAAAATTATTGATGTCTTCAATGCTGATTAAATTCTGTTCCATCATGGCGATGGGGTGTCCGTCATGGGTGATGCCGTAGAAACTAATGCCCATAAATTCATGAAATTCTTGAAGCTGCTGACCACTTTGATTATAAATGGCGAAAACATCCATGCCGCCAATCATCATACTGCTTCCGCCGACACCGCTGACGGTACTTTGCCGAACAGCACGGCCGCCTTCTACAACGCGCTGACCGCCGCCTTCAGCAACACTCCATCTGTTGACCGTGCCGCCGGATGCCATGTTTTCGGTATCTTCATCCTCGTCATTCGCTTCGTCATCGTCTGCATCTTCATCATACTCAGCATCTGTTTCTTCATATATAATGTCATTTGTTTCATCTTCATCTTGAAACATATCCGGACCAATAAAGTTTTCCATGTCATGCTCACGCATAAACCGTGCAATCCAGTCGACACTGTAACGGATCATGATGTTGCCGTCCGGCAGCACTTGTAAAAAGTTCACATTAAAATCATCACCATCGGCAATACCCGCATCAAGTGACGCATTGGGTATATGTTCCGTGGTGCCGTCATTTGACACAGCGAGCAGTCCATAGCCATTCATGAAAACAAGCAATCTGCCATCCGGCAAAATAGACATGGATTGAACCGATTCAAATCGGTCGCCATCGCCGCCGGGACCGGGCGATGTTTGCCACGATGCGCCATAATCGGTACTGTCAAAACGCGTTCTGAGCCCTTCGGAAAAAGCAATAATGGCATCATCTTGTGTCACCACAAATGCAAGTGCGTCCGTTGGTGGGGTGATGTCGTGCTCGACATAACGGCCCACATTGCGCTCGCCAAGCACACCGGCATTATGCGTGCTGCCGGGTGTATTTGCCGCTGCACCAATATTTAAGGTGTCGCGGGTATCGGCGTCCAACGTGATGGCACCGCCGCCGCAAGCAGCGGCAACGATTAATGCCATCACAAGGACAAAACAAGTGGTGACCTTGGATAAGGACACCACGATGTTGTTTTTAATGATGCGTTTTTTTGTGTTCGGTTGATTGGTTGATGCGGTTGTTTTTTTCATTTGTGAACCTCTTTCATTTTGCTTGGTTTTGTTGGCCTCTAAATCTTTCATACAAATGCCCCCTTGCGGTTAATTTCGTGTATGAGTATAGTCTGTAAAGTGAGACAAAGTTAGCATCAAATTGGAACAAATTTGAGACAAATGAAAAATCACCCCAAAAAATATGTATAATGGAAGTATTCCAAAGCGTCACATGTTCATGTCTTTTACATGATGACGGTATGATGATTGATTGGGGTTTAAAAAGTCACCATGACCATATATATTGCAGAAGATGAAAAAAATATTCGTCACCTCATTACGGTGTATCTCGAAAAAGAAAATTACACAGTACATGCCTTTGAAAATGGTGATTTGCTGTACGATGCCTTTCTTCAAAAACCATGCAACTTGGTGATTCTTGATGTAATGATGCCGGGTTCAAACGGTTTTATTATTTGCACAAAACTACGCGCCATTTCCAAGGTTCCCATCATCATGCTGACCGCACGTGACACCGAAGAAGATTATGTCTCCGGCATTACACTGGGATCCGATGATTATTTTACAAAACCATTTTCACCGGTAAAACTGGTGATGCGCGTGAAAGCGATGCTGCGCCGCGTTGCCATGGACACCGAGTCCAAACTTTCTGAAAACACCCCGATTCTTTTTGCAGACATCAGCATGGACCCGGATAAACTCATCGCCAGTGTTGCAAATGAACCTTTGCAGTTGACCAACACCGAATTTTCAGTGCTGATGTACCTTATCGAAAACAAAGACAAGGCGGTGGCACGCGAAGAACTGCTGAATAAAATATGGGGATACGATACCGCGATTGAAACCCGCGCCACGGATGCCGCCATCAAAAGGCTGCGCAAAAAACTCATCGACGCAAACAGCAAAGCCACCATTGACACCATCTGGGGACATGGATTCAGGATTATATAGACAATGCCAATGAAGGAGGCATGGAATAAAACATGAAATCATTTACAAAAAAACTCATACTTTTGTGTACCGGCATGATGATGGTCTCATTTATTGTCGTGTACTTTTTATTTAACATCCTTGCAAACAATTATATCCGCAGTCATGCCACACATGAGCTGCAAGGCGGCATGGCGGATGTGGTAACCTTTACCGACCGCGTGCACATCACCATGAACCTCGGCAGCAACATCAGCCCAATTATTGACTTTGATGACATTCGATTAGAATGGCGCGTGCCGGAAAATCCCATAAGACCTATTATTTCCGAAACGTTTATGCCACGGCAAGAATTTGTTTATTTTTATTCAGATGATCTGTATGTCATCGCTCATGACAATTTTTTACGCTTTGAAGAGATACCGGACTTCGACTTCGTGTTTCAAGATGGCTGGACCAGATCGGTGGTACAACATGATGGAGCATTCATTCGTGATGCGGCGGGCAGACGACTTCATTACGAACTTTTTTATATTCCCGATGGACTCGAAGTGCGCGTTGCTCAGGTAAACAATCTGCCAATCTTACAACAAGAAGCGTTTATACCATCAATTCCACCCATCTATATGTATCAAACCGCCAGCATGGCGACGGGTACATTTACCGCCATCAGTCAACTTAGACCCATCAGCGCGCGTCCTACTTTTGTAAATACACAGGTTATTATTTTAGACCATTACCAAAACATTGTCACACCCATGATGGAACATTTATCACCCTCGCAACGCGCACAAGTGCAGCTTATCACAGCACTGTATGCCAACAATGACAGCCGATTCACCACCGAAGATATGGTACGCGCACGCGATGGGGATCAAACTTTTTACATCAGCGCATCACACCGTAATCTGCATAATGACGCCATCACCATTTTGATGTATGCCGATGTTTCAAGCGCCATGATTTTTATTGACAGCATGAATCAAATCTTAGCAATTTTATTGACGATTTCCGCATTGTTTACACTGGGGATGACATTGTATATGTCTTCACGCTTTAAAAAAGCCATCGCACGGCTCTCCGCCTATGCCGGCAGTATCGGGCGCGGCAATTTTGCAGGTTTTGACGGCACGTTTAAAGATGCCGAATTTGCAGGACTTTCTGCCAGCATGGAAGACATGGCGGCGATGCTGCACAACTATGAAAGCACGCAAAAACAATTTTTTCAAAACGCATCCCATGAACTGCGCACACCGCTGATGTCCATTCAAGGTTATGCGGAGGGCATCTCGGGCGATGTTTTTGACAAAAACGAAGCCGCCGCTGTCATTTTATCCGAAGGGAAAAAGATGACGGGTTTGGTGGATGAGCTTCTTTATATTAGCCGCATGGACACCAACAAAGAAATAAACCTTGAAAGGGTCTCGCTGGTACACTTAGTAGCGCGTTGTATCGACCGGATCAAACCGCTTGCGGTGCGCGAGGGTATCATGCCTGTTCGTATTTTATTGCATGTTCATGATGACTTTTCAGGCGAGGGTGCACTCGGGAATCACAACAACATGTCAAACCATCAAGACATCACCCTAGACACCGATTATGAAAAATTTGAACGTGCATTATTAAATCTTTTATCCAATGCGGTGCGTTATGCAAAAACTGAAATCATCGTGACCATTATTAAAAATAATTCAGGCCATATCACCATCACGGTTGCCGACGATGGCACCGGCATTGTCTTAGGTGACTTACCCCACATCTTTGAGCGTTTTTACAAAGGCACAGACGGCAATACCGGGCTGGGTCTTGCCATCACCAAAGACATCATCAAGCGGCTTGGCGGCAGCATCACCGCCGCCAATAAAAACGCGCCAGAAACCGGCGCGGTGTTTACCATTCACTTGAATGCGTGAATGCAGTGTTGTGAATTTAATTAAAATAAGGATGGTACTAAGTGCCATCCCTACATTAATGATTTTGACTGAAATAAGACAAATAATTTGTAACAACTGTGTTGTTAAGGTAGTTTTGTAAAATCACAAACATAAGTTGATTGAGAAATGGGAGGTTTGTATATGGCAAAACTGGTTGTTATTATGGGCGCGCAAGCAGTCGGAAAAATGACGGTCGGACAAGAATTGTCTGCCATTACGGACTTTAAATTATTCCACAATCATATGACATTTGATCTCGTCAGCGCGTTCTTTTCACCCCGCACAGAAGAAGGTTGGGACTTGCTGGCAAAGATACGGTACGAAATGTTAAAAACTTTTGCAATGAGTACGCATGAAGGGGTTATATTTACATTTGCCATGAACTTTGATAATCCGCAATGGGTGAAATATATAGATGTTTGGGCTAAATTGTTTGAAGACAATGGAGGTTCTGCTTATTTTGCCGAATTAGAAGCTGATTTTGAAAAACGTTTAGAGCGCAATCAGTCGGAGAACCGACTTTTGCATAAACCATCAAAGAGAGACATCAAGCGTTCAGAAGAAGGATTACGATTCATGGCGCAAAATATGCGTATGAATACGCATGCGGACGAACAATATCATCCGCATTGGCTTAAAATAAACAACACGGATATTTCCGCCAAAGAATCCGCACGAATCATTAAAAATAAATTCGCATTATAATAGCGCTGCATTATTTCTCAGCATCACCGACTAACTTTTTATTTAATGCAAAAATTTGTAAAATTATTAAACGTCAAGGACACACCCATGCTGCGGCAATAATCCGCCAAGGTACTTTCATCGTTTTCATTGTTGTATTCGGAGAACATCAGTGTTTCCGTTTCGGCATAACCCAGTTCGTCAAAAATATCCAGCGCGTCCCAAAAAAGTTGCGGATACCGTGATTTGAGCGCATGACGCGCCGCTTCCGGCAGCGCATCATAATGTGCTTCGCTGACATAGGAAAAATCAAACACAAGCAGTCCACCCGGCTTTAGCACGCGGTGGATTTCTTTAAGTGCTTTATCACGGCTGCCCGCACCGCCTTCAATATTCACAATGGCACCACTGCCGGAAATAACATCCAGCGCATTGTCTTCAAACGGCATATCACATACATCAAAGGCGGCATATGCCATGTTCGGCGGCGGATTTTTCATATTCATGAATAGTTTTTGCCACTCCCGCACCACCGTTGGGCAAAGATCAGAGATCATTATGTGTGCTTGATAATCTTGAAGCAACACCGCGGGCATAAATCCGCCGCCGGGACCGGCACAAATTTCCAAAATCAGTCCGCCATGCTGAGCAATACGCGTTGCTTCTTCTTTTAAGTGCCCGGAACTTTTAAGCGATCCATGTTCTATATCCGAACGCCAACGGTGATATATCCATGCTTCATCGACCATGCTTTTTGCATATTCAAGATTGTATTCTAATTCTTCAAACGGCACAAAATACGGAAATTCGTGCATGGTATAGGTTCGGTTAAAATGTTTTTCAAATAAATTCATACGGACTCCCTGCATCCAATTATATTTTGTTCCATTTTAACACAGTATCACGTTCGCAACAAAAAGCCGCAAGCCCAATAAAGCAAAGAGTTTGCGGCATTATCCTTTTGTGGTATCATAAAGAAAATTTATAAACACTATTGAAAAAAGAGGTCATTTTATGCACAACAACGACATGCTACCCTATTTACAGTCAAAACATTATTTTTCAGCCAACAACACCATTGATGTCCCCTTAACCGAGCAATCAAAAATTTCATGCGAACCTATTTATGCATTTCAGTATAACGGCATGAATTTTTTGGTGTTGGTACCGGTGCTGTCGTCCGCTGCACAAGATGCACCGATGCAGATTTTAATCTATGCTTATGACGAAATTCATGTAAATAATGACGAAACCTCGCTGGCATTGGTGTCCATCCCCGAAGACAAATTCGCTGTGGTGCGTGATCATTTTTATCAATTGGTTGCCGAAGCAAATGAGGCTTGAACTTTTTAAATATTATAAAACCATGTTTGTTGCACCAATATATCATCAAAACAGAACAAGGGGATTACTTTGTGAAGATTGCATTCAATTTTAAGTTTTTTATGGCGTTTATGTTTCTGTTCGCCGCCATTGTTGCCATTGCACTTTTTATTGAAACAGGGTTTATCAGAAATCACTTCGGCGACATCCTGATTGTGGTTTTCATTTGGTGCTTTATCCGTATTTTTCTGCGTAATGAATTAAAATGGTTATGGCTATACATCTTTATTTTTGCGGCTCTCGTAGAGTTTGGGCAGTATTTGGGACTAATTTATATGTTGGGACTTGGGCATTCACAGCTTGCGCGGGTGGTCATCGGCGTCACGTTCGACTGGTGGGATATTGTGATGTATTTTATCGGCTGTATGATTTTATGGTTTCTCGAGCGCAAGTATGCACAATCAATAACACAGTGAATCAAGTATAAAAACACCACAAGGAAACTTGTGTTTATGCAGATGCGTCATCATTTTACCGCTTTGAGCCTCGCCGTTGCTCTGGCAATGGCTGCTTTTGTGAGTAGATCATCATTGTGTGATAAATGCTGTTTGAGCCGCGCTTCCGCACGTTGCAGTGCCTGCTCAGATCGCACCACATCAATGTCTTCCGCCCATTCGATGTTGTTTACATACAGTTCGATACCGTCTCGGGTGGATTCCATAAACCCTGCGCCAATGGCTGCTTTCCTAACCCCTGTGGCCGTTGTTACTTGCATGATGCCCTCCTGAATGAGCGTGATGCTGTTCATATAACTGTGCAGTACACCCAGTGCGCCATTTTTTGTCGGAATGATGATTTGTTCTGCAACATATTGAAAAAATATTCGCTCCGGTGTCAAAATAGTGAGGTTAAATTTATTAGCCATCACCCATCACATCCTCGATGGTACCCTTCATATAAAAGCGTTCTTCCGGAATGTCATCACAATGTCCGTCTAAAATTTCTTTAAATGAACGCACGGTATCTTCAAGTTTTACATATTTTCCCGGCATGTTGGTATAGCTCTCTGCCACAGAAAACGGTTGTGACATAAATTTTTGAATGCGCCGTGCGCGTTTTACAACCGTTTTATCCGTATCAGAAAGCTCATCAATGCCGAGTATGGCAATAATGTCTTGCAGTTCTTTATATCGCTGCAAAACTTCTTCTACGCGTGATGCGGTGGTATAATGCAAGTCCGACACAATGCCAATCTCCAACATCCGTGAGGTGGAATCCAGTGGATCCACTGCGGGATAAATACCCATTTCGACCATTGAACGCGACAATACCGTGGTTGCATCCAAATGCGCAAACGTGGTTGCCGGCGCAGGATCGGTTAAGTCGTCTGCCGGCACATACACTGCTTGTACTGAGGTGATGGATCCGTTTTGCGTGGATGTGATGCGTTCTTGAAGCGCACCCATTTCATTGGCAAGTGTGGGCTGATAACCTACGGCAGACGGAATGCGTCCCAAGAGTGCAGACACTTCCGAGCCCGCTTGGGTAAAGCGAAATATATTATCAATAAACAGCAACACATCTTGTTTGCTGACATCACGAAAATATTCTGCCATCGTAAGCCCTGTAAGTCCAACACGCATGCGTGCACCCGGTGGTTCATTCATTTGGCCAAAGACCATGGCGGTTTTGTTAATGACACCGGATGATGTCATCTCTAACCACAAGTCATTGCCTTCACGTGTGCGTTCACCCACACCGGCAAATACAGAATAACCGCCATGTACGGTGGCGATGTTATGAATCAGTTCCATAATCAACACGGTCTTACCCACACCGGCACCGCCAAACAGTCCAACCTTGCCGCCTTTGGCATACGGTGCCATCAGATCAATCACTTTGATGCCGGTTTCAAATATTTCACCAACGCTTTTTTGTTCATTGAATGCCGGCGGTTTTCGGTGAATGGGCCACTTATTGTTGGGGTCGGTGAATGGTTTGTCATCAATAACATTGCCGAGCACATCAAATACGCGTCCGAGCACCGCCTCGCCGACCGGCACCGAGACTGCCGCTCCGGTATCAATCGCCGCCATGCCGCGCTTCATCCCTTCGGTTGGTGACAACGA
>Ga0209755_10003262_pt1 | contig 20597 bp, 20 predicted proteins | sample TergutCo191P1_FD_187301 | JGI IMG/M metagenome (GOLD analysis project Ga0209755, IMG submission 187301) | Cornitermes sp. P1 segment gut microbial communities from Petit-Saut dam, French Guiana - Co191P1 (SPAdes) (version 2) | ecosystem: Host-associated > Arthropoda: Insects > Digestive system...
CTCATATGTCCACCCTCTGATTTTTTTGTTTTCGCTAAAACTATTAGTAATGTTGTGTTTTATATACAATGTTTTATTGTAATATTTTGAAATTACTTTGGTGTGAAAAAGAAGTGGCTAAACTCGTCAAAAGCAATTTGCCCTTTTCGTTAAGTTAATGACATTGTGATAAACGGGCGTTTTTATCGGCTTTAGCATTAGCAACTCTTCATTGTGTGCTATATCCGTTAGTTCATCTTTAATTCGGATAAGTTCTGCCCTTGCTCTTTTTTTAATTTCCTTTGCCTCATTCGTCTCCTTCCACCACTCATAAAATCTCTGTAATAGTAAAGCTGCTAAAACGCCAACAAAAGTTGCTAATATTGAAGGTATAAATTGATTCCACTCGATGTCAATTAACGAAACAATTGCATCCAACATATTGTATTGGTCTCTCCTTTGTTAGCTGATAGCCCATCACTATTTCGCAATACGTCCTTAAATTTTTGTGTTATGTTATAGGTCGGCTTGAGCACGTTGTTTTCTCAATATATGAATGTCAAACGGGGAACGCCATATTTTTGCGTTGTCGTTTGGCTAGTTAGCTTTAACCTGACTTCTCCACTCTATCATTAAACTTCATAAATAGTTTACCCCAGCCATTCTGCAGTATTGTATCATTAATACACATTTAGAAAACAGTAATAACCATAATTATTTTACAGATAATGGAGTATGTGGTCTGTTTAAGATTATGAAAAGCTTATGGCAGAAATTGTTTTTGAAAATTTCAGGCAACAGTCAGTTTGCTATGATTACTCTGTTTACAGCCAGCACTAGTATATCACCTCACCTAAAACACTGGATATAATTTATGCAACTTAATTCTTGCATCATCTGTTGTAAACTGCCATTTAACGACACGACACTGAGAATTATACCACTTCACCCAAACACCAATCTCACAATTCAACAACACCAAATCAGGCATACACCTACCAATACACTGCTTAAAAAGAACACTAATCGAAATCTCTGCAACATTAAACCAACTCCCATACACAGGCGTATAATGAAACTCCAAACGCCTAACAAGCCCACGAGCCTTAACCGCTAAAAAAACCTTGTAAAGAGACGCAACAACATGCGTATTCAAATTATCCAAAACCAACCTGACCTTTGGCGCATCCTTATACGGACTCTCAGACAACAACCAAACCACCTCATACGCAAAATCAACAACCTACCGACACTCCCTCACATTAGCATGATACCAACCAGACAAAAGCTCACACACTAACAAAAATGCTGCACGCGCCCGCTCATTCATACTCATCATCAACCTTTTGGTGCTGTATGCTAATCGACTATCTTTTTAGGACTGAATTAAGTCCACTACGTTATCCCTACACAACAAGGTGAACTCAACGATTTCAATCCAAACACAAATAAAACTAGAAGACGATTTAAATATTGCCAACCTGTCAAAAAACTAGACAAAATAAACCTACCCAAACAAACCCTACAAACAACCCTAACAAAACTCCAAAACAACATAATCCAAAAACTATGCCAAACAACCTACCAAAAAAACCCCAACAAACAGCTCCAAAAAGCCGAAACCACCAAAAAAACCCTAAAAACAAAACACAACACCATAGAGTTAAAACTAATTATAGTACATAATTTAGAAAATAATTTACATTTTAAGCCCTTACTACTGCATTTAGGCATTTCTAGTAGACAGCGCATTGTGAATGATTTAGATTTAGAATACACAGAAACCGCAACATATATGACCTATAGGGATTCAAAAACGATCCTTGAAAACCTCACCCACACAAAAGTCTCCAAAAACCGGATTCACACCTGCGTACAAAAAATAGGCAATTTCATGAACCAAAAACACCGAAAACCCAAGAATAACTCTGCTCCTACTGTCGCTACTACCACAACAGCAAAAGAGGAGGAGGTAGTTATGAGAGAGTTTGATTTGCTCACAGGGGATAGCACTAAGGCTCATGGTCGCGGTGGAAAAAAGAATGAGGTTAATGTTATTTTAGGAAAAGACCACGAAACGGGAGAGAAGAAATTGTTGAGGTTGGATGTGAATAAGACGTGGGCGCAGACAACATCACAATTTAAAGGAAAAGCAGAAGTGACAGTATCAAATAATGAACCCGCTCTTAGAAAAGCCTTATTGGAAAAGTCTGATGAGTATCAATCATGTATTTTGCATTGTATACGAGATATAAAGTTTTATTTGTGGCAGGCAAAGTTGTCTGTGGATCAGAGAAAGCCTATTTCTATGCGAGTGGAGAGGGTGTTGTGGGCACTGCGTAATTTGGTTGAGAAGCACATTTTTGATGGAGGTGTTAAGGTGTTGCGGTGGCGTGTTGATTGGGCGTTGTCTGAGTTAAAAAAGATTAGCAGTGAGCTTTTTTTGGCGGGTTTGGATTCTGTTGGTAGGTTTGTTTGTAATGCGGCTAATCATATGGTCACATTTGCAAGGTTGGCTATAAAAGGTGTTGTGGTGCCGTTTTCGAATAATTTGATTGAGCGTTTGATGGGTGAGATTGCTAAACGTGTGAAACATAAGTGGATGCATTGGAGCGAACGCGGCCTTGAAAACTTGCTAAACATTCTGCTCATAAGATACTGTAACAAGCGGATCTACAAAGAGCTGAAAGAAAAATACTTAAAACCCAACAACAATACTCTAATCACAGTAAAGATAACATAGACAAACAAAAGATAGTCGATTACGGTACACAAGCAGTTAATTATGCACGTTCCTTAGGTTAAAGTTAGAACTGTCAATTTAACAGCAAGCTATTTGGACATCAACTTATAAATGTCTGCGACACCACCGCTTTTAATAGCAACATTTATCTCGTCAATATCAAAAAACTCTAAACCCTTATCTAAAACCTCAGGACAACATTCTTTGAGCCACTCTTTACGATCCTCCCAATCCTCACCCTGCCCAGTTTTTAACCCTTGCGCAATTTCCTCCAAACCACTAACACCACCACAATCCTCTACAATACCAAACCCCTTACCCTTAACCACACGCGGCAAATTCTCATCAGAAATTGTTTCATCCACCTGTAGCTTTTCTAGTTTTACGCCAATATACCAGCTATCACCAAAATCATACCACAGCTCACCAAAATCCACCTCGCTTGTAAACAGTTTACTAATAGCGACCCCTTTCACATTTTTAGCAGGCTTACCCCAATCGCCCGAACCCTTCGGCAAAGGCAAAGTATACCTGTTATTGTTAATATTGAACTCAAACAAGTGACCGCCCATATGAAACATTTCCATAAGAATGTAACAAAAATCTGCCAGATCAGTGTCACTACTTATCTGAAATCTTCGCCACATACGTGGTCTATACTCGTGTAACTCAGCAACAAATTGCATAACAGTCGCAGTAGTAGTATGATTAACCATGATAATACCTGTCTTAACATTAAACTTATTTAATTTTAATCTTACGCACTCTTACCGTTTTTTGACGACACTATTATTCAATCCTATCAACCTAACAAGCTCTATCACTAAACACTTGTAATCATCTCTAAAAAATCGAGGAGGAGGTCGTCCATTAGGAACTGCGTAAAAATAACTTGCAATAGTTTTTGTGTGTAATAAGTACAATTACACAATTTATCCATGAGACTACTTGCATGTTAATTATGCACAGTTCCTTAGTTGAATGACCGTCCTCTCACACCACTGTACGTACCGTTTAATATACGGCGGTTCAACGACTTAAACACAACACCCTATAACACGACTTGATATCATCACAACCCACCCAGATAACACCTTATTTGTCAAAGAAAACGATAAAATCTGACTACCAGCAACACACTAATACCTCTCACGAGAATTAACCCACCGCCACGCCAAACCCCTACAACACCAAGCAAAACAAGCACATTAAAACACCCCGTAACACACTTCACTGCTTCCACAAATACACACACAACCTATGACAAATCCGCCCATCATAACTCACAACCGGGTTTGGGGCAATATTATTTGTGCCAGCTTCTCTTGCATTAATGTTTTTTATGTAGTTCAAGCCATAAACGTTTAATGTTTGAACTGTAAACACGACCAAGGCCTCTTGCTGTTTACGCTTATCAAGTCGTTTGCGTAACGGCGAGAGATTATCACGTTTTAGCGTTGAAAAACAGCAATATTTGTTTGATAGTAGAATATTTTTATGGGTCGCGGTGTTGTTGGTTAGATATTGTTTAGTAGTATGGTGAGGATTTGATGAAGAGTTATTGTGGTAGAACTGCGACGGCGATTATTCTTTATTCGGTAGATAAGGTTTTGCTTATTAAGCGTGATACTTTGCCGTTTAGGGGGTATTGGGCGTTGCCGGGGGGGAGAATGGAGTTAGGTGAGGTTGTGGAACAGACTTGTGTTCGGGAGGTTAGGGAGGAGACAGGGTTGGATGTTGAGGTTGTCTATAAATTGGGGGATTATCATGAGTATGGTTGTAGGGAGGGTGTGGTTTATGATTATTATCCGACTTGTTTTGTGGTGGAGGTTGTTGGTGGTGAGGTTAGAGGGCAGGAAAGTGAGGTTCAGGAAATTGAGTTGTTTAGTCTTAACGAGTTGCCAAGTCCGCTTGCGTTTGAGCATGACCGAATGATAAATGACTACAAAAAAATGTTTAAGATTTAAAATTTTTTTGGTTTAAAATTTTTGTTTGATATTAAATGCAGAGTTATGAAGTAATAATCTTTAATTAGTCTTAATACATAGAAGTAAATGGAGAGTAATATGCCAAAAGCGTATGTCTTACTTAACGTAGAATCTGGCTCTGAGGATCCAGTTTTAAAACAGCTTCGAGAAATTAGCGTTGTTGAAGAGGCCCATGTTTCCTATGGTGTCTATGATTTAATTGTAAAAGTTCATTCTGAAACAATGGATGAAATGAAAGAAGCTATTTCTCATAAAATCCGCAATATCAAACAGGTTAGGTCTACTTTAACTTTGATTATTATTGACGGTTAAATAATCCGTCACAATTTTTATGTCATTTTTTTCGATAAGTTTAAAAATGTTAAGCGCTATCTATTATTGATGTTTTATGGCCGCGGATGCTGAACGTGTAAAAAAACCAAAGCTTCCTAAAAAGAAAGTTTTAAAGAAGGTTCTGAAAAAGAGATAATTTTGAAATAAAAAAGTAGGGTATAGTTGTTGCTATACGTACTGTTTACTTTGAGTTTGCTAAATATTTTAGGTGGAATGGTTTAACGACTGTGCCGGATTTTAGGTCTGAGTGGAATGTTTGGCTTTCAATTACCCATTCTGCTAATTCAGAGTCATGGGCACGTATGAATTCTGCAAAGTCTGGATAGTTTTTGTGAAGTGAAATGCATACTGCATCCCAGCCCATGCCGCGTCCTTCTAGGAATAGAATAACGTTTGCTTGTTTTGTGTACCATTCTTTAAGTTTTTTGACAGCATCGTCTCTTTCGGCGCCTGATTTTTGTTTTAGTTTGCTTTTGACATATGTAAAGGCTGCTATTTCAAAGCCGATTTGTCCGAATTTTGGAATAACTGTGTAACCTTCAATATAGTTTTCTTCAAGCATTGCACGTCTTCTTGTTACGGTGGGTTGTGATACACCTAGTGCTTTAGCTAATTGTCTGTCGCTTCTATGAGAGTCTTTCATTAACTCAAAGAGAAGTTTGTAGTCTATTGGTTTAAGGTCTTTCATAGTAATCACTTTATTATCTATGTGTATTTTTTGCCATGGTATATAAATTTGATTGTTTTATTTTGAAGAAATCGCACTGGTTTAAGGGAAATAACGTCAATAGCCATTCTACGCGTTATTAGGTTCAATAAAAGAAGCAAATCATACACGATCACTCAGCACATCATACAAACAAAGTAGACATAAAATATTACAAAAACCCAACCATAAATAAATTATTCAACCACCAACACCAAAACAACACGTGAAAGAAAAAAGAAAAAACCACTCACCTAACAAAAAACCTTTTCACCAATTTCACCACCTCATACCACAACACCGACCCAGCCCCTACACCTAAAACAGTCAAAAACTCCCACATTGAAAGAGGAGCAAGCATAAGAAAACTGTTCAAAGGAGTATACAAAGCGGCAAACAAAACAAACAGTATAAGAATATTTATAACCCATATAACTTTGTCTTTAACTAAACGTTTACACGAAATAACAAAATTATCTATGTTAGAACTGTTAACATAAACTAGCAACAAATTAGCAAACACTATAACAGCAAGACCCATAGACCGCGCCACAGAGGCATTAGCAGAATTTTGCAATAACACAAAATAATAAAGACCAAACGACGCGACAAATATAGCTAAACCTTGTATAACACTTTTTGCCAAAGTTTTTGCATCTAAAAGCTTTTCTTTTGGACTTCGGGGTCTGCGCTCCATTATGTTTACTTCAGCCGGTTGCCGCTCCAGTACTATAGAACAAGTGGGATCAATAATTAATTCAAGTATAACAATATGCATAGGAAGCAACATTAAACTTTCAGGATATACACCTAACAAAGGCGCAAATAAAGCAATTAACGCAACAGGAGTATGAATAGTAAAAACGTAACCCATCGCCTTGCGAATATTATCATAAATGCGTCGCCCATCTTTTACAGTGTCCACAATAGTAGAAAAATTATCATCCATAAGAACAAGATCAGCTGCTTCACGAGACACCTCGCTTCCACGTTTGCCCATAGCAACGCCTATGTCAGCATATTTTAATGCAGGAGCATCATTTACACCATCACCGGTCATGGCAACGATTTCACCGTTGTCTTTAAATGCCTTAACAATACGCATTTTATGTTCAGGTATCACACGTGAAAATATGCTAACAGTGTTAACTTTTTCACACAATTCACTATCAGACATTTCTTCAATCATATCACCGGTAATTATATTGCCATAATTCTTCATACCAATTTTTTTTGCAACCGCCGCAGCTGTTGAACCGTTATCACCTGTAATCATAACAACCCGTATGCCAGCCTTGTTACAAAGAGTTATATCATTTCTAACAGATTCACGAGGAGGATCAGCAAGCCCAATTAACCCACAAAACATTAAAGAACAATCAGTTATATCTTTAGGTATATCAGAGGAGTCATTTAACTGAGCATAAGCAACAGCTATTACACGTAAACCCTGTTGACTCATATCGCAAATTTTATTTTCAATTATTAATTGCTCATTATTAGTTAATTTACAAATAGTAAGAATATTCTCAGAGGAACCTTTGGCAGCTAAAATAAGCTCTCCGTCATGATGCCAAATATGCCCCATCATTTTTAATTCATGCGTAAAAGCATATTCACTAATTAATTTACCACCAAAAAGATGCGCCTTTTTTATACCTACTTTCTCACAGTGAGCCAACATAGCCTTTTCCATAGGATCATAAGTGTTAGTTTCGCATGCAAGACCCATTATCTCTGAGAGAAATTCCTGATTTCCATCAATAGCCCAAGTTTCTTGCACTGTCATTTGATTAAGAGTAATTGTACCAGTTTTATCCACACATAACACAGATACAGCACCAAGAGTTTCAACAGCGGGCAGTTTACGCACTAAAGAATTTTTCTTTGCTAAACGCCATGCACCCATGGAGAGAAAAATTGTTAAAATAACTGGAAACTCTTCAGGTATCAGAGCCATAGCTATTGTAACACCTGAGAGTATACTTCCAATAAATCTATCCTGAAAAAGAAGAGAAGGAAGATTAAACCAAGTTATAGTACTCACTAAAGCAAAAAGCACAGCAGCTATGCCAGCACATATTTTAACAATGCTACCTGTTTGCATTTGAAGAGGCGTGTTTTCCTTAGGTGCTTCAACCACGCTAGCACCAATTTTACCATATTCTGTAGCTTGACCAATTTTGTCAACACATACAATAGCAGATCCCTGAGTTACAAGAGTTCCCGCATAACAGTAATCTTTACGCCAATAATCACCGACAAATTTAACAGGGTTTTCCGTTGGAATTTTCCAAACACCTTCAGCCTCGCCTGTTAGAGAGGACTCATCGACACACAAGTCACTACAGCTAACTATAAAACCGTCAGCGGGAACTTTTACACCCTCATAAATCATCATAATGTCGCCTGGAACAAGGTCAACACTTGCAATTTGAACTTCTTTACCGTTACGTATGACTTTTATGTGTGGCGCAGAGAGATCTTTTAGAGCTGTCAAAGTTTTATCTGTTTTCCATTCTTGAACAATGGCGATACAACTAATACCTATAACCGATAGAAGCATTATTGACCCATCACGTGGTTCACCTAAAACAAAGTATATGGCAGCAGCAATAAAGAGCAACAAAAACATTGGCTCACAGATAACATGTAATGCTTTTTTTACAAAACTTTCCTTTTTTTGTGGAGAAAGCTCATTTTTACCATACTTCAACTGACGAGCCTTAACTTCACGCATAGTTAGACCGTCAGATTTGAATTCACCTTGGGACATACTGTTTACCATCATAATTTATGCTTAAAGCATTTTCAATAGATACTACAAGTTGCTTGCAATATACCTTGGCAGATAAAAAGTCACCTATAAAAACACAAAAATTTGATACTATAACAAACGGATTTATAGTGATGAAAAAATATTTGAACTCAAACAACACCATAATCAATAAGATAAGGCAGTGTCCCAATATAAGATACTTAATAGTTTCATAGAGTGACAGGCACATGGCAGAAGAAATCGCGCCAAGACCACAAGAAAACAGTTAAACCTTCAAACTTTGCAGAAAAAAAACACCTTAAACTCACTAACAAAACTCCAACAAAACCCAAAACAACCCAACACAACAAACCAAACACCCCTCACCTTTAAAAAACACACACTCCACCCAAACCAAACACCCCAAACACTCACACAAAACACCACAAAACACTCAACACCCACAATCTCAACATCACCAAAAACAGACCCCCACACACAACAATTTTCTTCTCACCCACCACCCCACCATTCTTCTTAAACTTACCAGTTAACCATAATCAATTAACCCCAAGTAAAAACACAAAAACAAAACATACAAATAATCACATCACCATCCATAAACACCTCCCAAAGAACACAACAAAAAGAACACATGGAAAACTTTAACAAACTTTTTAACCAACCCAAAACAGGTTTACTAAGTCCATTTACCCGCAGAAAAAGCGACAAACAAACAGGATTTACATTTTACAACGGTATAGATACAACAATCGCCGCTTTCAAACTCAACTTGACCCGCTCGCTTAAACGCCTTTTCTTTTTTCTAATAAACATCCAAATCTCATCACACACAAACTGCGAAAGACCAAAAACCTTTATCAAATAGCCACTTAGTCCGGATGCGTGCTCAGCCATGACCTCTAAGAGGTTCCCTATGGCATCTCTATGATGACCAGTTAAGCGTTCTATGCTTCTAAACCCGTTTTTCTCAACTAAGTGTTTACAAATGTTTGCTATCTGTTGCTCTGTTAAGTATTTTCTGTATAGGGTGTACCTTTGGTTTGCATAAAGTAGGTGTGGCAGTGTTGGCATTGGTATCTTTGGTGACCTATGGTTTTGTATTTGCCTTGTTTTACGATGTTTTTATCTTTTTCTTTAGGTAGTGGGTACATTTTGGGTTTTGACAAACTAGATCTACTTTGCTTTTAGGTCTACCTTTGGGCACGTTCTTCACAGGTAATAACTAAAGTAGCCGAACCACAAATCTGTCACAAATTAGGACACTGCCTAAGATAACATAAACAAAAAGATAGCCAATTAGAGAACACAAACAATTTGTTTAGCAATATTTCTATGTCAACCTTAAATAGCCTGTATGAATACTCGTAAGTTGGAGGCTAAAAAAGTGCCTGCTATAGAAATTGGAAGAATATGCGTTAAACAAGCTGGTCGAGAACAAGGTAAGAAATGTGTCATTGTAGATATTATGGATAAAAGTTTCATACTTGTCACTGGACCAAAAAATCTCACGGGAATTAAAAGACGTAAAGTAAACTTGGAACATGTTTCAGTGCTTGAGGATAAAGTGGAAATTAGACGAGGAGCTTCAGATGACGAAGTAACTCAAGCAGTAAATACTGCGGGTAAAGCAGAGTTAATGAAAGCTTAAGTTTTGAATTCAAACTTTAATTACCTCAATTACATCTTTTTCTTTCACTAAGGGAGCATTTACTGTTGCCAAGAACTAGTCCACCATGGGAAAATAAACGTGAAGTCTTAATAAAAACAGAGGATAGAACTAACCCTAAATTTGGTCATAAGCCCTCTGAGCGCCCAGCAGAAGAGTACATAAAATACGGCGTTATAAATTTAGATAAACCAGCTGGACCTACAAGTCATGAAGTTGCTGCATGGACAAAAAAAATCTTAAAAATAGAAGCAATAGGTCATGGAGGAACATTGGATCCTCAAGTGACAGGCGTATTACCGGTTACTTTGGAGGAGTCTACAAAAATTGTACAGGCTCTTCTTTACGCGGGTAAAGAGTATATTTGTGTTATGAAACTTCACGGAGACGCACCAGAGGGACAAGTTCGCAGTGTTTTATCAGAGTTTGAGGACTTAATTTACCAACGTCCACCTTTGCGCTCATCTGTTAAACGTCAAGTTCGCACAAGGCGCATTTACTATAACGAGTTTATAGAAATGGATGGGCGTAACGTGCTCTTTAAAGTGGGTTGTGAGGGGGGAACGTATATTCGTAAACTTTGTTATGATATGGGCGAAATTTTAGGGGTTGGGGCACATATGCAAGAACTTAGACGTTCACGCGCGGGACCGTTTACAGAGGATAGTTCAATGCATGTTACATTACACGATATTGCCTACTGGATGGGGGAATATCAAACAAAAAAGGACATATCATTTTTGCAAAAGTTTATTGCCCCCATGGAGACAGCCCTTGAGTTAATTCCAAAGGTTACAGTACGCGATTCAGCTGTTGACGCTCTATGCCACGGGGCTAGTCTTACTGCGCCAGGAGTTGTAACAGTTAACACGGGAATACAAAAGGACATGTTAATTGCAGTTATGACTCTTAAAGGTGAAGTAATTACACTTTCAAAAGCAGTGGAGTCTTCAGAGAAAATTTTAGAACTTGAGCATGGCATTGTTGCGGCTCCAGAACGTGTGTTAATGCCAAGAGGCACTTACCCAAAAGTTTGGAAAACCGGTAAAGACGACAATGATCAAAAATAAAAAAGAACCTCCTATTAGCGATCATTATTTTTCTTCATCACCTCAATCTGAGGCTAACTATGGTTTAGTACGTGCCAAATTTTTTGGAAGATCATTTGAGTTTATAACGGCTTCCAGCGTTTTTTCTAAACGTCGCATTGATACAGGCACACAGTTACTTATTGAATCTATGATTCTTCCAGAAGAGGGCTCAGTATTAGACATAGGCTGTGGCTATGGAGCAGTTGGCATCACGGCAGCAACACTTAATGCTAAATTACAAGTTTACCTAACAGACGTTAATGCCCGAGCCGTCGATTTAGCAAAAAAGAACGTAGAACGTAACAGGGTTTTTAATGCACACACCAGACACGGTTACTTATATGAACCCGTAAAAGATCTAAAATTTGACTGTATACTATCAAATCCTCCCGTAAGCGCAGGTATGGAAACGGTAAAGGCAATAATTACCGGAGCCCCAAAAATTATGCGTTCAAACGCAGTATTTGAAATGGTCATACGCTCCAAAATTGGCGCAAAACTATTCCCAACTTTATTTACTGAAACCTTTGGCAACTATACAGTTACAGCAAGAGGAAGTGGATTTAGAGTATTAACAGGCAAAAATAGCAAAAATTAAAGAGTTAAATCATACTTGCCTGTTAAAAACATGTTTAAGCTACAGGATAAATAGGTAATGTTTGTTTTTTAAGGTGCGTTTTGTGTAAAAAAGAGAGAGGTTAGGTTTGTGTTTTATTTGTTGCTTCACCTGTGGGCATACCGGGGGGTAGGTCTGGAAAGTTTGCACCGATTTTTTGTTCTGCAACTATGGCGGCTTCAGATAGAATCTTTGAGGCATCTTCGCTAACAGTGTTAAAATTAAGAGTCATCCCACTGCCCTGACCAGCGTCTAACATTACACCGCTTAGCATATCACCGATTTCGCCAAGTTCATTTTCAGCAGCAGGCAAAATTCCGCCCATACCAGAATTTACACTGCGCAATACACCAATGCATGGACCTAACATAGATACTACATCGCCCAATTCGGTTACAGTTTTTATTCTCAAGTTTATTTGGTCAAGGGCAAGTTGCGCGTTCATGATAAGTTTGGACATTTTGCGGACTTCAGCTAGTTCAGTGGCGTAAATGTTTGCGTGTGCCATATCGTGTTGCTGGTAGGAGTCTACAAGTTTTTTAAATAAGGCGTTATCTTTTTGTGTAAAGCGTTCGCTTGTTTTTTCTAAACGTTGAATTTGAGCGTCAATTCTTCGGGTTGCTACATCTAAACGTGGTTTTAGGGGTTGTTGAGGTTTAATTGTTTGATTAAATGAGTTTAAGATAGAGTTATCGTCTCGTTTTTGATCCCATTTTTTTGCGAAATTTTCTGACATCGATAAATTACTTCCTCTAAAATGTTAGCATCAAGAGGTACTTAACATTTGCTAACATGTAGATATATACATCAAAAAACTGAAAGTTTGTTCTGACATATTTGAAGGAAAAAATGTTGAAGCTCAATGTATAAGAAGAAATAAATTACATCTAAGCTAATAGTTATATAAGGTGTAGAGCTATAAACGATTTTCCGTCCTTAACATTTAAAATTGGAACAGGACAAACCAAAAATGACCGTCTCTGGCTTACAAAGAAGAGAGAAATCTATGAGAAAATCTGGAAAACTAGTGGATTAAAAGTATTGCAGAAAATTGAATGCATATGTGGTGACACTTTTCCAGACATTTCTATAGAGAAAGGCATCCAAATATTTTTGTTTAAAAAAACGCCTCAAACTCGATATGGACACCTAAAAGAAGACAATCCTTTAGAAATAAGTCTTTATCTATCAAAAACAGACAATATTAACACTGCAAAAGAGTTACTAATACGCATGTTAGTGCACTCTTTTATATGGCAGCAATACGAGTACCGTTTCCGCAACCGTGAACAAACATTATTTGAAGACATCTTAGCAGACGAATACGTAACATCCGCCTTTACATTTATGATATTAGGTCGAAAAATGGGGCGAGCTAACTGTGTTAAAGCTTTAGAGCAAGCTGTTGAGGAAACCGTCTATAGGTTATCTCAAAAACAAACACAAACCAAACTAGCAGAGGTAATGTACAATTTTTTCCAAGAAGAAAACCTTAGAACCAAAAAAAGAACAAACATTATAGAACACCGCGAAGAACTGGTACTAAAACTATTAGAATTTCTACCTGAAAAAACAGGCTAACACTTAAACAGGTCTAACGATGATAAAAATTGACAATCAAAATAGATGTGTATTTGAGCACGATAGCCTAAATATGTTATAGGTTGTTTGTTTTCGCAAATGGTCTCTAAATCTTATCGTCGGGGTTATCCTGTTGCAGTGCTTGTAGGAGTGGAGCAGTCTACAGTGGCGATATGGCGAATTTATAGTCAAGTAGCTAAACTGGAAAAAAGTGTTCATTTAGAGGGTGGACGTTCTAATGCTAAAGCAGTTTACAGTTTTCATGAAGCGGTTATTAATGTGCTTCGTTTAAGTTTAAAAGAAGGCGTAAAGAGTATTATAGTAGCTGCTCCGCAAAAAACCAGTTATAGTCAAGATTTTCTAAGCCATGTTAAAGAGCATCATCAGTGGTTATTTCAAGGGGTTAATAAGGCATCGTTTAAACAAATTATAGGTTCCGCAATAACGCAGGCTCAAGTGGGTAACATAACAAGTTCAAACGAGTTTAAACAATCCATAACTGACAGTGCCTTTGAGGAAACTGAAAATCTTAGAGAACTCTTAGAAAAACGTCTCAATACAACAACGCGTTTATCATCGTTAGCTAGTTTTGTATTGTTTTCACTTGAAGAAGCAGAAGACGCTATATACGGCAGTCAAGAAGCGCTGGGGAAGCCTATGCCTGAGTATTTGTTGTTAACAGATAATTATTTGTTAAGCGAGAAAAGAAAAGGCCGGTTAAATAGGCTTATGCAAATTGCACAAAACAAGAAGATTAAAACGCGCATTGTAAATAAAGAGTCTCCGGCGGGAGCGCGATTAAATCAGCTTGGCGGATTAGTCTGCTTACTAAAATAGTAGACCTGTTTGTTTTAAAGTGTTAATGTCAATTTTTCCAGAATGTAATGCTGTAGCAAGCAGAACACCTAAAACGTCAAACTTTTTAAGACTCAATAACTCATCAAGACTTTGAATACCTCCACCTACATAGACTCTGCCACCGTTACCATTATGGGTTAGTATTGTTGAAATTTGTGTTAACAAGTCTATGTTTACGCCCTCATTGCTACCAACTCGGGAGAGGTCTAATAAGATAAAGTCAGTCACACTCATACGGCATAGCTGTTTAAGAAGTTCAGACATTTCGGTGGAATCACTAAAGTTATGGGGGGTTAAAATTTTGTTGTCTTTCATGTCAAGACTGATAATTATGTGTTCAGCACTTATTTGTTGAATAATCTCGTTTACAAAAGAGATAGTTGGAAGGGTTTCGGTTCCTATAATAATTTTTGAAACGCCATAACTGTAGAGTTTTTTTGCGGTCTCTATCGCAGTTATACCTGCGTCAACTAGGAGATTAAAACCTATTTGAACAAGACCGCTATATAGGGCAAAATTGGGCTTGTTTTCTAATATGGCGTCAAGATCAGCTATGTAAAGCTCAGAAAAACCCTGACGTTTAAAAACAGTAGCTACATCGAGGGGGTTAACAGAGGTTGTAAGGACACTTTGTAATGGTTGATACTTTTGTCGGTTGCCCTTAACTGCGTGCACTACTACACCGTTTAAAACGTCAATAACAGGAATAACCCTCAACATTTCAGGCCTCAAAGATAACAAATGTACAGGATATATAAAAAAGCTGTAGGTGTTATCGCAAAACTTTAAAGCCGTAGAAAACGCGTTGTTTATGACTTAAAGTGAAGTTGTTAATCAGCCCCCAGAATACAAGAGAAGCTATAGAGGCCATTGTAGGTGGCGCCGATATTATTGATGTAAAAAACCCTAAAGAAGGGCCATTGGGCGCTAATTTTCCCTGGGTTATTAAAGAAATCAAAAAACTTTTAGTCGAAGAACGGGTGGAGTTAAGCTGTACCTTAGGGGAGGCAGTGCATTTGCCGGGTTCAATGTCTTTGGCAGCTTTTGGTGCAGCCTCATTGGGAGTTAATTATGTTAAAGCAGGGCTTGGGGGAGTGCGAACGGTTCAAGTGGCTACAGATTTGCTTGAGGATATTGTTCATGCAGTGAAAATGTGTGATTCAAAAATCAAAGTTGTCGTTGCAGGTTATGGAGACTATTTTAGAGTGGACAGTATTGAGCCACAACTTGTTGTGCAGGCGGCTTGCGCGGCAAAGGCAGATGTTGTTATGTTAGATACCGCAGTTAAAGATGGAAAAACTCTCTTTGATGTTCAAACACAGCGGCAGCTTGAAGTGTTTGTTAGTGTCGCTCATGCGCAAGAGTTAGAGGTGGCATTAGCGGGTTCACTTCAGGTGCAGGATTTGCCAGTGATTAAACAGTTAGGAGCTGACGTTGCAGGGTTACGGGGTGCCGCTTGTCAAAATAATAATAGGCTCACAGGAAGTATTACCCGTGAACGCGTAAAAGAGTTAGTGGAAAAAATTAGATAAATTAAAAATGTATACCTGAGGTATGAGTTTGAAAATTTTAATTTATGAACACGCTTGTGGAGGAGGGTTTGCAGAAATGGCGGTTTCACCTGGGATTTTAGCAGAAGGGTTTGGTATGCTGCGTTTATGTGCTGAAAATTTAAAGGCAGCAGGTCATGAGGTGTTAGTTATTGTTGATGAGGGCTTAGCACGGCTTAACCCGCCTCTTAGTGCAGAAATTATTCCCGTTTTTAGCTTTCAAGATGCACAACATGCTATACTTAAAAGGTGTGCAGATATAGATGCCGCCTATGTAATTGCTCCTGAGACAAACAAGACGCTATATGCTCTTGTTCAGTTTATAGAACAAAACGGAGTGCCTACGTTAAACAGTTACTCAAAGGCTATACAGGCAGTTTCAAACAAAATTGACCTCTATAAAACTCTAAACAGTAACACTAAAGTAAAGACCCCTAAAACTATTCAAGTTAACACTTCTCAAAATGTTGAAGAGGTAATTAGAAGAGAGTATAGTTTTCCGGTGGTCATAAAGCCTGTGGATGGTGTAGGCTGTGGGGGGTTAAGTGTTATAGAGGAGGCATCACAGATTAGAGGTGCGGTTGAAAAAATTGTTAACGAGTTTGCTAGTGAAACGTTTATAGTACAGGAGTATATAGAGGGTGAAGCAGTAAGTGTTAGTCTGCTCTGTACAGATACCAAAATTTTGCCAATTAGCTTAAACAAGCAAAATCTCACTCTTGCAACGCCGGATAGAACTTCAAACTATAATGGTGGCGCAGTACCATTTAATCATAAAATGCTCCAGAAAGCTTTTAAAACTGCTGAGGCGACAGTTAATTGTTTTTTGGGATTAAAAGGCTATGTAGGGGTGGATCTTATTTTGACAGATACAGACCCTGTTGTAGTAGATGTTAATCCCAGACTAACTACATCCTTTATAGGACTTTGTCGTGTTACAGATTTTAACTTTGCAGACGCTATTGTTAATGCTGCTCTCAAAAACAGTTTATTCTCGGAAGCAGTGTTTTTGGATTGTTATGTGTGTTTTTCTAAAATGGAAACTCCTAAAGTAGACATAGACTTTTTAGATATTTTATACGGTATTCCCGATATTGTTTCACCGCCATTTCCTATTTATGACAGTAAAGAAGGATGCGCATTAATTGCGGCATATGGAAAATCTTTAGAAGAAGCACAATGTTTACTAGAAGAAACTAGAAGGCATTTATTGAACATAATGCAAGGATGAGTATAGTCTTGGTTAAAGTGTTGGGATTAGATATAGGGGGTGCTAACACTAAAGCGGCTTGTGTTCAAACTCTGGAAAACACAATTAGAGAAGTACAGGTGTTTACTAAGTATTTTCCTGTTTGGAAAAACCCTGAAAAACTGGTAGAGATTTTACAGAAACTAGGAGAAGCCGCAGGAGGCAACTTTGACGGAATAGGGGTTACTATGACAGCGGAACTCTCAGATGTGTATAAAACAAAACGTGTGGGAGTAGAGCATATTTTAGGTTGCGTTAAAAAAGTTTTTTCAGAGGTACCAATTTACGTTTTAACATCAGATATCACGTTAAAAACACTCAAGGAGGCTTTAGCATCGCCACTACAAGTTGCGGCAGCAAACTGGGCAGCAACAGGCTGGCTTGTAGCACAGTACTTTGAAAACTGTATAGTTCTAGATGTTGGCAGCACTAGCACTAGTATCATACCTATAATTAACGGAAAAATTGCTGTGCAGGGCAAAAATGATTTAGACAAACTCATATGTGGAGAACTAGTCTATACAGGTAGTCTGCGCACAAATTTAGCCGCCATCGTCCAAACGGTTCCAGTTAGAGACAATGTTGCCACGGTTTCCTCAGAACTATTTGCTCTAAGTGGGGATATTCACCTCATTTTAGGTCATATAAACAGTGAACAGTACACCTGTGAAACAGCTGACGGCAAAGGCGTTACCTGTAAGGAAGCCCTAACACGTCTTGCTCGACTCATATGTGCCGACACAGAAATGTTAACAGAAAAAGAACTCATCGAGATAGCTCAATACATATACAAAAAACAAATTCAACAAATTACCACAGGCTTAAATCAAGTTTATCAACATGCCAAAAAAACTGCAACAACAAAAATTCCTATAATAATTACAGGTTTAGGAAAAGATTTCCTAGCTTATAAAGCTGCAGAACAAATGATACCCCAAACTGTAGTTATAGACTTAGATAAGCTCTTATCAGACAAGGTTTCATTGGCAGTTCCAGCTGTTGGAGTTGCTTTAATGAGCATAAAACAAGGAGGAGAGAAGAAATAACTGTAAATGTTGTAAAAGTCGGCGGCAGTCTCTCTCAAAACCCCAAGGCGTTGCGGTCCTTATGTCAAAAACTAAGTTTTCTTGCAGATAAGCATTGTATTGTAGTGGTGCCAGGCGGGGGCAAATTTGCGGATTGCGTCCGAGCAGCAGACAGAGAATTTACGTTATCAGCAAAAACAGCGCATCATATGGCAATTTTAGGAATGGATCAATATGGACTTCTCCTATCAAACCTAATAAAACCTAACAGTCACGTTGTAAACAGTTTAGAAAAAACAAAAAAGGCCAAAACAGGCATAGCTACAGTGTTTTTGCCATCAAAATTTATAATCTCAAAGGATGAGAAAGAGTTACCAAAGTCTTGGGAGGTAACCTCAGACTCAATAGCGGCCTATATCGCAAAAAAATTGGGAGCAAAAAAAGTGCTACTGCTTAAAACTGTTGACGGCATTTATACAGACAAACCAAAAAAAGAGACTCAAACCAGTACTACGGCTAAATTGTTAGGGCACTTAACTATAGAAGAACTCTTAGAGAGGGAAAACAGAACATGTGTTGATCCATACCTACCAAAGCTTCTTAAAACCCTTAAAATCGACTGCAACATAATAAATGGTCTCTACCCGGATAGAGTAGAAACAGCTTTAAACAAACAAAAAGTCATTGGTACTGTAATTTCACCATGAACAATACAACCCAATATTTGATGAAAATATAAGTAATAAAATAAATGCTAAAAACAAAAAACAACAAACATAATTTGTCATAAACCTTTAAATGTTTCAGAGGGCAGAGAAAAGATAAGTCAACAATAAATTGGCGCTTAAGCCGGGGTCTCCTAGCCAGGCAGGGAGCAAGCCTGGAGATGCTTCCCTAAGTAAGGAGAGCACCTGTAAGCTTGTGGTCTTTCGGGGCCACGGGGGTTCAAATCCCCCTCCCGGCGCCACTCGACTTTATCTTACCCTACGCTTAGGTTTTAAAACTCCCAAACATTTAGTTAACGTATAGATGAACAAGGCTTCTTCTAACCCAAAAACTAATGATAAATTAAACAAAATAACCACTCCTCTACAAGTGCATGAAAATTTAGTTATGGCTTTGGTAAAATGTGTTATCCGTTAACGAAATGTATGATTTAGGGAGTGCCCGAAAATAAATTGTACATTCAGAAACAATGGTGATTGTCACGCATGGACATTTTCTATTCACGCTTTTACGCATAAATTTATGTGTAAGTTTATTCCCAAGCAGTTTCTTAACGTATGTGTTTGGTTTGACATGAGTTTATGAGTGATATTGTAATGTTGCAGGTTATTGTTCGCAATTTCTGAGACTGTTTAGCCTAACGAGCGGTGTTTGAGTATTGTGTTATTGTATGTGTTGAGAGTTTTTGGCAGTTATTGTTTGAGAAAAAAGTTTGGGTTTTGGTGTTTTTACGGCAGATGGTTGTATAGAAGTCATTTGAAGGCTATGTTCGTTGTAGTGTTACTTGTTGTTTTTTATTTTTTCTTTTATTGTCTCTGTGTTTGTAATGGTTTAGTATGTTTATATTTTGTATTTTTAATTCTAAATTATTTACATAAACAGTGTATTTATTTTCGCTTTGTTTCATTTCAGCTAGTACTTTAACTGTTTCTCCGGTTTTTAAATGTGCTTCTAGTGTTACTACGCCTACCCAATATTTTGTTTTTTTGTCTTTTGTTTCATCGTTTATTAATAATTCAAATCCACTAAATGTTTGACACACACTGATTACATTGTCTTCGTAATAGTAGTCATATTTAGTTAATTGCATTATTCATAACCGCTTCATTTTTATTTGTTTTTTTGTGTTTAGTACGTTGGGGAATTTGTGAACATAGGGTATTGTTCAGATTCTTTGAGCCGGCTAAGCACATGTTTACAAATAAAAGGTTCGTTTTAGTTTAAGGGGATTTTAGGGTTTTGCAGATGTTATTTAGTGAGTCTTCGGTGAATTTTAGAGTGTTTTTTCCAACAGTTGTTATGGAGAAAATTTTGCGAGGTTTATCCGCGGTCATGTTCCAGGTGCTGTTAAGATAGCCTTTTTTTTCTAGAGTGGCTAGTAGGGGGTAAATTTTGCTTGGTCCGAAGTATACGCCGTAGTCTTTGCGTGTTTCTGTAATGATTTGGTAGCCGTGCATAGGTTTTCGGTTAAGCATTTGTAGAATTAACATGTCTAGGAGGTTTTTGGCGAGTTTTGTTTGAATTTCTTTTTGATAGTTGATTGTTTGTAACATTTTTATGTCACCACATTTTTTACATTTTTTTGTTTTATATTTTATCTGATACAATCATTAATATGTAATCAGACATATAACATCTTATACATAATCAAAGCATATCTGACTGTAGATATAAACTACACAAATACACAAACAACATGAATTA
>Ga0209755_10003263_pt1 | contig 20596 bp, 12 predicted proteins | sample TergutCo191P1_FD_187301 | JGI IMG/M metagenome (GOLD analysis project Ga0209755, IMG submission 187301) | Cornitermes sp. P1 segment gut microbial communities from Petit-Saut dam, French Guiana - Co191P1 (SPAdes) (version 2) | ecosystem: Host-associated > Arthropoda: Insects > Digestive system...
CCCCCCTGTTCCAGCCACTCTCTCATCTGGGCGTATAGAATTGGGAATCAACTCACCATTTTTGAAAACCCCTCCCCAAGTGGCTACGGGTCCACGATAAGGCGTTCCATCTGGCAAGAATGTAAAGAATGTTTGGTCGCTTACAGGTCTTAATCTAAAATTATTCAATGGGTATAGTGCCGCACCTTGCTCTCCCGTGATTAAGGATTCCGCATATAGCGTCCCCAAGAATAATCTTCCGTCATATTCTGACCTAAAACGAATTTCTCCGACTAATCCACTAGGTTCAAAAATCGCGATTCTGCCATAGTTGTCCGTTATCTTTTCAAATCGCTCTCCTTGGGAATTATAAAAAACAACGTCCGTCACTGTTTGAGGAAAAACAGACAACAGATATAGTTGGTCTCGCAATGTTGCAACATTTACTTGAAGGGGATTAGATGTTATTCCCGTAACTATATGAGTTGCACCTACCGTTGCATATCCGTCATCATGTCCTAGCGCCATCGGTCTTAACGCAGCACCAAAAACATCTCTGCCAGACTCGATAATATCAACCCAACCCTCATCCTCAAGCCTGTTAATGCTCAAAATATCACTGTTATCCGAAGCCCACCCGATAAGGTCAAAGGTACCCCATTGATAAATTCGTCTATCAAGTTGAACATAAGTTGCTAGATGTATTTGACGATTCATCGCCAAAATTTGTTCGCTGGTCATTTGACGAATCGCCTCAATATTGGTTAGGTTCGGATTTGATGCAAATATAATTAAAGCATCGGCGTTTAACACTTCAAACGTTAAAGAGGCAGTGCGAGACTGAGACCCTGTTGTCGGTTCGCCCGTTATGGGATTGATGGTAGGATAAGTGGCTGTTGCCGTCACGCTAATTGTATAAATATCGCGCAAGGTTCCCGTTGGCACTTGACGGGGATTTATGGTTACAATACCCCCATTGACCCCTGTCGTATAGCTATAATTCACCAAGCCCCCGGATGCTCTCGAAACAGAGACTGATATGGAGGGGTCTGTGCCTTCAAGATTCCACGGGAAAGAAATTGTTTCAATTTCATCGCTGAATACTGTAACAGGTGGTCTATCAAAATTAACCCGCAGAGGTTGGGGCATAATGAAGAGATATGCGTAATCGCCAAACCAACCAAATTCAGGGTCGTATACGGACACGTATACCAAATAACCAGGCCTAAAACCTGTAGGCATTCTTTGGGATATATCGAGGTTGACTGTTGGGAAGTAGAAACTTGCCTCGTTTATCTCGAAATCCAAAAGGGGAGGCATGAAATGGTAGTTTCTATCCTCATTGCAACGGAAAAAATCGGCTTCCCTTTCGTCGCCTTGAATTGGCCATACCCTCACTCGATAAGCTAATCCCTCATTCATCCATAAGCTATGAGCAGGACTGTCAAAGCGGAATTGTGCATAATCGCCGTGGAATGCGTTTATATGTTGTTGCCATGGCAAGAATTGAATCCTTCTGGGCGCATCGTGCGATACCAAAATAATTTCTTCGTGTCGCACATTGTACATAGGATTGCCCGTGATATTATGGTCATGAGGAATTATCACCAGCCTGATTTCTGCCATTTCTTCAAGGTTGCGAAATATTTCCATCTCGTCCCCATTGATTTGAAGGCGATTCATTCTACTATCTTCGTCAATTTCTGTTATTCGCTCAGGCAGCAAAGGCAAACCATTCGGTCCGTAAATTCGCCACGTTAAGCCTGTGAAGCTGGGTGTTAGATTACGAAGCTCTTCATTGTATCCATCATCATATAGAGCAACCGCAGAAAAAGCATCAACTGCTTGGATTCCGAGCATTTCAATAGCGAGAGCCATGAGATAATCGTCTACACCCAAAGACTCCTGTTCGCCAACAGCAAAAGCGAGCAGGTCAATATTGCCTGCCGCAGAAAACAGTATCGGTCGCCCTGTGTCTCTATCAAAGGGGTCGCGATATAGAACGATATCCTCTACCCAAATTACATGGTCATTAGTATAGTTTGCGTAACGGTCAGCAGCCCTAAAAACAAGTCCGCTTGTATTAGGGCAAGCAACTCGCACCTCTACGGTGTCAATACGATATTGCCCCGTAATATTAAGTGGATTGTCAAAAGTTACATAGAACGTATGTTGACCAGGCCAGTTCAAATCTTTTAACGTCAAATTTTCGCGTGTTGCATTATGCCATAACACTAAGCGAGGAGATTCAGTTCCCATAGAAGTTATAATCTGCTCAAGCCAATCTGCATAAGGTCCAATTGCCGCTGTTATGCGTGCCGTTATTTCTTGACTTGGTTGAAAGCGATTTTGCAGAACAAATGCTATATTTCCATCATCATCTTCCATCATTGTACCAAGTTCTATACGACTAATAACGGGAATAAGCGTACCCCATGTTAAGTCAATGTTTTGGTTAAAATTAGAGATGCCAGTTTGACCTGGTTGACCTGGTTGACCTGGTTGACCAGGCGAACCATCGCGTTCTATCGCACCAGGAGTCCAGTGTCCACCAGATGTGGCTCCCATACCTCCCCAGCCGCTCCGACCAGGCGAACCTCCAGCCCCAGCCCTTGATATACCAGTAAACCGAGAAGTGTCTTCGTTGTATGACAATACGAAACTTAATGAGCCATGATTACCGGCATCAGCAGAATCAGCACCTCTGCCCCCGGGCCCTGCGTTTCCACCAGTTCCACCATATCTGCCACCAGCAAGACGAGGCAATCCTGCGTCGCCACCATCACCACCATCGCCACCGCTACCGCCATCAACTCCGATAGAATTTCCACCTGTGCCGGCTATCAGCAAAATCAACGCATGACCAAAGGCATCACTGTAATGCTGATTTTGACGAACTGTAATTGGGGAACCTCCATGACCACCAGCCGCACTGGCAAAAGCACTTACACCTGCACCGCCATGTCCTCCCGGACTACCATTCGTTGAATCACGGAATAAAGCTGCATTAACCCCGTTGCTACCTCTTGCTCCATTACTACCTCTAAGCTGTGCAGGAGTCCGAGAATCATGTCCGCCATGCCCTGCATTTCCACCAACAAGTGCAACAGCGGTAGCATCCCCTAACAGATAAAACCTATCAGAAACAACTGCATTGCCTCCGTTGCCCCCAGCAGTTGCGGGTACATTTACCCACTGAATAGTAAATGGAGGCACGATTTCTAATGTGCGAATTGCATTTTGTCCTTGTTGCCCGTGTCCACCACGCACTGTCAACGCAGACCCGTGTTCCATTCCAGAAGACGGATGCATACTTCCTCGGCTAGCTGGACCATGCAAAAATTCTGTCCATAATGTTCCTGCTACATATAGAGCATCTCCGCCACTTGCACCCGAATGTGTGCCCGTATCATTATGGTGGTCAATAAGCATAGGCGAAAAACCGTAAACAGCTAGATTCCCAGCTGCCCTAACAGCGGGAACGCCACCAGTTAAATTATTGCTACGCCCAGTAACCCCATTGATAACTAACGGACTATCACCAAGAGAAATTAAAACCCCGTTTCTTTCTGTAAAATTTATGGTATGTTGATTCATCAATCCGACGATAGAAACTTGGTTTAACACAACAGTAGTTTCACCTTGTATCACTAGGCTAAGTCCAGCAACAATATTGTTATTACCTCGTAAAATTAAATAGTCAATCCCTGCATTTATAGTTAGCGTTTGATTTAAGTTAAATGCGTTTGGAAGCCCATCAGCACTCCTAAAGGTTGAATTTGCTGTCGTTCCCGAAAGGTCAAAAACAACAGCTCCACTTGCAACAGAAATTTCTGACAATGCATCAATCGTAATAGTGTAGTCAGGATTAGCAATAAGCGCATTTAGCTCTTGTTCTGTTGGCTTCAAAGGCGGGGGCGGTTCTACCACATTTAGCGTAATATTTCCAAGGCTAACGAAATTTCGTGCAGGTACGGGAGTCACAGCTACAAGCTGTGGAGGAGTCGAATCATCGTATTCATACAAGTCATCTATCAACCAATAGAGAAGTGTGACATTGTAAACACCCGCGTGTACAGGCTGCACATCGGTAAAAATAAAAGGGATTGACCCGCCCACCGAATTCAAATTACCATGATTTTCAAAATTATTAGGACCTGTGATTTCAAAACCTGCAAATCGGATATAATCTTCATAATCCGAATTAAGCGAAATTGTAAAAGCATAGGTCACATTATCCCCTATAACTCCATCAATGGCAGATGGCAAACTTGGAGTCAGCGTAACCATACTAGGCTCAAGCACCGTTGCCATTGGGATAAGTGGTTGGGTTAATGAAACGACAGCAATATCAAATATCGTACTATCATGCTCCGATGAAACAATGACAATAAGTGCATCAGCAGTCTCATCTTGTGCAATTTCTAGCAGTCCATGGTTTGATATAAGTGTATTTTGCGAAACATTATCGTAAACTCTCCAACTAACCGCATCACTTAACCCATCGTAGTAGACGGTTACATTCGCAACAAATTGCACCTCATCTCCGTGATAAGCATATGTATGTCTCGGAGACACCTCAATAGAAAGTGCGGCAGGTGTAGTTGTCGCAGTGGTCACCTGACGAGTAGTCGTAGGATACGCTACAGACCCACTTACATACTGTACTTGTAGCTCATTTGCACCTTCGGCAAATAAATTGCCAGGAAATGAGGATACAATCATAATCATCGCCAAAAATAACGCCACGTACCTTCTAATTTGTTTTCTCATAGCTCTCCAACTCCTTTTGTAAATCGCCTTCGCTTAAAATCGAACAGGCACTTTTTCAACTGCACCATTTTTTACATAAACAATGTTCATCTTCAGAGCATATTCTACACAAATTAACGCACAATAGCAATTGTGGCGAATTTTTATTTAGCACAACTGCTTTTGGATAGGCTGATGATTTATGAAGATATACTGGCACAAAGGGCGAAAAAACGTCATTGGAGACAAGGTGCGCGTTCTCAGAAAAAAACAAAATTTGACGCAAAAACAACTTTCAGAAAAATTACAACTCCTTGGTTATGATTTCGACAGACTTACAATTTCGCGAATTGAATCAGGCGACAGGTTTGTTGCGGACTACGAAGTGCAAGCACTTTCATTGGGATTGGGCGTAGAAATTGAAAATCTCTACGAAAACTCCAACGAATCCACGCAATAGAGTGCACTCTTTTGGCACATCATTTATCTGCGCCAATAACGTTACTTTCTCCATTTGGTTCATACGACATAAATAAATTAACCCTATTGGCAAAGATGCCGTCCTCCCGTATAATTGTGCAACCAGCCACATTGTATGCGGGAGGCTTTATGAAAATAGGATACGTGCGGGTTAGCGACCCGGGGCAAAATACCATCAGGCAAGACGTTCTCATGGAATCGCTTGGCGTTGAAAAAATATATGTAGACCGCGCATCCGGCAAAGACACTTCTCGCCCGCAATTACAATCGATGCTTGAATATGTTCGCGAAGGCGATACCGTTTTGGTTGAATCATATAGTCGCCTTGCTCGAAGCACAAGGGATTTGCTGGATATCGTTGAAAAATTAAACTCCAAGGGTGTACAGTTTGCAAGCAAAAAAGAAAACATCGACACATCAACTCCCCAAGGGCGGCTAATGCTAACCGTATTCGCAGGTCTTTACCAATTCGAGCGCGAATGCAGCAGAGAACGTCAAGCCGAAGGAATCCGCGAAGCTAAAAAGCGTGGCGTTTACAAGGGACGGGCGCGAATCAAAGTAGACCACGACAAATTTTTGAAAGTCTACACAGAGTGGAAATCCGGAAACATGACCGCAAACGCAGCACAAAAACAACTCGGATTAACCGCACGTACATTTTATCGCCGTGTTGCAGAACACGAAGGGCGCACCAAAAATTAAAATTTCACCATATCGACCGTTCATCTTGATGAAGGTCGATTTTTTTTTAATTATGCTTGAAATCCCATGAGGTTTAATCTCATATATGCAACTCTCACAACTTCTATCAAATTTACCTTGTATTTCAAGTAAAGGTATAATATACTGCAACAGGGCGCAATATCATATCGACATTCGACATTTTTCACGGAAACGGGGGTTACAAAAGATGACTGCACGAATTACAAGTTGTGTTTTGCAAAAAGGGGGAACAGGAAAGTCATCCACCACCCACGCTTTATCTTCCGGGCTTCGCGCTCGTGGTTATAAAGTGCTTACGGTTGATGCAGACCCACAGTGTAATATTTCGCATACAATGCAAGCCGATACCACTGCCAAGGGATTATTTGAAGTGCTGGGCGGTGCATCTGCCGCCGATGCAATACAACACACACCGCAGGGGGATATTTTAGCAAGCTCCCAACGGCTTGTTGGCGCAGATAAATTATTTTCCGACATCAATAGCGAATATTTATTAGCCGATGCACTCGCCCCCGTAAATGATAGCTATGATTATATTTTAATCGACTGCCCTCCTCAGCTCGGAATACTCACAATAAACGCGCTCGTGACATCAACAGACCTTGTAATTCCCATTACGGCGGACTTGTACGCACTTCAGGGACTGGCGTTGCTTATGTCAAACGTAGAAAAAGTTAAATTGCGAGCCAATCCAACTTTACGTATCGACGGAATTTTGCTAACAAAACACAGTAACCGCTCCGTCCTCAGTCGCGACCTCAAGGAAGATATAGAAGCTCATGCGACAGCAATGAAAACCCGCCTATACAAAACGGTTATACGCGAAGGCGTAGCTGTAAGAGAAGCCCAAGCACAGCGCACAAATATTTTTGAATACGCACCAACAAGCAATCCCGCAAAAGACTACAACGCTTTTATCGAAGAATACTTGGAGGGTGCAGACAATGGCGAAAAACAATAAAAATTTCAAAGGCTCGGGCGCAGATTTTTTCCTAACCCTTGAACCGACAACGGCATTTACAGACACAAGCGACTTAATTGTAAATCCAACCTTTCAATCCCTTATCCCTCCCTTAACCGAAGAAGAATACGCACAGCTTGAAGAAAATCTGCAAGAAAACGGAATCCGCGAGGCTATAAGTATTTGGGGCAACACAATTATTGACGGTCACAATCGTTACGAAATCGCAAAAAAACATAACTTGACATATGCAACGGTTGCATATGATTTCGACAGCGAAGATGACGTTAAGTTGTGGATTTTCAAAAATCAAATGGGGCGGCGCAATCTTCCGCCATTTGAACGCGTAAGGCTTGCACTGCATTTGAAGCCTGTTATTGCCGAAAAAGCTAAATTACAACAGACAAGAAAATCCGCAGATTTTGTTCCGCAGATATCTGCGGAACAAAATTCTCAAGATTCGGACGATTTTGTTTTGCAGATATCTGCAAAACAAAATCCAATGGACACGCGAAAAATAATTGCCGATATTTCGGGGGTTTCGCACGATACCGTTTCAAAGGTAGAAAAGATACTGGAAATGGGAACGCCTGAAACATTGGAAAAAATAAAGCGCGGCGATATTACGGTAAACAAAGCCTATCAAGAAACTCGCACACATGAAAAGGATGTTGCCATTTCGGACTCCCACACTGCGCCCCCACACACCATAGCCGATACATTTTCCGTAATCTATGCCGACCCGCCGTGGGAATCCAAACTTTTGGATGATGAAAACGACACTAACCCTCATTCAATAAAATTTGCTGATTTGAAAAAATTTGATGTTCCCACGTTAGACGATGCCGTTTTGCTTCTGTGGTCACACTCTTCTACTTTGGACAAGGCTTTGCAAATTATTAATGCATGGGGGTTCAAATATCAAACCAGCATAATTTGGGACAAGCAACAGACGGGACAAGGTCAATATGTACTAGGACAACATGAAACATTGTTAATCGGCACAAAGGGAAATTTCAACCCACCGGCGGAAGATGTTCGCATAGGCTCCGTATATTCGGAGAACTGCGATGGCACAAAGCCCAAATGGTTTTATGAGCAAATAGAGCGAATGTTCCCAAACGAGAAATACCTTGAATTATTCGCTTCGTACAAACACAACGACCGTTGGACAATCATAGAAAATCCATCTGCGAAAAAGGAGGCTAACGCGAAATGAAAATTATTTTTGACGAAAAGCATTTCAGCATAAAAGAAGTGTCCGAGATTTTGGGTATCTCACCCACCAGTATCAACGCCTACATCAAAGCCGGCAAAATACGTGCAACAAAAATTGCGTCTGCTTGGCACATAAAAGAAGCGGACATAAAAGCGTACTTGGACAACAATTCAAATACAAAAATATTCGGTTAACACAGCATACGGGACGGGGGAAATATAAATGTTTGATTACTACACCATAGCCGACAGTGAACAGGTGCGTTATTACCAACTACCGCGAGAGCTTGTCAAAAACGAAATTTTCAAAAAGCTATCCGATTCCGCAAAAATTTTATATGCACTTCTTCGTGACCGCATTTCGTTATCTGTCAAAAATAACTGGGTAGACGAAAAGGGGAGGGTATACATTATATTTACCCTTGCGGAAATAATGGATGACTTGGGATGTGCAGACCAAAAGGCGACAAAGTCCATGAAGGAATTGCAAAAAATAGGACTTGTGGAAAGCCTCCGTCGTGGACAAGGAAAGCCCAATTTGATTTACGTGAAAAATTTTGCAACGGGATTAATCGGCACAGTAGAACCCCTTGGAAACCCTGTAAATCCGCAGATTCGTGATTTTCACGAATCAAGAATCGTTAAAATCACGAATCAAGAATCGTTAAAATCACGAGCCTTAATTCGTGAAAATCACGACCAATCAATACTTACTTTATCAATACATGATTCTACTAATGCGGAGTCAAGTCAAAGTCAGAGTCAAAGTCAGCCGAATTTGAAAAAACCAAAAACAGACATGACTTTGACAACGACTTCGGACAACACAAGTAAAACTCGTGAAAGCAAAAAAAAAGCTCCCGCGGATATGCCTGTGCGCCAACACAAGCAAACGGAAGCAACAAAACCAAGTGGACGCAATTATAACAGCTACAAAGCAATAATACAAGAAAACATAGGCTATGAAAGTTTTGCCAACCATCAAGAGGATATTGCTTTTGTTGACGGTCTTGTTGAAACCATGCTCGATGTAATTTGCACCGAAAGCCCGGCAACAATAAAAATGGGCGATGAAATAAAAAGCCGTGACCTCGTTCGCTCCGTCTATCTGAAACTCAATCACGACCATATTTCTCACGTTGTAGACCAATTCAAGGCTCAGCACCATCAAATTACCCACAAAAGTGCGTATATGCGTAAAATGCTATATACAGTCTTTCAGGAAATTGACGCGCACTATACAAACCAAGTTCGGGCAGATGGCATGGTTTGGTGAAAAATTTTGTAAGAAAGCAGGGAAACGCCGTGCGTAAATTTAACGTAACCGGTCTATGTACTCCGGAAGAGGACTACATGGTTGACATAAGCGAAAAAATTTCGCAAATAAAAAAACTGGTTGATAATCGCAGTTATTTCACGATAAACCGCGCCCGCCAATATGGCAAAACAACAACCATAAACGAATTATGCAAAGCACTTGCGGATGAATACATCGTTATATCCCTTAGCTTTCAAGGGATGGGCGATGAGTGTTTCTCATCGTCGGAGGTATTTTGCCAATCGCTTATAAAGCAAGTGGCGGAGGCACTACGCTTTACGAACATTTCGAGAGAATATATCGACCAATGGAACGACAGCGGTATTTCAGGTATTCAGTCCCTTAGCCGTCATTTAACAAAAATGTGCGAAGATAAAAAAATTGTGCTAATCATTGATGAAGTTGACAGAACAAGCAATAATCGAGTGTTTCTGCACTTCATAGATATGTTGCGCGAAAAATTTTTAGCGCGGAAAGCAAAAAAAGATTACACATTTCACAGCGTAATTCTTGCGGGTGTTTATGACATCAAAAATATCAAGCTGAAAATGATAAACGAGGGCGTGTACACCCCCACGGCAACGGAGGGTAAAATTTTCAATTCGCCGTGGAATATTGCGGTGAATTTCACGGTGGATATGTCTTTTGGTGCTACCGAAATTGCAACCATGCTTGCGGAGTACGAAAACGACCATAAAACGGGCATGGATGTAAATTTGATTTCGGAGGAAATTTACGGCTACACAAGCGGTTATCCGTTTTTGGTGTCAAGAATATGCCAGTGCATAGACGAGGAACTGGACAAAAACTGGACTTCCGCCGGCGTACAGGAAGCCGCCAAAAAAGTTATAAGCGAAGGAAACACCCTGTTTGACGACCTGTTCAAAAATTTGGAAAATAACGAAGATTTGTACAATCTCATGTATGACATTTTGATTGTGGGCGAGAAGCGCACGTTTAATATAGACAATCCAACGCTTAAAATGGCTTCTATGTACGGTATCGTCAAGGAAATTGACCGTGGTGTTAGCATCGCCAACAGGATATTTGAAATTCGCATATGCGACTATTTTATTTCTAAGGACGAAACAAGAAAGACGAAAAAGATTTCTGGTGTGTTACAGCGTGATGTGGTGCATGACGGTAAATTTAATATGGAGTTATGTTTGCGAAAATTCGCGGAGCATTATGCCGAAATATTTAGCAATACGGATAAGGAATTTTTGGAGCGTCATGGGCGTTTGCTTTTCTTGTCGTATTTGCGACCGCTTATCAATGGGCAGGGTTTTTATCATATCGAAAGCCAGCTCATAGATTTGCGACGTATGGATATTGTGGTGGATTTCGGGCGGCAACAGTTTATAATCGAATTGAAGCTGTGGGATGGAAAATCAAAGCACGAGGACGCTTATTCACAATTATGCGGTTATCTCGAAAGTAAACACGCCCATGAGGGCTACCTTTTGACGTTTGATTTCAGAAAAGGAGGCAACAAGTCTACTAAGGCGGAATGGGTAGATGTTGGCAGAAAACGTATATTTGACGTTGTGGTTTAATTTTTTTGCGTTCTGCCTTTGCGGATGCGTCCTTGTTCCAGCCATACAATGAAATCATCAAAGGGTAGTTCCCCTGCGAGGCAAGCGTCCCTCTTTTTGCTTGATTCTTCCGACCATGCCAAAAATTCTGCCTGCGACATTTTCTTTGTGCGGACGCGGGAATTAAAACGGCGGTAAGCCTTTTTGTGGGCTTCCAAAATGGGATTTGTCGCAACTTTTTTTTCGTAGCGAAGCGTCGCGCCGATTTCATTGCAACGGCGATGGCCGTCGCCCCAAAGTCGATTGCAATATTCGGTATCTGCTCGGCCTCTTGGGATAAAGAAGCGTTCACAGTTGGCGCATTTTTTTATGAAAATATCATGTTCAATCATTTTTATAAACTCGAAGCGGAATAGGTCATCTATGGAATTTATCGCGTATAGCTGAACTACTTCTCCCGATGGCAACGCTCCGTAAAATGTGCGGAAGGGATTTTCAAGAAAAAAATAGTAGCCGGTTTTTTCCATGCGGAATTGTTCAAGTTGATAAAGGTATTCTAGCGATGATTTTTCGGGCGCGCCCATCACGGTACGAAAATTTATTAGTAGTTGAACTTCGTTGGTAATGGCTTCGATATTTTCGCGCAAATTTTCATACATAACAGCCACAATATCCTTGACGGCTCGGAAGAGCCGTTTTTCTTTGTCGTATGCGGTTGACGGTAAATCAAACCAATGAAAATCAGATGCCCACCGAAGGGCTTCTTTTGTTCCGGGAAGTTTTTCCCCTAGCTTCAAAACTGCAAGTTGTGGCGATTCGATAAACGAGTAAATAAATTCCATCAACAGTTGGTAGTAGAAAAACACATAAACTTCTTTTTGCTGAAATTCTGTAAGTTGGCGTTCCATTTCTGCAATGAAGTCGGGGTCTTTAGCGCCTATGTGGGCGAATTCATTGTCAAAGGCTTCGGCAATTACGTTGAATCCTTCGTCGAACATTGCTGGGTCATAACATATGAAATCGAGCAACGGACGACCCAATTCGTATGCAATGCCTCCAAGAGGTGAAAGGCTGTTTTCGTTGTACAAATGAATATTTCCGTCCTTGATGTATACGCTTGCAATCATCAGAAAGTTCCTCCGTTAAACGAAAATTGCTATTTTTTAAAACAGCGAAAATGTATAAGTATAGCAACTATTGTATTTTTATCTTGAAGTTTTGTCAATGTGCAGGGATAATAATATAGCGACAATATAGCACTGAAATTTATATTATTGCTTTAAATCAAATATCCGAAGGGGGTTTGTATGCAAAAATTAACGCGAAATGTAAACATCGGCTTCCGCGTAACGGAGGAAGAAAAAGAATGGATTTTGCGGCGGCAGGCACAAACTGGCATTCGCAGTTTACGGGCGTATTTGTTGAAAATGGCGGTTGACGGATATGTAGTAAATCTTGATTTGACGACGGTAAACGAATGCTCGCGGCTGTTGAGGAACGTGAGCAATAACATCAATCAGATTGCAAAACACGCGAATACCATCGGCGCGGTGTATGCAAATGACATGGCTGCCATCAAGACCCAGCTTGACGAAGTTTGGGAACAGCAAGAAAAAATAATTCGCGCACTTGCGAAAATTGCGAAGGTGGCTTGATATGGCAGAGCTGAAAATTTTACGGATGAGCGACATAACCCCCGAGCCTGTAAATTGGCTGTGGGAGCCGTATCTCCCAAGCGGGGCAATAAGTTTGATTCAAGGCGACGGTGGGCAGGGTAAAACGACAGTGTCGCTGGCTATTGCCGCTGCTGTAACGCGGGGCGAGCCTTTACCGGGGCAGGGTGGATATATTCCCCCTGCTACCGTTGTTATCCAAAATGCCGAGGATTCATACGCGCAAACAATTCGCCCACGTTTGGAGCAATTCGGCGCGGATTGCGAAAAAATTTTCACAATCGACGAAACGGATAGGGGGCTGACTTACGACGATGAACGCATAGAGCGTACACTTTCCGAAACAGGGGCTTCGCTCTTAATCATCGACCCGTTGCAAGCCTTTTGGGGCAAGGCGAACATGAACGCCGCGAACAGCGTCCGCCCGCTGATGAAGCATATCGGCGCGATTGCGGCACGTCATAATTGCGCGGTTCTGTTGGTTGGGCATTTGCACAAAGGACGCGGCAAGGCCTCATATCGCGGGCTTGGAAGCATTGATATTTTCGCCGCCGCCCGTAGTGTCCTTACTGTCGGAAGCGTGGGCGGGGACGCAAATATTCGGGCTGTAGTCCACAATAAATCGAATCTTGCGCCGCCGGGAAAATCGCTAACATTTATGCTTGACCCTTCCACCGGGTTCAACTGGATGGGCGAGGACGATATTACCATTGACGAGCTTCTAAACGGATGGGCGCGTTCCAAGCCGGAAAGCAGATTTTCTACGGCGCGTAGTTTTGTCGAAAATATTTTGCGCGACGGTCCCGTTGCCGCAACCGAAATAATGAGCAAAGCAGCGGAGCAGGGAATAGCGACAAAAACATTGCAACGTGCCAAGGTTGACCTGCGAGTTTATTCGCGGAAACGCGATAACGCATGGTATTGGGAACTGCCCATTGATGGCGAGTGTACGGAAGTTCCCCAAGAAAGTCAACATGGGCAAGATGGTCAACATAGTCAAGTTAGCCAACGCCCAAGATTGAGTAGCTTGGACACATTGCCGCTGGAATTGGAAGCCGTTTAATTTTTTGACCATCTTGACCATCTTGCAAAAAGGGATGATTTAATGGCAACCACTTGGATTAAGCCGATTCACAAAGGCGCGTCGATTTCATCGAAACTGAAATCTAGCACGAGTTACGCAAAAGACTTCTCCAAAACCGAAGGCGGTGAATATATCGTCGCCTATGAGTGCGATGCGCGAACGGTGGACGCGGAATTTCTGTTTTCCAAAAGTATGTACGGAAAACTTACCGGGCGCGACCAAGGCAGGCAAGATGTGATTGCGTATCATATTCGCCAGTCTTTCGCGCCCGGCGATGTTACGACGGAACAGGCTCTTGCCATCGGCTACGACCTCGCCATGCGCTGGACGAAAGGGCGACATCAATTTATTGTCGCAGCGCACACCAACACAAATAATCCGCACACGCACATAATTTTCAATTCGACAAATTTGGAACACAACAAAAAATTCCGAAATTTCAAATGGAGTTCGATTGCCCTGCGTCGCCTGTCCGACCAGATTTGCCTTGAAAATGGTTTGTCCATAATCGAAAATCCCGCGCCGTCAAAAGGTTTTAATCGCAAGGAATATTTGGGAGAAAAAAAGCCGCCGACGGCGCGAGAACAACTTCGCACCCTGATGGATACCGCCGTCTTGTCCTGTAAAAGTTTCGAAGAATTTTTGCGGGAGCTGGAAAGGGTGGGCGTGAAAATTAAGCGCGGCAAGCAACTTGCGTTCAAATTGCCGAGCGGAAAAAATTCATACGGCAAGATACCCTTGGCGAGGATTACACTTTGGAGGCAATTCTTGAACGGATTTCCGATGCACGAAATTTTGCAAAAGTTATTTCTGTTGGCGAAAGCAGAACCAAACCGAACCTGCTCATCGACATCCAGTCAAAAATGCAGCAGGGTGGTTATGGCGAGGGGTATCGTCATTGGGCATCGCTAAAAAATGTGAAAGAGATGGCCAAGACGCTTCTCTACTTGAAAGAGGTCGGGCTAGAAAGCTACGAAGATTTATCTCGCGCCGCCGCCGATGCGTCCGCACAGTACAACCGAACGGGCGACAAACTCAAGCCAATAGAAAGCCGTCTCCGCGACATTGCCGAATTGCAAAAGCAAATAAAAATTTACGGGAGAACCCGCGACACGTATGTGAAATACAAAGCATCCGGGCGGGACCAAAATTTTTACGAAGCTAACCGCGCCGACATCGCTTTGCATGAGGCGGCGCGTCGGCATTTTGATAATTGCAGTTACGGAAAAAACAACCCGCTCCCAAAAATGACGGAGTTGAAACAGGAGTACGCAAAACTCTCCGCGGGCAAGGGAAAACTTTACGCCGAGCGCAAGTGCGCCCGCAAAAAAATGGGCGAGTTGCAAACCGCGTTATCGAATGTTAATCAGATACTCGGCAAGACAACTCGACCATCAAAAACGCATGAGCGCGACGCGCCATCGCTGTAAAAATATTTGCGAAAATTTTTCGGGATTCACTTGCGCCGCAGGCGCACAGCAGTCGCCAACGGCGGCTAACCGGGCGAGCGATTTATCGCTCGTCCGGTCGGGGGCTTGGGGGCGGACAGCCACCAACAAGCTGCATTATGCGTGCATAATGCATTGCTTGCCCTACAAAATAAACACGTAAATATAGCGTTTTTAATTAGAGTGGTTTGCATCAGCGTTTGCAATAGCAAACGGTATGAACTCTGCAAAAATTGTTGCTACTTCTGCTCTCGTTGCAGTTTGCCGTGGTGCAAACGAACCATCGGGGAAACCTCCGATGATACCAGCGGCTTGAATTGCTGTCACATCGTTTACAGCCCAATACGATATCGTACCCGCGTCAGTAAATGGTGTTGTGGTGTGTGATGGCAACGCGATAGCTCTGAAGTTTACATAGCGATTAAGAAGTGCCGCCATTTGCTCTCGGGTTATACTTTCGTTGGGTGCGAAATTGCCTCCGCCAACTCCAAAAGTAAGTCCTTCGCTGTTAGCCCACTGAATTGCTGCATAGTACCATGCACCTTGTGCTACATCATTAAATGCGGGTGTGCCTGCGGTGAAGGCATCAAGGTTTACACCTTCAAGGTTTGCAAGTACCTGAATGAACATTGCGCGAGTCATTGGTGCTTGTGGTGCGAACCTGCGATATGCAACTCCACGCATTAAGCCATGGTGGTGCACTACCGTTACGAAATCATGAAACCAATCGGTCGAGGAAACATCATCGAAGAGTGTATACGCAGGTGTTAAATCGGTTTCTTCATCACCGTTAAGGGTGACGATGTAACCATTTTCTTCTATAGCTTCTTCTTCCAGTGGATATTCGTCACTATCGTTTTCTTGAGCAGTGTCCGGTCGTGTTCCTCCGCCACCACCGCCCCCAGTTCCCGGTTGCCGTTCAACAATACCCGTGTGGATGTTCAGCCGATAAGTTGTTGTGCATTCGCCAACAGTTACAAAAATATCGACCTCTACCCTTTCTGCGGGAAGGCGTATTTCGAGATTCGCTATCCCAACATGGCTTTCCCCATTTATGGAAATAGTGGCCGCAGGATTTCGTGAAATAGCCAATAGCCTTGTGGTACCAATGTTGTGAACATTGTATGCGTGAAGAGTTGTAGTGTCGCCAGCAGAAACCATCGTATTGTCAAAAACAAACGGTATTTCGCTCAACGAAAGGTTGCTTAGAGTACTGTCTGTTCCTATCTCTGTAAAAGCGACAATTACATTGCTTCCAACACCATCAAAGATAGCCTGATAGTTAAGGGTGCTTTCGCTACCCAATACTTCGTCTACGATGATAAATTGTGTGTCAACGATGTCACCCAAATCATCTGTAAGCAAGGCAACAATTTTTCCGCTGTTGGCAGGTACGCTTTGCATAGATAGGTTGGTTAATGAAATATCCGCAACACTATTTACATTGTCAAATCTATCCGTAGCTGTAATAATGCTAGGAAGATTTGGGCGCATGAGGCTTTCCAAAAGTACCGTTGCGTGATTTGCGGAATAATCCATTTCCTGTACCCGATTACCCATAGAGTCAACGACTTCTGCGGCTATGAATAGTCGCTTGCCTGCAGAGAATATCTCTCCTAAGGTATCCAAGTCTTCATCTTCTATTACATACCTAAACAACAGACTCAGTCCACCATTGTCAGCCAAGTACAAGAGTTCATTATTATTTACGATAACAGCATTTGAATCAGTAAATGCTGTTATCGGAGAAGCCAACCCTAGCCAAGTTACATCGGCGGGCAAAACAAGTGATGGGTCATGGAAGAAGGTTAATTGTATGGCATTTTCGCTGTCAGCCAATGGTACAGGGCTACTATTGAAAATATTTACGGCAAACTCACGAACACCTTCTTCAGCAAGCGTTACGATGGTAGTACCCAAAGACACGTCTGGCATCGCGACATTAACAATGCCTTCTGCACGATAATCCGCTCCATTGCTGAACGTTACAATGACAGTGTAGGAAATATCCGTAATGTTATTTCCAAGAATGGTTAAAGCATAACCTGCGTACATTTGGGCTGGCTGGATGTTTGTATTGACATATCGAGTTGATGTCACATCATGACCATCAAATACGGTTGTTTTTTCGTTGTTCAAGATGATTTCGACTTTAATAATGTCGTTGATACCAACATTTGCCACGTCTACAAAAATGGGAATGGTTTGATTCGGTGCAATGCTTGCGATATCAAAACCAATTTCATAGAGGAAGTTATTCGCAAATTGCCCTTCGGTTACCCCGATTTGTGCTGGTGGTTCATTCTCGGGGTCATTTTGTAAATCTTCGAAAGCCACAGCTTCGTATAAAATGCGTATTGATGCTCCACCAGCACTACTCGTCACAGACCCGTCTAAAATACTTACAAGCATTCCAGGTTGAGGTTGAAGTGCCAATATGGGGGCTGAAAAACCAACATTTCCGCTATCATTGACAAGTTTAACGGCACTAATCCCAAAACCATCCCACGATGCACTATAAACAGGCCATGTTATGATAAAATCACTGCCATTGGTAAAGAGGGCATATTCAGGATTTGGAACATCTAAGCTCAGCCTAAAATCATGGTCTAAACTACCATCGGAATTTATGCGACCAGCCATAATATTTCCAAAACCATCTAGGTCGGCAGTAAAATAACTGAACATAAAGCCGTCATTAAAGTCACCGCTTAGTGCCTCTACTTGGGTACGAAGATTCACAATGCCATTTGTCAAGATTCTGTTTTGGTTGGTTGCTTGACCGTTGCTTGAAATGTGTATTGTGTAAACACTATCAAAAACAGTAGGCACAAACTCCGATAAGTAAGTATCGAAGATGTAATCTTCAACAGCAACCGAAATCAAAGCAGCAATGCACCCAGCACTATTGATTGCTACAGAATGGTCATTTATCATGCCATCAATGCTAATCCCCATATTTTGAGGAGCAAGCCAATTTCCGTTTTCGTCAAGTATGCTGTAGACGAGTTCAACTGTACCGATGGAAGGGACACGGTCGCCCGCGTGCATTACTATTTCGCAGTATATAACATCCCCATAGTCATTAAATGTGTATAACACAAAATCATTTTCAAGAACACTCTCCTCGAAAGTCATCTGTTGGAATACAACAACGGCTTTTCCATTATGCACTGCTACGACCGGGTCAAAATTAGCCATGGTACTCATGGTAAGATGTTGAGGTTCAGACCATTCTATACCGTCCCATACACTGACTACCACATTTGTAAGGTTAGCCAGCCCAATCATATCGCTAACTTGAATATTATCTGCATCAAACGGCGGTAATCCCTGAGCTTCACGTCGCGCCTGCATATAATAGAGATATTCGTCATCCACCATAACACTTGACCAAGCTGCTACAGCAAAGTTTTCATCCCAAATTGAAATACTCGGCTCATGGATTGGCGGATTTGGTATATTGTGAAGCTGTTGTTCCACAAGGTCATTAAATAGGGCGATATGAAGAGCCGTGGAATCCGCTGTTAATGCGCGGGCATTAACTCCAGCCCAAGGGTCACGTCCTTGCCAATTGCCACTTTGACCCTGTGCAACGCGCCAATCACGTCGGAATTGCCAAAATACAGGTGCCCACTCCCAATTTAGAAAACCTGGCCACGGTGGTCCTATTCTAACAAACGCGCCTATTGAAATATCCGTACCTACATAGATTCTGTGAGCAAAATTAGGCACAAGAGGTTGAGTTATCATGTCTGCGCGCAGGTTAAGGGCTGCTCTAGCTCGAACACCGGCAGAAACCAGTATTGCTTCAACACCAGCAGAAGCTGTTACCGCAATAGTTCCTGTTGTATTCGCTCGTACAGTTAGCCAATCTCTGTTCCCAAATCCTTGGTCAAACATACGCGAGGGTTCGAGGATAATAGTAACCTCTGCCCCAATACCTGCTTCAAAAGTGAAAACCATAGAAATAGGAACAGGTCCAGCCATATATTTTACCCTGAAAGATGCACCAAACATAGCCCTAAGATCAACGGTTACACTCACTCGTGTGAAGTCAAAAACAAATTCCTGTGTTTCAATGCACCATCCAATTTCAGCACGGAAATAACCTTGAATACCTGCACTAGCAGACCGACTTGTTGTCATTGTAGCTTCCCATTTGCGCTGCTGTGCTTGAGTGAAATCCGAATTAAACTGAGTTTCCCTTGCTCTCCATGCCGCGACACATTGGTTTCCGTTAGACCTACGACGCTGTTCGCCATGACGATATCTAACTCGATACCCTACGGGACCAACTTGAGAAATATGAGTATGGCGAAGCACGCCTTCACCAAATGCCGCTACACTATTTCGCAAGTAAACGCAATGTTCAAGGCCGTGAGGATGGAAAGTATAGGAGCTTGGTGTATCTGCCCACCATACATAGCCATGCCGCCGCAAATCCGTTTCGCGGTCTTCTGGTGTCCACTCTCGTCTTGCAGGTCTATAATACCCTGAAACCTCTAAAAGCAAGGGGTTTGAGAGACTTCTCGCAATATTTACGCTAAATGGGGCATTTTCAGGCATTGGCAACGCCATGTTCGTAGGAGCTAAATTATTCATTAAGTCTATGGCGACTTGTGTTGCTGGGCCTAAAACCTCACCAAAAATACCTGCATCAGCCATAATGGCACTCAGGTCAAAATCGAGACTGTAAAAATCTTCTGGTATCACCACACCAACAAGATTTAATATATCAAACGGTAAATCCGTACTATGCAAAACACCCAGGCTATCATGTGCCAAAATAGAAAATCTGCGAACCTCGCCTGTTTTCATTCTTAGGCGTTCATCAATGTTCACTTGCAGGTCGAAAAAGTGGTAAACACCACTTAGAAAGTTTAACGTATCATTAAGCAGTTCTATGGTTTGCCCCATTGGAACGGTACCAAATTGGTCTATATACCGAAGACCTTGTATGGGGATGTCTCCATTAGAAACAAGCAAAGCGGATAAAATACCCTCGGGGTCGTGAGAATTTGGACCTATAAAAGAATTGTTATGAGTAACATCAAATGCACTGATAATATCATCGTAGGTATGACGAATTGCAGCAAAACCATCGCCATCCCAAGAATGCAGATGTAAAATAGCGTTACCCAATCTAACATCCTGCTCAGGATTGGTGAAGCCGTCTACTTCTATAAGCATTGGAGCCCAGTTGCCGCTTAGAAAATGAACCTCGTAAACAAATGTAAGTTCATCGCTGGGGCTGATGTCGCCAAATAACGTAGAATCCATTGTTATTGTAAATGACCCCCCTGTTCCAGCCACTCTCTCATCTGGGCGTATAGAATTGGGAATCAACTCACCATTTTTGAAAACCCCTCCCCAAGTGGCTACGGGTCCACGATAAGGCGTTCCATCTGGCAAGAATGTAAAG
>Ga0209755_10003264_pt1 | contig 20596 bp, 25 predicted proteins | sample TergutCo191P1_FD_187301 | JGI IMG/M metagenome (GOLD analysis project Ga0209755, IMG submission 187301) | Cornitermes sp. P1 segment gut microbial communities from Petit-Saut dam, French Guiana - Co191P1 (SPAdes) (version 2) | ecosystem: Host-associated > Arthropoda: Insects > Digestive system...
TAAAATTTACTCTTTTGCCAGCAAGCTTAAAACGCGAGAAGCCAACATTTTGAAATTTAAAACGATAGGCTTTGCCTGGCGTAACGGCATTCAGGACGGAACATGGATGGCTATTAAACTGGCCGAATTTTTTATACTATACGGCTTTGGCGGCTTTTTGGTATTTAACGGTCAAGCAACAATAGGTGCCTTACTGGCCTTTACCATGGCAAGCGATATGTTCTCAAAAGGCTTGGACAGCTACACATGGGCAATTGTAGATAAAAACCGAGCCATAGCCCATATAGAAAGCCTAAAAGAAGTAACCGACATTACTGAACTTGAAAACGAGCCTAACACAGCAATAAGAGCCAGGGACTTCGATATTTCCTTTAAAAACGTATCCTTTAGCCATGGCGATAATCTTATTCTTGATGATTTTAATTTTGATATTGCCCCAAAAGAAAAAATATTGATTAAAGGCGCTAATGGTCGCGGTAAATCTACTATGCTTAACTTAATGACTGGTCTGCTTCGCCCAAGCTCTGGTTCCATCAGCTACGGCGACTTTGATATTTCAATAACTAATCTCGATCAAATAAATAAAAAATACGCCTACATATCGCAAAATAGTAATATCCTACAGGGCAATGTATATCAAAATATCGCGCTTTCGCAAGACTACAACAAAGCGCTGTGCGACGATATTCTTGCTAAACTTAACTTGGAAAAAATAATAGACACCGCTCCGCAAGCCTTATCCCAAGGGGAAAAACAGCGGCTAAATATCGCCAGAGCGCTTTACCGCCTGGGCTTGGATGAAAAAAACAAGCTTGTATTTGGCGACGAAATCTTCTCAAACATAGATAAAGATAACGTAAAAAAGATAACTTCCGCAATAGCCGAGCAATTTAAAGAGCATACCGTCATCATGGTATGCCACGAGGACATAGATTATCAGTTTGACAGGGTGCTTACGCTATGAAAAATACTATTCTATATAAATTTGTGCTAAAAAATCCACACTGGATGCTTATTGTTGCGCTAGGCACCGTAGCCGCCGGCTGGACTCGCGCTGTAGGCGCTTCTTATGTTGGCCGTATTATAGATCAGTTGGTCTATGGCCCTAATGTGCTTATGCCTATCGTAATTGTAGGCTTTGTATTTATGTTTTTCGCTTACTTTCTGCGCTGGCTTACCGCTGTTGTTTGCCTTTATCTTACAGAAAAGCTTTCCCTTGAGGTCAGAATAAAAATTATCACCCACCTGGCAAAAATTCCGTTTATATCGTACGAAGAATATAGCTCCGGCAATCTGCAATCCATTATCCGCAACGATGTGGATGTCGCTTCCGAGTTGCTGTACAACCTATTTTCCAGAATTCTAAATAACGTTTTTCTGTTCCTGTTCTCCATATATTATATGTTCCTGGTGGATGCCGCTACTGCCGCGGTGGTTATAGCGTTTATTATCGGAATGGGCTTAATTAACCAGTACATATTAAGCAAACTAAAAAAGCCGCAACAGGAAGTGCGCCAATCCATAGGACGGCTTACTGATATTACAGAAAACACCTTCCTGGGCATGGATACCGTAAAAACTTATTCCGCTAAAGATTACATTTTGAGCTTCTTCCGCCAAGAGAAAGCGGTCTATAATACAAACGAGCTTAAAAGCGCAAAAATTGACGCGGGCCGCTTGACCCTCTATAATTTGGTGAACACCCTGTCAATCTTCCTATCGCTTTTCTATTTGGGCTACATGGCGATTATTGGCGTCATTTCCATAGGTGAAGTTTTTATGTTTATCTATCTGCTTAAACAGATATTTGTACCTGTGGAGGTTATTTTCCGCTGGATGTCCCGGATAGTAACAAGCAACGCCGCCTGGACGCGCATTTACACGCTACTGGAGGAATCCGCGTCAGAAACCAGCCAGCAACATATTGATAGCGCCTTAAATAATTTAAGTTACACTTTAAACAAAGGCCAGCTTAACCGCCTTGAAGGCGAAAGCGGTAGCGGAAAAACCACGCTATTAAAAATTCTGCTTGGGCTTTACCCTCGCGATATTAGTTTAAGCGGCGGTGTATCCTTTGCCCCGTCGGATAGCCAGCTATTTAATATTAGCATCTACGAAAATATAGCCATAGCCAACGATAAAATTACAAAAGAGCTATGCATATCTATGGCGCAAAAACTAGGAATAGCCGACTGGATAAACTCACTACCAGAAGGCCTTGATACCATCATTAACGAAAGCAATCTATCCGGCGGGCAACGGCAGATGATAAATAACATGCGTGCCCTCCTCACAGAACAGCCGGTCATTATAATGGACGAGCCCTTCTCGGCATTAGATAAAGACCGGGAAAAAAGCTTGCTGACTGTAATTAACGAGCTGTGCAAAGATAAAATTATCCTCATAACTTCCCATTCAAATAGATAGGAGCGTACAACAATGAAGAGAGAGTTACATTATTTTGATGTTTACCCCAAAGTATTACCCGCTGGTGAAAAAAACACCATTACTGCCAAGTGCCTGGATAGACGTTTCAAACTGCCAGACGGCAAGGTAAGGGTAGAAGTAATACCAATGACAGAATCCCCCCAGGCTTCCGAGTATTTAGGTACTACAAGAACCACGCTAGAAGCCGAGGCCTATTCAAAAGACGGGCATATCAGCATAAGCTACCATTTCGGCAAAGAGCAGGAATACCGACTAAAGCTGTATCTAAGGGAAGATGAATGGATAATGCTGTCGGTATACGCTGTGGAGAAGGATCTATATGAGCGTATTCCACTTAAGGGCGATTTGCACGCGCACACAAGTTATTCCGACGGCTGGGAATCGCCTGAGGTAATCGTGGGCTATTACCGTAAAGCGGGTTTTGATTTTATGCTGATTTCAGATCATCGTAATTACAAGGGCTCTGAGGCAGCTGTAGAATTTTTTAAGGGAGTAAACATTGACCTTAACATAGTAAAGGGTGAAGAAGTTCATGCTCCTAAAAACTATGTTCACATAGTAAATTTCGGCGGGGAATTTAGCGTAAACGACATATATGCGGAAGATGAAGAAAGATATTACGCAGAGGTTGAAGAGATAATAAGCACCTTCGACCCCTCCATGAATTTTCAACATGAGGACGAAAAATTTGCGTACGCCTCTTGCCTTTGGGTATATGAGCGGATTAGGAAGGGGAAGGGCTTGGCCATTTTGGCGCACCCGCACTGGATAGTAGATAACGGCCACAATTTGCGCGATTCCATGACCATTTTGCAATTTAAGCAAAAATGTTTTGATGCCTTTGAATTGCTGGGCGGGCAAACCCCTGCCGAAAATAACATGCAGATTGCTTTTTATCTTACGGCCTGTAAAAACGGATATGGCGATTTCCCGGTTTTAGGTTCAAGCGATGCCCACGGGACAATAGCTGAGCGCTTTATGACGGAAAGCAGTTTCGCGGCCAAACACTTTGACCCTCACGGCTTTTTGGAATTTTATAGTTTGGTTTTTGCCAAATCTAACGATAAAGATGAAATTATTTCTTCAATAAAAGATGGTTTTTGCTTGGCTATAGAGCATTACAAGGGCGGGGTTCCTCGTGTTTATGGCGATTATCGCTTGGTTAGTTTTGCCTTGTTTTTATTGAGGGAGTATTTTCCTTTGCACGATGAAATTTGTTACGAAGAAGGCCGCCTAATGCTTGAATTTGCCAGGGACAATGATGTTAAACAGGATTTGGAAAATAAGGCCGGGCGTGTTGGGAATATGCTTCGTAAATATTGGGGTTTATAAGCTTAAGTTTATAGGGCTAAAATGAAAATCCAGTTGGTGACTGTGAGTCACCAACTGAATTTTTTTTTGACAGCTATTCTTCAAAACTATCGCACTCAGTATCCGCGCAACGGTGCGGGCTTGGTGCTGTGTTGCCAACTTGGATGCTGTTTAAGCTACATTTATCCCCTTGGCTGTTGTGTTTACATGCATGTACTGAACAGTTGATTGCTTGATTCATTTGCAATTACCTCCTATAAATTTTTTATCTTACTTAGGTAGTATTTACCTAATTTTAGGAATTATGCATCCCTTACGCTGATCCCAACCCAAGCGCGTAAGAATCCCATCTATCGTTTGCTCGTTAATATCCGCGCCGTCCACGCCGTAAGCGTTTGGCTGTACATGGCGCAAGCCCTTTCCATCAGCCACAACGCTTCCTAGATAGGCGTAGCAGTTGTTCACACCCTCATGATCTAAGCGGCCTATTAACCTATTTACGCCATTTTCAGAAGAAATCCACTGTGCAAAAGACAGGCAGGCAAAAAGGGTATTGGGTGCGCCTTTTGCTGATATTTTACCGGCAAAGCCGCCTGTATCCTGAAAGCCCACTACATTCCCGGTGGATAGCGCGTATTCAATTCCACAACTATGGCTAATTTGCCCTACAAAGCCGCCTGTTTGCCAGCCTTTCGGATTAGCCACATCACCGTAAGCGCTAGAATTAGTTATGCGGCTCTTGTGCGTTAAAGTTCCAACGAAGCCCCCCGCCTCTGTTCCGGCCGCGTTTACGGCGCCGCTGGCACCGCAAGCGTCCACCGCCGTATATTTTAGACTGCCCGCAAAGCCGCCTACACTGCTGGCCGCCTCTACAGTGCCCTCTGCCCGGCAAGATACTATCTTTATGCTGTGCTTGGCGTTTTCTGAGATCTCGCTACCCCTGGCCGCCCCTACAAAGCCGCCCACCGCCGTTTCGCCGTAAACATCGCCCTTGGCATGACAGTCTACTAATAATATTTCGCCCTCAAACAAGCCCGCAAAGCCGCCTGTATCGCTAAAACCCTTTACATCCTTGTGGCTCACACAGCTTTTAAATACAGAGTTTTCTGCCCGGCCTACAAAGCCGCCGCTAAATTTCGCGTTTGTGGATACTATCGGGCTACCCAAGGAGAGGCTATCGGCCACGGTACAGCCCGTCAAAGTAGCCGCCAGCCCGCCTAAAGTGGCTCCGCCCGCATAAGCTGAAACCATCCCCTGCGAAACACAGTTTTTTATGACTATCCCTTGCAATTCTGCGGAATAAGCCGCGCCAATAAGCCCGCCTACATGGCCAAAGCCGGATACCTTGCCCTCAAATCTGCAAGAGTCTAAAACCGTGCCGGGCCATATTTCACCGGCAATACCGCCCGTGTAAACCCCGCCGGATACATGCGCCTCCTCTACCTGAATATTCTCGATATGGGAATTAATGATTTTACCGGCAAGCGCCCCCAGGCGGGTTCCTTCCGGCAGGTTCAAGCTGGCCGATTTTATGCGCAAGTTTTTAAGCTCCGCACCGTTAAGAAGCCCAAAAAGCCCCCAATATCCAGGAAAGGCATCGTTCACACTAATCTGCATATTTTTAATTGAATATCCGCACCCGTCAAGCGTTCCTCTAAAGCCTTCAATGGGCTTCCAGGCGCCTTTTAACTCTATGTCCGAGCCCAATATGAAATCGGCCTCTGGCAAATGCTGAATATTAGCAAGCTGGGCTCCGTTTTTAATTACAAAGGCGCCCTCCCCCGTGCTTGAGTCAAAGGGCATGGCCATTATATTTTTTGCCACGGCTATATTGGAAATTTCGTCGTCGGCCTTTACCGCCAGAACGTAAATATCGTAGCTAAGGCCGTCTTTAAAACCGGACTCGCCCGGCACTTTCCTTACATTTTCACTGCCAGATAACGAAAATACCCGCCCTATATACTGGGAAGAGGCAGTCCAGTTGCCGCGCACTACTGTTCCGTCGCTTAGTCCGGCTGTTTTAGCGCCGCCGGTATAGGCCAGAATTGTTTCGGCATCGGGCGCCGCCGAGTTCACAGGTAGCGCCAGATAATGTATGGACGGCTTAACATTCTTCCCGTATAGCAGATTTAGCTTTACGTCTATGGTAGCGAAACTAGCGCCCATCTGCGCAGATAAGCCAAGCTCAGGCGCCTTCGCCCAAACGGCAGAGGCGCTTAAAACCAATATAAGCAGAAAGTAGAATTTTCTCATGCAATTCCTCCTAAGGCTAGTATTTTCAGGCAAGAAAAAAATATCCGCACTCTTTGGCCTAAGCCGGAATATAATGAACGGAAATAAAAAATGGAAGGTGAAAAAATGGATATAGAAAAATTGTTTAGAAATAGCGTCTTTAGCCAGTTGGAATTGGAGCAAGTACAGCTTTTACGGCAGTTTGCGTCAGACATACAAGGAAAAGGCGCGACAGAAATAATGCGTATGTACATGCAATTAAACCAGCGGGTAAACCAGATAAAACCGATAAGCATAGCTCAACGCAGTGCTATAATTGAGGCACTGCGCGAGTTTATCCCGGCTGGGGATCATCAAAAGCTTAATAATTTTATAAGAATGCTGGGGCGGGGTTAATACTGCCCCTTATTCTATTTTTATAGAGGCGTTGGTGGTGCTTAAATTTAGTTTGATTCTGTTGCGGGTTTGCTCGTAATTTGGACTTTTGCCGTTTAAATAAGTCTTTGTCTGCTTTTCGTAGTCCATATCATCCAAATCGCATTTGACACCGGCGTTGGTGGTTGTGGCCTGTATTTTGTAGGCAAAATTTTCTGGCAGTTCAACGCTTATGGACGCGTTTGTCGTATAAGCCTCAACTTCATGTTCGTAGGCTTCGGCGTTTTCTGCTCCGTTTAAAAAGTCGTGTAGCTTAATGCTGGCGTTGCTGGTTTTTGTGTAAAGCTGATTAAATTTAACCTCCTCGGTAGCTATGGAGGCGTTGCTGGTTTCAAGAATAGCCTTATCAGCTTCAACATCGCTTAATTTTATAGAGGCGTTTTTGGTTTTTGCGCTTAAGTTGCGGCAACGTATTTCGCTTACTTTAATGCTACTGTTTTTGTTATCCAGTTGCAGACGCTCTATAAATACATTGGGAAGTTCGCAAAGTATTTTCATGGAATGCATGGCATGGTAGTCGTAGGCTATTTCGACCTTGTTGCCCTCTAAGTTAATGACAGGCCTTGCCTCGGAATGCTTTGCAACGTACTCGCCGCTAAGTCTTATAAAATTTTCATCGTGACCTATTATTACAAGCTTGGCGTTTTTGCTTATAAGCTTTACGGAAGCTATATCGCCTTGGATAGCGCCTGAGCTTTGGCTAAAGCTGACCCGCTCCCCCTTCATTTCCGTAAAAAATGAATTGCCAAAAACTTCTGATAAGCTAGAGGTAACTTCTTCTATGCCAGAAGTAACCTCTTCTACTATGTTGCCTAGTTCCGCGCTTAGGCCAGACCAGCCTATTCCAAAGGGGTCATGCTCTTTTCTCTCTCTTCTTTCCGCCTTGTGTGGCGACACCTGACTTAATAACGCGGAGGCTTGCTCGGCTGTTATTTCGCCCTTTTCTAACATCTCTAAAATCTTCATTTTTTCATCGTTCATGATAAATCCTCCTTTTGCTTTCTATCAAAGAATGGTATAAAATTTTCGACAATTTCTACATCGGTGCGTTGCTTGATAAAATGTGCGACCAGCAGATCCCTGTGCTTTCTGGTAAAAATGGGCATAATATCCTCAATCGCATCGTAGGCCAATTCAGCTAAAAGCCCAAGCAGAACCTCTGTTTTCATGTTGTTGTTCATGTATGGAATAAGCGCTTGCAGAGTTTCGTAATCCCTCCTTTTTAAAATTAGCCGCAAAATTTCTAGCCGCTGGCTGGCGTTTGTATAAGGTAAAATCTCGTCCAGCACAGTTTCATAGCTATCTACAACGCTTAACCCGTCAATCACAAGGTCTAGCTGAGATTGCACTTTCTTTATAGCCTCTTCAAAGCTGTTTTTCTTACCGGCGCCCAAAATCTCTTCAATATCAACCTCATAAATTCGGGCAATATCCGGGAAGAAGGCTATGTCGGGCAAATTCTCCCCCCGCTCCCATTTTGAGATAGCCTGGGCGGAAATTCCAAGCTGATCTGCCACAAAGCCCTGCGTTAGATGCTTGCTTTTTCTTGAATTTTTAAGAAAATTACCGATGCCGGATATGTCCACATACCTGCCCCCTTCCCTCTGATTGCTAGAATCATATCAGCTTAGCAAAAAGCTTTCAATGAAGCGCTGGTTTAATTTTGGTTGAATTTGCTTGACAAGCCCTAATGTATGTTGTAATATATCCCCGTTGGCCGAAACGGGCGCATAGCTCAGCTGGGAGAGCGCTTGCCTTACAAGCAAGATGTCATAGGTTCAAGTCCTATTGTGCCCATTGTTAATAATTAAAAAGGCTCAAGTGTTTGTCCCCCCTAAATGGGATAAATGCTTGAGCAGTTTTTTGGCGGAATAGCTCAGCTGGCGAGAGCATTCGGTTCATACCCGAAGGGTCGGGGGTTCAAATCCCTCTTCCGCTAGTAATATCAAGGCTTTCTGAGGATTCTCGGGAGGTCTTTTTTAATGATTTAACTCTTTTTTAACTCTTTGGGAAAGTATTGGCGTTGCTACGAAGCTGTCTCACTTTCTTTTTTGGGGGATTACTGCTATAATGACCCTGTTGTAGTTGTGGAAAATTTATACTTGTGGAGGTAATACTTTGGATGTTGTAATTATTAATGAAAATAAAAAAGCATTTCTTGATCTTTTGCTTCTGGCCGATGAGTCGGAAGAAATGATTGATAAATATTTAAACAGAGGTACATTATTTGCACTATATGATAGTGATTTAAAGAGTATCTGTCTTGTAACGCAGGAATCAGAGGACACCTTGGAGATACAGAATTTAGCAACGTATCCACAATTTCAAGGGAAAGGCTACGGCAGATATTTAATTAATTATGTGTGCGACTATTATAAAGACACAAGTAAAACTATGCTTGTCGGGACAGGTGACAGCCCGCTTACCGTACCCTTTTATGAAAATAGCGGTTTTATACTTTCACATAGATTAGAAAATTATATACTAGATCATTATGATGAGCCTATTTTTGAAGCAGGTATTCAATTAAAGGATAAAGTGTACCTAAAAAGAAATTTGTAGACATTATAAACATAATACGGTGTAAGTTAGTTTAAATATACATGGGATTACTTTCGGTGTTTTTTACGATTTTTTAACTGCATTTCCTTCTTAGCCTTAACTATACGATAATCCCGCAGTAGCTTCCCGTAAACATCATCAGCCACTTCCCCATGTTCATCCACAAACAGCAATCGCGCCATTTTGTGTGGTTGGTTACGGGTATGATTCGGGAACTGCGCCGAATCACACCCCCTTCCCAGCTTCTTTTTCCGTAATCGTGTAAAGGGTGGGCAAAGAACGCCCATCAGCAAGCTGACGCTTCGCGCCCTTGACACTGCTTGCATGTATCGGCTCTGGCTGGCGTGTTCTATGTAGCTGTGTTGAATTGCCGACAAAGGGCGTTTACTTGCTTTTGCATTTCGTTTAGCTTATCCATTATTAACGACACATCTATACTGTTATCCGCATGAAGGTCTATCTTCACAATATTTGATTCTGTACGGATATGCTTTATCTGGTTTGTATTAACCATATGTTTGAGTGTTTTGTAAGATAAGCCTGTCATATCTTGGTAAGTTTTCAAACTTACATATCGCTTTTCTTTGGGAATGATTTGAATACTTATAAGTTCACCCTTTTGGACGCATAATTATACCTACACCATTATAATAGCTTGAATATATGAACATGTCAATAGATATTTGAAATAAATTCTTTAATTATGAACAAATACAGTTGACCATTAAAATATGTTGAACTAAAATGGATATAGGAAGGAGCGTTTTAAATGTCACTAGGGAACAGAATAAAAGAAGCGCGTAAAAATAAGAACCTGACCCAAGAAGAACTTGGAAAACTAATCGGCGCTGTCAAATCATCAGTCAACGGATATGAAAATGATAAAACTCTGCCAGACGCAAAAAAAATGTACTCAATAATGCAAGTGCTTGGAGTAAGTGCCGACTACCTTTTTCAAGATGAATTTGAAGGTAATCCCACAAATGATATTTTATCATTGGAAGAAAAAGAGATTATAGATATGTACAGATTTATAGATGACTTTGGAAAAACGGCTATCAAAAGTGGCCTAGAACTTGAAGTTAATAGAATGAAAGAAACAAAAGAAATTTCAGAACAACCAATAACAAAAGACGATATTATTAAACTAAAAGATACTCTGGAAGATGAAGAAAATGTCGAATTAATAAGGAAGATAATAATAGAAGAAATGCAAAAAGTTACAGCGTTTAAGTAGAAAAGAGGGACACTATGCCAAAGAAGACTAATGTTGAAATCAACGGGAAATCCTATGCCAAGGTCAGCGCTAAAATAGGGCAAAATGCAGATGGTAGCTCAAAGCGTAAAATCTTCTGCAGTAAATCCCTAAAAGAAGCAACGGCTAAAAGAGACGAATTTCTCCAAAATCTAAATAGTGGCCTTAACGTAGACTTTCAACAAATGCCTGTAAGTAAATTAATGTATCAATGGCTATTTACTGTAGTCAAAAACGAGTTAAGCGCCAATTCTTTTGATAGATACGAGAGCGTATTCCGTAATTACATACTGGATAGCGAACTAGCTAATTTAAAAGTCTACGAAATAGAGAGAATGTACTTACAATGCCTATACAACGACATGGCCTCTAAAAAAGGCTACTCGCACGGGCAAATATTTAATCTAAACAAATTACTAAGAATGTTTTTCAATTTTGCATTGCATGAGGGCTATATCTTAAAAAATCCATGTCATAGGCTAGTTATTCCTAAAACAAAAGACAAAGCGCAAGAAAGGGAAGAAATAGACCCCTTTACGCCAGAAGAAACAAAACAAATACTTCAAACAGCAACAGGAACTATGAAAGCTCTTTTCCAGCTAGGGCTTGCCACTGGATTGAGAAAAGGCGAACTGCTTGGGCTTAGGGTTGTAAATGTGTGTTTAGATGAGGGACATGTCAACGTATGCCAAGCACTTAAAAAGGTAAAATTGTTTGACAATGAAGGTGGACACGAGCGTGTCACCGTCCTTGAAGATACGAAAACTAAATCAGGTAAGCGTACCGTTCCCATTCCATCCGCATTGACAGGAAGTTTTAAGCGTCATACAATAAGCGAAAAAGAAAAGCACCTCGGCTTAGGAATACTCTTCGATAGTGATAATTTATTTTTCACATCAGAAGTATGTACGCCGCTTGACGGTAAAAATGTATTGACCGCATGGAAACGCCTTTTAAAAAGAGCAAATGTTAGGTATCGCTGTTTTCACAATATCCGACATACTTATGCCACACGGCTATTTGAAGCGCGTGTACCGCTTATAACTATTAGCAAGTTGCTAGGTCATGCGAATACAAATATTACAGCAAATACTTACATTACAGTTATTCCGAGCGAGAAAGAAAACGCCGCAGAAGAATTGAATTATTTATTTCAATAAAGGGGGATTACGTGAGAATTTACATGGATGTTTGTTGTCTTGGTCGCCCGTTTGATGATCCACCAAGCGATAAAATTTATCTTGAAACAGGAGCAATACTATCTATCATATCTCGTTGTGTAAAAAATGAATGGGTACTTCTTTCAAGCGGTACGATTGATTATGAAATATCAAGAATATCAAACATAGAAACACTATCAAAAGTACAGGCGATATATTCTGTATCCCGTGAACGTGCTAATATAACGAAAAAAGGAGAAGAACGCGCTTTATTTTTTCAGCAAAATGGAGTAAGTACTTTTGATAGTATGCATGTAGCAACAGCAGAATCTTGTAACGCAGATGTATTTTTAACTACAGATTCCGATTTGCTAAAAGCTTTAAAAAGGATTGATTTAAACATAAAATTTGCTAATCCTGTGATTTGGCTAATGGAGGTGAAACATAATGAACGGTAATGTAGCAGTAGACCTTCGTAATCCCGTCATGCTTCGTAAAGCGGGAATGGACGCACTCGTAAAGGAACTAGGAGTAGTTGACGCAGTACGTTTTATTCGTCAATATGATCCCGGGCATGGTGACTATACTAAGGAGCGTGGCAAGCTTTTGGAAGGAATCACCATGGATGAATTAATTAAAGAAGTGCGTAAGCTTGATGAAGCAAATGCAAAACAGGAATAATTTTACAGAATTTATTAGCTCTTTTTTTACTTCTTGGAAATAAAAATACGGGGGAATGAAATGGCTATCCATTTTGTTGATGTAACCAGAGAGAATTGGGAAGAATGCATTGAACTTTCCGTATCAGATGAACAAGAAGATTTTGTAGCCACTAATTATGAATCTATCTTATTGTCAAAGTATGAAGAAAATTGCTATCCATTGTGCATTTATTATAACGATGAGATGATAGGCTTTTTGATGTATGATATAGACCCCGAAACAAAAAGATGGGAACTAAGCCGCTTTATGGTGGACAAAAAACATCAAGGCAATGGATATGGCAGACAAGCCCTTTCTTTATTACTTGCACATTTAAAAGAAGAGCTTGGTTCTATTCCTTTTTACACAAGCATTGAGCCAAAAAACAAGGGTATGAAAAAACTAGTTAAGCTTTTGGGCTTTACTCCGACAGGTGAAATTATGTGGGGTGAGGAAGTCTACAGCGTAACACTTTAACCATGCAGTAATCCCAGTCTTAGATTTGTATGCATGTAAAGGAAGGTGTTAATTGTGAAAATTGGAGACTATGTAACAGTTGATGAAATAATGAATCAAGGTACTTGCCGTTGGGTAGTGCTGGCTGATTTAGATTTTTCCAGCCCGTTTGGCGGCGTTAAAGGCGGCATTATCAAGTGCATAGCTGACACAAAAAAAGAAGCTAGTGAAGAAGAAGCTAAATTGTGTTTAGGTGATGTTGACACTTATCTAGTAAGCGGAACTTGGGAAGATTCACTAGTTATTGGTGGAGTGTTTGCAGAATGAGTGCCGTAGCGTTTGAAACTGGACAAAGTAACTACACAGAGGAACGCAAGGAACTTTTTAAAGACATTACCATGGACGAAATGCTTAATGACATACGTAAATTAGAAGCAGAAAAAAAGCAACGAATGGAATATTTTTACAGAGTTAATTAACTCTTTTTTAATTCCTTAGGAATCTTTAAATGTAAATAAATATAAAATTACCAGCACAACAAACAACTAAGATACGGCATTTATACAATTTCATAAAGTGCAGAAAAAGCTTTTAGAATATCCGAAGGGTCGAGGGTCAAACCCCTCTTCCCCTATAACGTTTATTAAGAAAAACGAAATCATAGCAAGCAGGCATACTACTCGATAGTTAAATTAACCCCTAAGCCAATGAACCCCAGCTAAACCTACACAAACTAAAATCCCAAAACCAATAATCAAATACCAAGCTAAGTCATATGCGCCTGTTGCGTCAAAAACAAAACCCAAACCCGGTATTGAAATTGCAACACCTGTCATTGTAGCCATAGAAACTATACTAAAAACTTTGGCAAAATCCTTGCGACCAAAATATCTTGCAGTTATAATCGGGCCCAAAATCGTCGCACCTGATGAAGCGATACTAAGCACAACTACGTAAGCCCATACCATTGGCACATATCCTGCAAAAAGCGCAAATATCGGAAATATTGCACAGCAAGCGCCCATAAGCAAACCACCCCTAAGCGCACCCAAGCGATCCATCAGCCAGCCAATAACTACCTTGTTGCCAGTTAATATAACCATGTAGACAGAAGCAACTGTAGCGGCAAAGGCCGGGGAATATCCAATGTCGTTAAGAAACGCAACGGTTTTAACATGTGCGCCAGCTTGCGACAGCCCTATTCCGAATACCGAAAGAACAAGCAACCAAAACGAAACTTTGCGGATTGCCTCAGCCCTAGTAAGTCCGACACTTGCAGAAGCGGCAGGCTTTTTAGCATCATCATCTTTTTTAGTTACACTGTAAGGTTTAAGCCCAATATCTTCCGGCGAATCCTTAACAATAAAAAGTATTACCGATATTAAGGTAACGAGCGTTACAGCGGCCAAAAACCGAAATCCAAACCTCCAGCCATAAGCCTCTATAAGCATGTTTGATATAGGAATCATAAATGCCGCCATCAGACCACTGCCGGAAAAGGCTATTCCGGTTGCCACGCCTTTTTTATCATCAAACCACTTATTTATAAGAATCCCAACTGCCATCATACCCATACCATTAATAAACGTCCCACTGACAACAGCAAGCACGTAAAAATGCCATAGCTGAGTTGAAAACGAGAATCCAAGTAAAACCAAGCCAACAGCCACAGCCCCGGAAAGCGCAATGCGCCTAAAGCCAAAGCGAGTAAATAAATCGCCGAAATACGGCATAAGAACCACCATGGTAATCATTGATATTGTTGTGTATGCGGTAAACTGCCCACGCATAAACCCCAATTCATCCGTAACTGGGATAATAAATACCCCAAGCGTACTGTTAAATATCCCAACACCCGCGCCAGTGATAAGCACACCGGCAATAGCAATTATCCATGCGTAGTGGAATCTATTTGTTCCGTCAAATTTAGATGCCAACCTTAACATGCCTCCCCTTGATTCTATTTACTTAATATCTATTTGACATTATAAAATCATCTGTCGTATATATCAAATGCTTATATTGCATGGCTTGATATGCCTTTCGGGCATGATAATTATTGATGATTTATGTTATAATGAGCCAAAAGAGCCTCTCATGAATAGGAGTGAATTAAATGAAAATTACTGTTAGAAAAGCAACTGAGGCAGACATTGCCAAGCTAAAAAACAACCCAACATGGGGATGTGAAGTTTCTGAGTTTGACTGGTACTACGATAGCGAAGAAATTTGCTGGCTAACCGAGGGCGAAGTGACCCTAAGCTACGACGGCGGCAGTGTATCGTTCGGGGCAGGCGATTATTGCGAATTTCCGCAGGGCTTAAAATGCGTTTGGAAAGTCACTAAGCCCGTAAAGAAACACTACGAGTTTAGGTAGATTATATTCACCTTATCGTTGGTTAGTTTTTGAAAAGCAAAAAGCCAGCAAACATTGATGTTTACTGGCTTATACGAGCGGAGGTGAGATTAAAGGAATTGCGAAAAGAGCTAAACAATATGAATTAAGCTGATTTTGCAAAAAGAATCTCATTAACGCAGGGGCATTTATCAGAAATTGAGAACGGAAATAGAGTGCTTACCGACCGTACATTTAAACTGATATGTTCTGTATTCCATGTAAATGAAAAATGGCTACGCACAGGAGAGGGCAAGATTATAAAAGACTATGATGAGCAAAGCCTTGATTTTATAGCGCGTGAATGCGGCTAACGGGGGGGTTATTAGCACTCTTGGAGAGATGATTGAAAAATTCCACTTGCCAAAATCAGAAGAAGAAGGTATCGTGGATAGCTTTAATAAGGTTTTTGATAATGCATTCGGAGATGCTGAAATTGCCACAGAATTAGCCACAAATCCTAAAGTTGAAGATTCAAAAAGAGATTTCCCTGATTTGATTCATGCGCAAAAACTTATTAATAGTCAAAGATTGCTTGACAAAAAACACAATAAAAAGGGCAACCAAGGAAAGTAACCCTATTAGAGTACCACACTTTACTTGTCCAACTAGGTATGAAGAAATCAAAGAAGCGGCAATGGGTAAATCCATTTAAGCCGCCACCAAAAAAATAAGCCCGGCGCATGACCGGGTGGAAGGTGGTGGAAGGTATGAACTACAAGGAATTTGATTGGGATGAGGATAAGTATAATGAAAACCTTAAAAAGCATAAAATAACATTTGAGGAAGCGTCTACGGCGTTTGAAGATACGGACGCTTTGATACTTTATGATAATTTACATTCTTATGATGAGGATAGATTTGTAATCATAGGGTTTAGCGAACAAGAGAGGATGCTTTTTGTTTCACACTGCTATAGGGATGAAGATGTAATCCGAATTATATCGGCAAGGAAAGCAACACGGGCGGAACACAAAAAATATCACGCACAATTTTGAAGGGAGTATTTTATGAGAGATGATTACAGTAACTTGGATTGGTCTAAAGCGGTCAAGAATCCATTTGCAGGAAAGCTAAAGAAAGACGGTAAGTATACAGTTACCATCAATAAAATTAACGGCGATAAGGAGAAATATTTTATTGATGCCGAAACACTTGAAAAAACAAAAATAAATGAGAAGCTTGAATCGGTAACATGATAATACACCTTGCATTAACTCAATAAAAATGCCGCCCTATGCTGGACACATAGAACGGCGGCGGTTGTGAAATGCAGTAGCGTTAAGCCCGCTTTGCAGTCTGCGTATAAGTTGGGACTAACCGATTACGCCTTCTTTCCAACAGCAATAATATTACGAGAAGCACCTATTAATTCGGGCGTTGATTCTATCAACTCAATGTGCTTCAACAATCGGGTAGACTCTTTTTCATCAGCAGGCAAACTATAATCACCAAAAGCATTAGCGATTCCTTCAACAGCAATTGCATGTGTATTGTAAAAACCCGCAGTTGATAATTCGTTTATGATTTCATTAGGTGTGTGAAAATAAGCATGTGGAAAGGTGAAGCCTTCAACCTTCCCGGTTTCAATTATTTTTCTAAGTGTATCAAGGTCGTAAATATGTGATAAATTCCATTTAAGGGTGGCAACCAAAACAGTGTATCGACTTATAACCGTGCAAATTACATGACCACCTCGTTTTAATACTCGAAACGCTTCACTTAAACACTTGGCTCGTGAATCTTGTGATTGCAAGTGATATAGTGCGCCCATTATTAAAACTAAATCCATGCTCTCGTTTTTGTACGGTAGGTTACGAGCATCGGCGCATAAACATGATGATAAATCAATATTAGTGTCCTTTATTTTTTGTTTTGCGATTTCAATATGCTTCGGCGTTACATCTAATAAATGAACATTGTGACCTTGCTCGGCTAACCAAAAAGAATATGGGCCACTCCCTCCGCCAACGTCTGCTATTTCCATATCGTTGTTGAAAAGATAGCGGGAAATAATGTTTTTTGAACGAGTATACTCTAAAGTTTGCTTCTCTAATCGAACATCTTCGTTAACATTTTCGTAAAAGTTTGTCACTTTATCATTTTCTTCTAATTCATCATCCCTTGGTATAAGCAATGTATCAATGTTGCAATTGAGCGCCTTGGCCAATTCCGGCAACAACATCGTTTCCGGCAAACACTTTCCGTTTTCCCATTTAGAGATTGCTTGAGGTGAAATTTGTAAAATTTCTGCAAGTTTTTCTCCCGTCAAGCCTTTTGCTTTTCTAAGTAATTTTATCTGTTTGCCAATTTTATTTAACTCTAACATGATATGCCTCCTCAATTGTTTTTGTTTATTGTAAGGTATAATTCAATTGCAAACCATACATCATAAATTAAGGGATGTAAAAAAAATCAACTTACGGTTTATTTTTTAACTTTGTCGTGCATAGAAAAACAGCTTGAGGTTTATAAACCATCAAGCTGTTCTACTGGAAACACCTCACCAACAAAGAACCATTTGACGGGGTTCGTATTAGTTCCTAATTCCGGAGGGTAAGGGATTCGAACCCTTGCGCCGTTGCCGACAAACGGTTTTCAAGTTTTCCGTAATGAGTGGAAGCTGTAAGAACATAGTGGAAGTTACCCGAAGTTAGAGAGGGCAAAAGTCTTGTGTTTTCAAGGCTTTCAGCCCTCTTGCTGTTTGCAAACCTTGCTACTACAAGGTTCCAGCGGGGAGCCAGTTTTCCTGATTTTTTGAAAATTTGGCAACACTTTGGCAACACTCACCCCACAAGTCTCTAAAAACAGTGGGGTGAAACCACTCAGTCCGGCGCTCACCTGCTACTGACGAATCTTTTTAGGAGAGTGCCACCACTATGAAAAAATACGAAAAACTCAAAACCCAATACCCTGCCTACATCAGTCTCGAACAACTGCGAGTCATCTGTAAGATAGCCAAGCGAACATCGCGATATTTGATTGATAACGGCATTATACCAGCTATTGATACAGGAAGGAATACATGGCGATACAAAATTTCGATTGATGACGTAATTGACTACCTGCGCCGCCGTGACCGTGAGGGCAGCATGATACCTGCCGGGGCAACCAGTTCCCGCGAACCAAGCGTCAGCAAAAGGTCTTACTCGCAGGTGGTATCCCGTGGTCAGGAACGTGAGGTCGCTAAATATTTTGCGGAGGTCTACGCCGACTACTCGGATGTCCTCTCAACGGATGACATGGCGGTGATGGCCGGGATGCACAAGAAATCGCTTATGCGTATCTTGAAGGATGGGCATATCAAGGTGCTTGCAAGTAAACCACGGTACATTGTGCCGAAAGTCTACTTCTGGGAGTTCATCGCCAGTCGTCGCTTCATTGACGCATGGAGCAATTCGGATGAGTTTATCCGGATTTTGGAAGGCTTTGAGGCGTGGCGAGAGCAACTGTAAATATGATGAGAGCCGTCCGATTGGGCGGCTCATTTGTTATGCCTTAAAATCTAAAATCAATTTTTATTCGCTCGGCTGTGTAACAGCTCAACCAATTGCGCGACAGTGGTGCATGGATTACTGTCGCGGTGCAACAATGGAATCCTCTTGCTTGTATGATGTTCCTGTAGTGCCAACGCCCTATTTACTGCCTGCTGCCGCATAGGAAGCAGCGCATCATAATAATCAGTAGATTTGCTATAATTCGGAATATATCCGTCATTCCCTAATTTCGCAATCACTGCATCTGCATCAGCGAGATATGATTTCCGGTCGGCAAAATGCAAAAGATACCACAATTCAAAGGCAGGGTTAGAAAACGCAATAGAGTATCCGCGTTGGTTGGCAATCCTTTCCGCCTTTTGCAATTCTTCATTTGTGTTTCCGTTACGGTCAAATACACACCATATCTGGTCTCCATCTTCAGGATAATATGGCTCTTGTCTGATGGTGCCGGTTGCACGCTCCACTAAATGCAGTGCAGATTTGTGCTTGGATGTTATTGGTCGGATGTCTATGTTACTGTGCCGTGTTCTAAATCTACGGAAATAATTTACCTCTGTTTCCGAGCCTTCGCAGATGATATATATGACCGGTCTACGCGAGCGGATTCCCGCACCCCTTTTCCGTTCGGTTATTCTTGCCATTTTGTTTCGCCTCCGATAAAGGGAATGGCACCAAAGCGACCCTGAAGGTAGCCTTTGCGGATATTCTCACCTTTACGAGCGGAGAAATCCCAAAGCGAAAACAGCTCGGTGGCAAGCGTCTTTGGGTCCTTGTCTGCAAACCAAATTTGGTCGCGGCGCAAAAGGGTCAAATCAAGAAGCATAACATCGTGGGTCGTAAAAATGAGCTGTGCATGTTTTGTATTGATGGCAGGGTCTTGTATCATTTCAACCAATCGCCTTGTGAGAAGTGGGTGCATACTTGATTCTATTTCGTCAACAAACAAGATGCCGCCTTTCTCTAAGGCTTCTATCCAAGGCCCTATACGGGCGAAAAATCGCTGCGTTCCTTTTGATTCCTTCTCCAATGGCAATGAAGTGAATCCGGCATCGTTTCCAAAATGTTCAAGCTTGTGATATATCCTTATATTTCGGGAAGCTCCGGTTTTGTGGTCTTCATCATATGATACGTCAATGATACCTAAGTCTGCCAAAAGAAGCTCGTTTAATACGCGGGAACGAGTCGGGTCATTTGAAGCCTCTGCAAATATTGTCATTGTGGCATCAGGTATTTCGTGTTCGTCATATGGAAGCAGTTTTTCAGCAAACCATTTATACGCAAGCTCGGTTTGAGGGGAGTTCCATTCATTTGAGGATACTAAATAGAGCCTATTGGCAGGTGTACGCCCGGCTAAGGTAGTTTGCTCATTTACATTTTCCCTAAATTCAAACTTATCGTTCTCACGCGAAAATATTAGAGCTTCACGACCGTTGGGCCAATGGTAAAGCATCTCTGTGAGTATTTGTTTGGAATCATATGAAAAACCGTAAGCATACTTAATGCCCTTGTAGTAATAGATAATTTCGAACTCAATAGGGCGATGTTCCTTGGTAATGACCTCGAATGCGAACGGATCGTAGGGCAACTTCTTTTCTTTCAATAGTTGTGCGCTGGTACCGGTTATCATGTCCTGCATAGTCTTTAATGCCATTAGCACATTGCTTTTACCAGAGGCATTTGCACCGTATATTGCGGCTGTCGGCACAAGCTGCTTCTTGCCGTCTGCCCGAATTAAGTCGTTTGCGTGTTCTTTGTCCGCACCCGCAAGCATGGATACGGTCACCTTATCTTTTAGAGATTTATAGTTCTCAACGCTGAATTGAACAAGCACTGCACTCACCTCTTCCAAGATTACTGTAGCATTAAAATCAATTTTGGTCAATATTTAATTTAGAAATTTGCAAAAATTATGCAAATTTAAAAAGAAAACAATGAAGACGGAAGGTTATAAAGCTCGGCGAATCTTAAACGCTCCCCCAGCGGGTTGTAGTCCTTTTTGTTACGCTTAATAAAACTTAATTGCTTACTCTCGCATACTGATAGATAGTGTAAAATAATTCTGGGAGAAATAGATAGGGAATTCATAAGGAGACCAAAATCGAAACGGAGTTTCGATGCGGTAGAAGCAGGATAGTATATG
>Ga0209755_10003265_pt1 | contig 20594 bp, 17 predicted proteins | sample TergutCo191P1_FD_187301 | JGI IMG/M metagenome (GOLD analysis project Ga0209755, IMG submission 187301) | Cornitermes sp. P1 segment gut microbial communities from Petit-Saut dam, French Guiana - Co191P1 (SPAdes) (version 2) | ecosystem: Host-associated > Arthropoda: Insects > Digestive system...
TATTACAACATTATACTGCTTCTTTGTCGGTATTGGCTCTTCAACAATAACCGAATCCCCGTTATAAAACCCTTTAACGGCAAACATTGGTTTCCTTTCAGCAAGCATATTCATATAAGGAATATAGAAATTTATTTCGCCACGAAGTTTTGCAAGCAGGGTTTTAGAGGCAGCAAGCCACTAGGTATTGCCTTATTTTTCTACCTTACTCAGCAAATGGACCTCCACGCTTTGCTAAAAGGCTACTTGCGATACTTGGGTTTGGAAAAAAACCTGTCTAAATTGACTATAAATAACTACAAAACAGACTTAACGCCTCTCTGCACACGAACAGAACTCTCAATAAGCATTATAGACGAATTTCTTTCGGAAAGAGCGAAGACCTTTAACTACAAACCATCCTCACTTGCCAGGCACCTCTCCTCTTTGCGTGGATTTTTATACTACCTGGAAGAAAAAGGATTGCTGGAATTCTCACCGGAAAACCTGTTCTCTGCGCCTCGGCTGGAGCAATACTTGCCGCAATGCTTGAGCATAGACGAAGTAACGCAGGTTTTTGAAAATATACCTGCAGATGATAAATTTGCGATGAGAGACATAGCCTTAATTGAGCTTTTGTACAGCGCAGGGCTGAGAATCAGCGAAGCTATTGGGTTGAAGCTTGAGCATGTTCAATTGGACAACGGATGGATAACGCCAGTCGGCAAAGGCAATAAACAGAGGCTGGTTCCGCTTGGAGGCAAGGCTAAGGAAAATTTAAACACCTGGATCAACAAATGGAGGCCGGAATTCAAGCCAAAAATAGATACCGTTATTCTCAACTTTCACGGGAAAAAACTGAGCAGAGTAGGCGCATGGAAAATCATTCAGGCTCGCACCGCTTTTTTGGGAAAGGAATCTATAAGCCCGCATTCATTGCGGCATTCATTTGCAACACATTGCCTCACCGGTGGCATGGACTTGCGCATTTTGCAGGAACTTTTGGGCCATGCAAATCTATCAACCACGCAAATCTATGCGCATTTGGATAGCTCTTACTTAAAAAGCGAGCATCACCATTTTCATCCTAGAGAGAAAATGTAGCCCCGAGTTGCAATAAATGGCTGTTTTTTGGAGCAGTCCAGATTATATCGTAATAAAGCACAATGCAGCATATTTTAAAACGAAAATTCCATCCGAATTCAGATTCGCTGCTTGCAAGCATGTAATTTTCAGCCCGTGAAGTTTTATCACTGCCTCTTACGCCGGCCAAGCTAACCCCAACGCCAAAATATTCCAAAAATCCAACGCCTGCTCTTCCGACAAATTGATGCAATCCATGAAAATCCTCATTCTTCTTTAAGAACAAATAACTATACGATCCCTGCATATAACCGCTATGCCACTCCGAAAGCCTGTACTCAAAAGCAACGCCGCCATAAGGGCTGATATATATTTCTTTTTGCAAATCCCCTAAAAAATAATTTGCTCCAGCTTCAAGCGAAAATGTTTGAGCAAAAGAACCTACTGATAGCAGCAGTAATATTTTAAGTTTTCCTAAACTTTGCCACATAAAATCCATCCATATCGGGCATATCGGTATATATAGAATCTTCTAACGCAAAGTTCTCGATTATATGCTGAGTCTCTTCTTTTTCTTGGCTGCATACGCAGTAAATTAAAATGCCGCCTTTTTTAACCGCAGTTGCTGCGCCTTGCAAAATTGCCAATTGCTTTTTGGGGAGTTCCGGGTTTTCTCTGTGAACTGCTTCGGGGCGTCTTGAGACCACTCCCATGTTTGAGCAGGGAGTATCGACTACCACTATGTCAAAGCATTCTGAGAACGGCGGCTTTTGCGCATCTGCTAACGCTATGTGAACATTGTTTAAGCCGAGTCTTTTTTGCAGATCGAATAATTTTGCTATCCGTTTTGTGCTGTTGTCTGTGCTCACAAAAAATGCATCGGGGTTTGCTTCTGCGAGCATCGCAGTTTTACCGCCAGGTGCTGCGCAGGCATCCCAAATTTTATATTCGGGTTTTATTTCGCACATTTTTTCCACAAAAAAAGAAGCGGGGTTTTGAAATGAGTAATAGCCTTTTTGAAACAACGGATTTTTCAGAAATTCGCCAGCATTTGGAATTTGCGCATATTTGCCAAAGAGAATTTTGGCATCTTGCAAGCCGAGTTCTTCAACGCTTGTTTTTTGCAAGTTAATTCTGATCCATTGCGGAGGAGCTTTGCTTTCGGCCTTTGCAAAGTTTTTTCGCAGAGCGTTTCTCAACACAGCATTTACAAATTTTACATTTGAGTTCATCTGCCTGGTTAATTCGGCTGCGGAATTGACAACGGCATAAGGTGGAATTCTTGTGAACAGCAATTGGTAAAGGGATATTTCCAAGATTGCTCTGCAAGGTTCTTCAGGCAGTGTGCGCATCAGGCTTTTCAATTTTGCGTCCAAATCTTCCAGGTTTCTGCAAGTTCCCAAAGCTATTTCATAAGCCAGTGCTCTATCATTTTGCGGCAAATCTTCGCAAGTCTTTTGCAAATTATCTTGTACAAAACCCAAGCCCTTTTTCCAGTTCAAAAGAGCGTGGAAAGCTGCGAGTCGTGGCAAGAGGCCTGTTTTTGCGGGGTTGGACAATGGGGTGAATGTAGAAAAATAAAGGTGCTATTTGTGGATTACCCCTTGACAAACCCAAAAAAAATTGCTATATTATAGCTCAGTTACACAAAGGCGTGTATTTTTCCGAAGGGAAAGATATGCGCTTTTTTATTAAAAGGCACTCAAATGGTTTTTTCGCCGAATAACATTATAGCGCACTTTCAGCCTATACTTTCTGCAGACTCTCATGATGTGTATTCTTATGAGGTCTTAGGAAGGTATATAGATAGCGATGGAACCGTAAAATCATTGGGACCTTTTTTTTCAAACGCAAATACAACAAACGAAGAAGCCCTCAAAGTGGACCGTATTGTAAGAAGAGATGCTCTGAAAAAATATGTTGAGCAAAAAAGAACGGAGTATCTATTTATAAATATCAGGCTGGCGTGGGCGCAGAAGTTTGCAAACAAACCGGAAGAATCACCTACAATAAAGTGGATAAAGGAATTCGGCATAACGCCGGACAGGATTGTTATTGAAATTACAGAAGAGGAATTTAATGCAAGCGATGATATATACGCAAATGTTTTAGCCTATTACAAGAGCATAGGATTTCGCATAGCTCTTGATGATTACGGTAAGGATGCCAGCAACATAGACCGTCTTGCGCAAATTGCACCGGACATTATAAAAATAAATATAGACTATATTCAAAAAAGTGAAAAATCTTATTACTATAGAGAATATTTGAAATCTATTGCAACTTTTGCAGACACTGTTGGAATTGATGTGTTATATGAAGGCGTAGAAACTCAACGGCAGCTTGATATTTGCATGTCTTCCAAAGGAAGGCTTTATCAGGGATTTTTGCTTGCCACTCCGCAATCATCAATGCAAGAAGCTGTTATCAATCAGCATATTTTTTCTACTTCAATAGAAAATGCTTATAATGCGTTGCATAAAAAATTTGAGTACACAGATGAGTTAAAAATTTCTTTAGACTCTAAAATCAAGCGTTTTCTGATCAAGCATCCATTTTTTTACAATCAAAAAGACATTGACACACACCTTATGAAGCTTTGCAGCGAAGCTCCGGAAATGATAAGAATTTATCTATGCAACAGGCATGGAGAACAAATTTCCTATAATTTTGAATGGAATTTTGATAATATTGTGCGGCGTGATTTTCGCGGCAGAAACTGGGCGTGGCGAGTTTTTTTCCAAGAAGCTTTAGAAACATTTATTATGGGCGGAAAGAGCCATTTATCAACAGCATATCGCGATTTTATAACAAAAAAGCGAATTTTCACCTATTTCTACGCTTTCAGCGAAGATATATTCTTTTTCGCCGACATAGAGAGAGAACCGTTTTAATTTCCATGTTTTTTAACGAATTCCCTTGACAGATCGCCCAAAATTTTCTATATTACTTTATTATTCACACAAAGGCGTGTGTTTTTCCGAAAGGGAGAGCACCGCCTTTTTTCATTTTTGGAGGTTTTTATGAAGGACATTCCAGGTTTGTTTGGAAGTCAGGTTTTTAACGACGCCGTTATGCAGGCGAGGCTACCCAAGGATATTTACCGTGCCTTGAAAAAGACCATTTCAAAAGGCACACATTTGGAGCTTGATATAGCCAATGTGGTTGCCAATGCTATGAAAGACTGGGCTGTTGAAAAAGGCGCAACGCACTTTACCCACTGGTTCCAGCCCATGACCGGCACTACCGCAGAAAAACACGATAGCTTTATATCCCCAAAAAACGACGGCAGAATAATAATGGAATTCTCAGGCAAAGAACTGGTTCGCGGTGAACCCGATGCCTCCAGCTTCCCCTCCGGCGGCATTCGCTCTACCTTTGAAGCTCGCGGCTACACGATTTGGGATATAACATCACACGCATTTATCAAAGACGGAACGCTTTACATACCCACCGCTTTCTGCTCATACAGCGGCGAAGCTCTAGACAAAAAAACTCCGCTTTTGCGCTCAATGGAAGCTCTGGATAAACAGGCGATGCGCATTCTCAAGCTCTTTGGCAACACAACTGCACAACGTGTTATCACAACCGTTGGCCCCGAACAGGAATACTTCCTTATAGACGAAGAAATGTTCTTAAAACGCCCTGATTTGATTTACACCGGCAGAACCCTTTTCGGAGCTCGCCCACCAAAAGGACAGGAACTTGAAGACCATTACTTCGGTTGCATAAAACCGCGCGTAGCCGCATTTATGAGAGACCTTGAAGAAGAGCTCTGGAAGCTCGGCGTTCTCGCAAAAACAAAACACAACGAAGTTGCGCCTGCACAGCACGAACTCGCTCCTATTTTCTCAACAACCAATATAGCAACCGACCACAACCAGCTCACAATGGAACTGATGAAAAGCGTTGCGAACAAACACGGCATGGCCTGCCTGCTCCACGAAAAACCTTTTGCCGGAGTGAACGGCAGCGGCAAGCACAACAACTGGTCCATAAGCACAGACACTGGCATAAATCTGCTTGAGCCTGGCGAAACACCTTACGAAAACGCACAGTTCCTGCTCTTTTTGGTTGCGATTATCAAAGCGATAGACGAATACCAGGATTTGCTGAGAGTCTCTGCCGCAAGTGCCGGCAACGACCACAGACTCGGCGCAAACGAAGCTCCTCCTGCAATTATATCCATGTTCCTCGGCGAAGAGCTAACTGAAATTCTGGAGGCAATAGAAGCCGGCGCCGCATATAAAAGCAAAGAAAAAATCGAAATGGAAATTGGCGTATCCGTATTGCCTCATTTCCCCAAAGACACCACCGATCGCAACCGCACATCTCCGTTTGCATTCACCGGCAACAAATTTGAATTCCGCATGCTCGGCTCGGCATTTTCCATATCTGGCCCAAACATTGTGCTGAACACCGCCGTTGCGGAAATTCTGCGCCAGTTTGCAGACCAGTTGGAAAAGTCCGGTGACTTCAAAAGCGATTTGGCAAAGCTTGTGAAAAATACATTCCACGAGCACAAACGGATTGTCTTTAACGGCAACAACTATGCGGAAGAATGGGTGGTAGAGGCAGAAAAACGTGGTTTGCTGAATATGAAAACAACAGTGGAAGCACTGCCGAAATTCACATCTGCGCATAGCCTTGAAGTGTTTACCAAGCATAATGTTTTCACAGAGGGAGAAATTCACTCTCGCTTTGAAATTTTGTTGGATGCTTATTACAAAACGATCAACATTGAAGCTCTCACTATGGTTAACATGGTTAAGTCAAGCATTATTCCTGCTTGCCTTGCCTACCAGAGCGAACTGATCAATCTTTTGGAAAAAAAGAGCAAGTACAGTGAATACGATAAATCTCTTGAATCGCATTTGCTGGAAAAAATTTCAGCTCTCTCAGCCTCTATGCTAATGAATCTTACAACTTTGGAAAATGTGCTCATTGAGGCTTCCAAGGAAAAGATTTTCACATCAATGTCTGAGCTTAGGATTGTGGTGGATGAGTTGGAAACTTTGGTAGCCAAAAAGCACTGGCCGTTCCCAAGCTATGCGGAAATACTTTATAGCGTGGTGTAATTTGCCGATATTTTATGCAATTAAACTTATTATATTTAATATGATAAGTTTAATTGCTAGTCCAAGCCCAAATTTTTCTATATTAGCGCACACAATATGCAATTACCATTCACAAAAATGCACGGTTGCGGCAATGATTATGTTTATATCAACAGTTTTGATTTAGATGTAAAATCGCCGAAATCCCTAGCCATATCTTTATCCAACAGACATACCGGTATTGGCAGCGACGGGCTTGTGCTGATTTTGCGCTCAAAGGTTGCAAATGCCAGAATGCGAATGTTCAACACAGACGGTAGCGAAGGCGACATGTGCGGCAATGCCATACGCTGTGTGGCAAAATATCTCTACGATAATCGCATGGTTCAAAAACTCAGCATGCAAATAGAGACTAAAAGCGGAATAAAAAAACTTTACCTGTCTGTAAAAAACGGGCTTGTATCTTCAGTTAAGGTGGACATGGGGCCAGCTTGCGATATAGCCGCAACATCGGTAATCATCGACGGAAAAAAATATGAGATTACCTGCGTTTCCATGGGCAACCCTCATGCGGTGACTTTCGGTAAAAAGATCGATGAAATAGATTTGCACAAAATTGGCCCTCTGTTTGAACACAATCCTGTTTTTCCAGGAGGAGTGAATACGGAATTCATTGAGGTTGTTCGCAGGAATGTGTTGAAAATGCGCGTGTGGGAACGTGGAAGCGGAGAAACGCAAGCTTGCGGTACCGGGGCTTGTGCCTCTGCGGTAGCTTCTGTTTTAAAAGGGTATTGCGATAAAAATAAAGATATAAAAGTGCAGCTTCCGGGAGGCACGCTTACAGTTAAATATACGGATGAAGCAGTTTTTATGACAGGCAGTTGCGTAAAAGTTTTTGAAGGAGTTGTGGAACTATGATAAATCAGCATTTTTTGAATCTGAAAGATAGCTATTTATTTTCTGCTATAGCAAAAAAAGTTAAAGACTATGCTGCGAAAAATCCCGATAAGCATATAATCCGTTTAGGCATAGGTGATGTGACGCTGCCACTTGTTCCTGCGGTGATAAACGCTATGCAACAAGCAGTTCTTGAAATGAGCAATGCCACCACCTTTCGCGGTTACGGCGAAGAACAAGGTTATGCTTTTTTAAGGCAAGCGATATGCGGGTATTATGCTAAAAAAAATGTGAAGATTGATGAAGGCGAAGTTTTTGTCAGTGATGGAGCAAAGAGCGATCTCGGAAATATTCTTGATATTTTTTCGCAAGATAATAATGTGCTGATTCCGGACCCGGTTTACCCGGTTTATGCGGACACAAACATAATGGCAGGAAGAAAAATCACCTACATAAACGGTAATATTGAAAATAATTTTTTGCCTCTGCCCGATAAAAACATAAAAGCCGATATTATTTATCTCTGTTCTCCCAATAATCCAACGGGCTCGGTCTATAACAAAGAGCAGCTTAAATTATGGGTTGAATATGCACTACAAAATAACTCCGTGATTTTCTTTGACAGTGCGTATGAAATTTTTGTGCAAGACAAAACTTTGCCTACAAGCATTTATCAAATTGACGGAGCAGAAGAATGTGCTATTGAGTTTTGCTCTCTTTCAAAAACCGCCGGATTTACAGGAACGCGATGTGGTTATACCATTGTGCCGAACAAACTTGTGCGAGACAATGTATCTCTGAACAAGCTTTGGTTGCGAAGGCAAACGACTAAATTCAACGGGGTTCCATATATTGTGCAACGTGGAGCAGAGGCTGCTTTTACGGATAAAGGCTTGGAGCAAATTAAAGCAAATATCGCTTATTACCTCCAAAACACCAAAATAATAGCCGATACTTTGAAAAAGCTTGGCATTTGGTTTGTTGGCGGTGAAAATTCTCCTTATATTTGGTTTAAGTGTCCGAATGGAATGCAATCATGGGACTTCTTTGATTTTTTATTGAAAAATGCAAGTGTTGTCGGAACCCCAGGTGCAGGGTTTGGCATGAATGGAGAGGGATTTTTTCGTGTCACTGCATTTAACAGCAGGGAAAATGTAGTTGAGGCGATGGAGAGGTTAAGCTTTTAATATTAAAAATTTCTATATTCATGTCCTACTCGGAATATAGCTCAGCCTGGTAGAGCGTCTGCTTCGGGAGCAGAAGGTCGTGAGTTCGAATCTCGCTATTCCGATTTGATAAGAAAATGCCCCTAAAAGACATTAAAAGCATCATCGCCATTGCAAGCGGCAAAGGCGGAGTCGGGAAATCCACCGTTACGGCGAATCTCGCTATGGCCGTTGCATTGGAAGGAAAATCCGTTGGAGTTTTGGATGCAGATTTGTATGGCCCCAGCATGGGTATTATGTTCAACCTTAAAGAGGCTCCGGAAATTGACGAAAGACAACATATAATCCCTGCATTTTCGCATGGAGTGCATGTTGCTACCCTTGCACAATTGTTTCCGGCAGAAAAAGCAAATGCCTGGAGAGGGCCACGTGCTGCAGCCCTTGTGAACAACTTGCTGAACTTTGTTAATTGGGGAAACCTTGACTTGTTGCTTATAGATTTGCCGCCCGGAACAGGTGATGTTCAGCTTTCCATTATTCAGAACTGCAAACTTAACGGAGCAATTATGGTTTGCACTCCTCAAGCTGTGGCTCTTGCAGATTGTTTAAAAGGCATAGACCTTTTCAGAGAATTGAATGTACCTGTTCTCGGATTGATTGAGAATATGAGCAGTTTTATTTGCGATAAATGCGAAAAAGAACATTTTATCTTTGGCAAAGACGGTGCAAAAACATTTGCTCAAAAAATGGGCATTGAACTTTTGGGGCAAATTCCCATTGAAGCGTCTCTAATGGAAGGCGGCGAAAACGGAGTTCCCGCAGTGCTTGCAAATCCCAACTGCACAGGCGCCAGAATATTCGGAGAACTAGCTCTTAAACTCTGCTAATTGCCAAGTATCTCCAAAACTTTGCCGATCTTTGAATTGCTTTGAGCCAGTATTGACGCCGCAGCTTGCTGCTGAATTTGCGCTGTCATCAAAGCCGTAGATTCCTTTGCAAAGTCCGTATCCCTGATTTTGCTAACATGATCGTTTCTGTTTATGTTTCGCGCCTCTATATCTTCAACTTTCCTGTCCAGATTATTCACCAAAGAACCAATGTAAGAACGAACAGTACCCAAAGAATTTATTGCCGAATCCAATTTATCCATAGCATCGGAAGCACCTTTATTATCGGAAATATCAATAGAATCAGGGCCAAGAAGCGTTCTTGAAGAAAGCTCCGGAATCGAAACCCTAATTTGGTTTGAATCATGATACTTCTTAAAATTAGAATCCGGACCTACATGCAAAATTCCGGCTCTAGCTCCTTCTGCTCTGAAATACGGATTCTTCGACCAGTCGTTCAAATCTCTATTCTCTTCGGAAAACGCATCTCCCTTGCTGCCGAAAATAGTTTTTGAATTGAATGTTGTACCAGCCGTAATACGATCTATCTCATTTAAAAGCCCGGTGGTTTCTTCATTCAAATAATAACGCTCCGTACTCGATAAAGTATCGTTTGCTGCCTGCACGGAAAGCTCTTTGATGCGAAGCAAAATATTTTGCACCTCAACGCAGGTTCCATCTGCAACCTGCAAAAGAGCAGCACCATCAGATGAGTTTTGCCGAGCTTTTTCAGCGCTCCTTATCTCGCTGTCGGCATTTTTTGCTTCGTAATTCTTTAACGGATCATCTTTAGCACTGTTTATGCGGTTGCCAGAAGCAAGCCTTTCAGTGGCACGCATCAAAGAATCATTGTGCATACGCAACTGATTCTGATACATCATAGACGAAACTTTGAACGTAATGCTTGACATAATCACCTCAAATAATCAACCAAAGACCGTTGCATAATCCTAGCTGCAGCCTGCAAACTAACATTATAAATTGTATCTGCCAAAGCCATTTGCGAAAGAAGGTCATCCCATTTAACATCCTCTATCCTGGACTGGGCATCAGTATTTGTATTGGTCAACTCATGGTTGCGTTCATAAACCATCGCAACTCTGTTTAACCTTGCACCTTCAACAGCCTGCTGTTCCAAATTTTTTTCGCGACCAATATCCAAATGGTCTATGCTTTTGCTTATCTGCTGCTGATCATTGTACCAAAGCCCCTGCATTAAGCTTATTATTTGCTTGAAAGAATCCATCTCATTGTCTTTTCCAAACAAATCATCGGGATTTGTATTTACTTTTATAGTTATGCCAGTATCTATTTCCCTGTAAATTTCACCGCTCATGTCTATTGAATTGCGGTAAATATATTCAAAAGTAATGGTTGGCGAAGTAACTATTTCCGTGCCTTGCAAGTTAGTTGCCGTTACTGCATCTCCTGTAGACGGATCGTAAAAAAGCTCTTTAGCCCTACTGCTTATAAGAGTTATTGTGCCATTCACGTAATCTACTTCGTAATCTGCCTTGCCATAATCAGGATGAGTTTCGGGAAGGCCGGTATTTTCAAACGGAACTTCCACAAGGCCATTAAATTGCACGGAACCGGGTATAATGCGCTGAACATTCGGATTATCCACGGGACTTAAATTCTGATCCCAAAAATTCGAATCAAAAATATTAATTGTTACTGTAGAGTCAGGGTCAAAAACAGGGGAACTCGGATCCATAGGGTTATAAGCCGGATTTAACGGAGTGTTTCTATTGGAATTATCCGCATTCAATCTGAGTTCAGCTTGACCGCCTTTAATCTCATAAGGAGGTTGATTTGCCCATTTGCCGCTGAAAATATAATTGTCTTTGTGCTTGGATTGCGCATCTGAAACCATTTGCTCCAAAAGCTGACGCACTTCCATATTTGTGTACAATCTGTTCTGGTGGTTTTGAGTATCGTTTGCAGCCTGAACCGCAAGTTCTTTGCAACGTACAAAAGTAGTATTTATGCTCTGATGAGTTGTTTCCAAAACGGTCATGTAAATTTCGCCATCATTCATATTGATTTTATGCTGCGATAACGAATTAAGGGCATTCCTGTAATTCATTGCATTGGCAAAACCAATAGGATTGTCAGACGGACGATTTATCATCTTATTGCTCGACATTTGCTCTTGCAGCTTATTAACGCTATTCGCGTTGCGCTGCAAGTAGCGCATCGTCGTGTCATACATCGTTGAGAAAGTTACCCTAGCCATACTTATACTCCTTGCAAAAATCGTGCCATAACCAAACTATGCTACCGTTTTGTAGGCATAACCAATACTTTTTGAGTTTGCTACATCCATCACTTCAATCGTATAGGAGCCTTCCGGAACAATTATTCCGTCATTCTTGCCATCCCACTTAATCTTAGTATCGCCGCCTTTATTGCTATCGGCACTAACATCAAGCTTTGCTACAACGTTTCCGTTCGCATCTTTAATCACTGCCAGGCCATCTTTGTTGCCTTCAGATAAGAATATATTAAATTCACGGCCATCAGTTCCGCTATATTTGAAAGACGATTCCATAATGCGAGAACCTACTTCCTGAACATTTACCAAATATCCAAGCCCAAATTGAGTGCCGTTTATGGTCAAAGATGCACCACCTGAGTGAAAACTGACTCCAGACACCATACCGTCTTGATAGGCATAACCAACGCTTTTCGATTGATTGATATCCATTACTTCAACAGTATATGTGCCGCCCAAGCAAAGAGTCTGTCCATCCTTTCCATCCTTGCTATCCTTGCCATCCCATTTTATAGTGGTTTCTCCGCCTTTAATGCTATCAACGCCAACTTCTATCTCTGCGACAACCTTTCCATCAGCATTTTTAATTACGGCCACTCCGTTTTTATGACCTTCGGCCAGGAATATATTTAATTCCTTGCCGCCCACGCCACCGTACTTAAAGGAAGATTCCATAACGCGGACTTCTTTGCCCAAAAGCGGTGTTGCGCTGGCATTTGTTATGCTCTGAGCCTGCATATTCTGCATATCCATAAATGCCTGCATATTGCTTGCAAGCGTGGAAATGGCCGCTGTTGAATTTTGCGTAAATTCTAGTTGCGAGAACTGAGCTAGCTGTGAAATAAACTGAGTGTCTTCAGCCGGCTTAAGCGGGTCCTGATATTGCAACTGAGCTACGAGCAAAGTCAAAAACTGATCTTTGCCCATTGCATCGCTGGCATTCTTAAAAGCCTTTGTATCGCCATCTACAACAGTAGTGCCGGAACTGCTTTGAGTAACCTTGCGAGTTTCAGTCTTGGTGTAATCCCACAAACTTGAACCTGATGTACCTTCTACGCTAGACATGATATGTCCTCCTATGCTAAATATTCCATTGTGTTGTAACCAAGCCGCCTGCCGGTATCCGCTTTCGCATTTTTCTCAATGGAAACCGCCAAATGTGCTTGCCTGCTATTCCTGTGATGCTTGTTGCGTTCGCCTTTTTGCTCACGCCGCTCTTGTGCTAAAGACCAGGCATCCTGTTTATCTTTTTGCTCTATTGAAACCTCAAGGCGGTCTAAATTTATGCCCTGTTTTTCCAAACCTTCACGCAAAAACCCTATATTGTTTTCCAAAGCATGTTGCGCTGTTGCGCTTTCAACTCTTGCGAAAATCTGCATTTCACCGCGGTTCAAAATAATGCGCAAATCCAATTGTCCCAAATGCTCGGGGCGAAGATGTATTGTAAATTTTTGCTCACCGGTTGGCGTTGTGATAAATCTCGCCTTTTCTGCAACCTGACGAATAACCTCCAATTCATGGATGCGTTCCTGCATATTTGAGCCGGCAGGAATGGTTTGCAGTTTTTCGCCTGTTTTAGCATCGAATACTTCTATTTTAAGCCCGCTACCTTCCCAAACCGCACGAATTTCGGGTTGTACCTGCTGTGCCGGCTGAACTGCCTGAGCTGGCTGTGCCGACTGTGTTGGCTGAGCCACCTGAATTTGTTGAGTTGCCTGAGCCGGTTGAACTTGCTGAACCCGCTGAGGTTGACGCACCTGCTGCGGCTGCTGTACCTGCTGAGGCGATTGAACCTGTTTCGGCGACTGTACCTGCTGCTGAGATTGAACCTGCTGTGGCCGCTGTACCTGTTGTGACTTCTGAGCATGTCGAAGCGGCGGTTGAACCTGCTGTGGCTGCCGAGCCAGTTGAAACGGCTGAGCTTGCTGTACAGGCTTTTCCTGAACTTGACTTGCCGGATTTACCTGCAAAATTTCCTTCAATTCTTTGGCAGATACCTTTATATCTGCAACTTCTTTAAGCATCGCAAGCAATTCTTCTTTCTTGGGTTCGTCTCCGCTTTTTACACTTTCCCAAAGACTTTTCAAAGTCACCCAGAAAAAATCATGCTCCGGCTCTGCACCTTCATCGCCGAACTCTGCTATAACATCGTCTAAGTCCTGTAAAGTTATCAGGCTTTTTTCCAGCAAATTATTTATAAATGCATAAAACTCTTCGCGATTTTCAAACGGAATTCCCAGTTTCTCGGCTACTGCAACAACAGGATATTTCTCCGCTTGAACTATTTCCAATTGCTCAATAGGCTCAACCTCTGCAAGCTCCGGCAACTCTTCTACTTCTGCCTGAACAGACTGCTCTACTTGAACCGGCTGTTCCGCTTGAACAGATTGCTCAGCTTGAACAGGCCGCTCTACTTGAACCGGCTGCTCCGCTTGAACAGATTGCTCTACTTGAACAGGCCGCTCTATTTGAACCGGTTGCTCTGATTGAACTGGCTGCTCCGATTGAACAACTTGTTCCGGTTGCGCAACTTGCGTTTCTGTTTCTTCAATTCCAAGCAATTCCTTAATCTCTTTTATGCAATTTTCCAATTTTATTTTCAAATCTTCCGGGGGTGTTTCCATTTGCAGCAAGCTAAAGAGAGCCTTAATTTGCTTAAAAATCTCCGATTCTTCCTCGGTTTTCTGCTCAGGATGCTCATATTTTTGCATGAAATTCTTTATGGCTTCAAATGCATTCTCGCCTTCTTTTTCACCGAGAATTTCCTTTAACAGCTTCAAAATTTCATTTTCATCATCTTTTTCCGTAATATACGCTTCTAAAAATGCTCCAAAATCAATGGACTTCTCGGCCTCTGCTTGTGCCAAAAAATCGCTGAAATTGCTTGACGCTATCTGGCAAGTGCCAAAAAAAGAGCCGGTTCCCGAGAGTTCGGCAGCTACCGGTCCGGGCAATATTGACATTTCGCTATTCATAATCCTCTCTCCTTCCAGCCCAAAATTTTCGTTATTGCGGCTGCTTTTTTAGCGTTTAAGGCTCCTATGGCGGCTAAAAGTTTGCCTTGTACCCGAGTATCAGGAACCCTTTTTATTATACGTGCAATGGAAATATCATCCAAATTCATTAAAATCGGAGCAGCCTCAAGTGGCTTCATACCGGCAAATATCTGTGCTAATTCCTCAACTTTTTGGTCGGAAAGAACCTGCGACTCCCCTACTTTTTTATCTATTTCTTCTCTATTTCTGTTCATTTGCGCCAAATTTTGGCTAACTTCCAGCTTTAAAAGTTCCAAACGGGCAGCTTCTTCTTGGAGAAGCCGCTTTTCTTCTTCCAATCTGGCCTCTAATTCGCGATTTGCCTCAAAAATTTTGCTTTGCTCCTGGTCCTGAGCCTGCTGTTCGGGGGTATTTCTTTCCAAATAGCCCGCAATCTTCTTCTTGGTAGCCTCATCCATGCCGCCAATTTCCAATTTTGCAGTTCCCGTTGCCAACAAAACGGCAAAGAAAACTATAGGAAAAAGCAACAATGAAGCCACACCTACGCCAATCAAATCTTTTGCCCTAATATCCATATCGGGTAGAGATGCAAAAATCGTGCCAGATTTATTCCTTAGTCATGCGCTCTTTGGTCAAAAGCGCAATTCCTATGGCTCCCATCTCGCCAGGACGCTCCGGGCGAATAGGCGTTAAGCCTGTATGCTGCTCAAAAGCGCGCAAAACAGCGTCATTTTTGAATGTACCGCCCTGTACCACCACTTTTTTGCCTAAAGAATCCAAATTTCGCAAACGGATAACCTTTGTAAATACATTATCTATAATAGAGCGGCAAATTCCGGCAATTATATCTTCGGGCTGTTTGCCGTCTCTTTGCTCCGTTATAATGGAGCTGTTCATAAATACGGTGCAGCGGCTGCCCAGCTTTGACGGATTTTTAGAGCGAAATGCCATTTCTGCGATTTGCTCCATTTTAATACCCAGGCTGCGAGCATAAGTCTCTATAAACGACCCGCAACCGCTTGAACATGCCTCGTTCAAAATTATGCCTGTGACTACCCCGCTCGCAACCGAAATAGCCTTCATATCCTGACCGCCTATATCTAAAATAAAACTCACATCCGGGCATATCTTTTTTGCAGCCCTTGCATGGGCAACTGTTTCCACAGTATGATAATCTGCTCTGAGCGCACGGTAAAACAAAAGTTCTCCGTAACCGGTAGTTCCAACGCCCAAAATATCAAGCTTTGAGCCGGCTTCTTTGTAGCGTTCGTTAAGTTGCATCAAGGCGCTCTTAAGCACCACAAGAGGATCACCCTGATTGCCGGAATAAAAGCTGTCTATAACCTCTTCGTCTTCGTTCAACAGCACAAATTTTGTGGTTGTGCTGCCGGCATCTATGCCCAAATACGCTTTAACAACCGAACCTCTTTCCGGCTGCGGATAGTTGCCGTTAAAAAGAGGATGCCTGCAAATAAATTCGCTTTTTTCATTTTCATCCTTAAAAAACGGAGGAACTTCGTCTTCGCCTGCTCTGTCCTTTCTTTCGTAAAAATGCTCAAGGGCATGCAGGCTTTTTTCCTTGTTATAGCCGCATTTTTTATCTTTATACATTGCACCGGCAGAAAGAGCCGCACCCCACGCAACTAAAACCTCGGAATGTTTTGGCACCAAAACCTGTGAACTCGAAATACCCAAACGTTGCTGAAATACTCCCACAAGCGAAGGGTTAAAAGTCAAAGGACCGCCCTCAAAAAGCACCGGAGGCTTTATTTCCATTCCCTGCGCCAAACCGCCAATGGTCTGCTTTGCAATGGCATGAAAGCTGGAAAGCGCAATATCTTCCTTGGCAACGCCCTGATTCAAAAGAGGCTGAATATCTGTTTTGGCAAAAACCCCGCACCTGCCGGAAATTTCATATACCTTCTCGCCCCTCGAGGCGTAGCTCTCAAAATCCTCTGTTTTTATGCGCAAAAGCTCTGCAACCTGGTCTATAAATGCGCCGGTTCCCCCTGCGCACACGCCGTTCATCCGCATATCTCCGGCCAAAAGTTTTCCTGTGGTTTTGTCTTTTTCAAAAAATATCACCTTGGCATCTTGCCCGCCAAGCTCAATTGCAACTCGCGTTTCAGGGTACATTTCCCGCACAGCAAGCGCATTCGCAACAACTTCCTGAACAAAAAACGAACCGGACTTTTCCGCAAAAGGCTGCCCGCCGGAACCGCAAAAAGAAACTGTGAAAACTTTATCTTCAAACATCCGGTGAGCCTCGTTCAGCAACTCGCAAACAGTTTTTGCCTGCATCGCGTTATGCCTTTGGTAGCGGCTATGCAGCAACTCTCTTGTATCCGGATTTACAACGGCAATTTTAACAGTAGTGGAGCCAACATCAACGCCAACCCACAGCTTGTTATTCGACATACTTTCTCCAATCGGCTTTTTTCTCTAAGAATAAATCGTAGAGAGTAGCTAAGCAAATAGCGAAAAATATCGCAGCCATGCCACCGGCCAAAACTATCAGCTTCCTTTTGGGCTTGGATTTTTCAATGGGTATCATAGGCGTATCTATAACATCCAAAACAGGCATATCGCGTGCCTCTTCTATTTTTGCAAGCTCATACTGTTTTTGCAGTTGCAGCATAATTTCCTGATTGGTTAAAACTTCTCTTTGCAGCCTTGAGTCTTCCAATTGCTCGGTAGGGTCAATGCGAAGCCTGTTTCTTTGCCTGAATGCACGGAGAGCTTCTTCTGATTCCTTAAGGCTTTGCTTCACCTCTGTAAGTCTTTCCTCTGTGAATTTTCGATTTTCCGAAGCCTTAAAGTGCATTTTGTTCAACAAAATATCGTTTAACTGCCTGAATACAAAGTTATTCACATCAAAAGTTACCTGAGGGTCTTGAAATTCTGTTGAAATTGTTATAACTCCGCTTTTTTTATCTTGAGAAAAAGTTATGTAACCGCCATCTTTAAGGGCTTTAAGCAGGCCGTATTCCAGTTTTATCTGCCAATCTTCCACGGTTGTATCCGGCTCTACTTCCCACAGGGTTTGCAGGGTAACCGGGGTTGCAGTATCGGGCAAGGCTTTGGAAACCTTCCATTTTTCTGCCAAAATCGATTGCAGCATATAATTAGACCGTATAATATCTGCTAAATAAGCGGAAGGGTCATCGCCTCTTGTGGTAGCGATTCCGGTAAGTGCTGCAAGCGCACCTAAACTGCCCTGTGAGTTGCTGGCAACCTGGTAAACTATTTTCGCATCCGCTTTATAAAAAGGCGTTGACAAAAGCGCAACGGCAAATGCAATACCAGAAATAACAATAAACGTAAAAATCGCCAAAACCTTATGCTTCAAGGTACGCTTCACTATGGACAGAGCCAACGCAAGCAGGTCGATTTCTTCTTCAGCATCATTTTCTTTAGACATGGGAATGAATTTAGAAAAATTATAGCACATTCCCCAGTTGCCGAATGCCGATTTGTATCTTTCTGGCCACATAATTAAGATTATAGCCGAAAATATGAGATATTTCTTCTCTGCTCCAGCCTTCCCCAAAGTAAAGCTCAACAAACAATTGTGAAATTGGGCATGGCATTTCGGAAATATCATTGACAGTCCATACGGGAGACTGGCTATCATGCATAACCATAGGTTCCGTAAGCAAATACTCGTCCAGTATCAGCTGTTGCTTCTTTTCTTCTCTGTAATAATCCATGCAACAGCGATACGCTATGGTATAAAGCCAGGTTTTTATGGAAGACTGCTCCTGAAAAGATACCCCGCAGTTGAGGATCTTCAAAAAAACTTCCTGGCGAATATCCTGTGCTACCGACAGGTTATCCACATAGCGCTGTATCACTTTAAGCACAAAATCCGCATTTTCAAGCCAAAGCTCGGATATGTTCATAATAACTCCTTTTTTTAATTACACCCCACAATTATATATTATTATTGCGTATTTTGCCTTATTTTGCAAACAAGTGTTTACATTTGGGTGCATTTTGCAAACAAATGTTTACATTTTCTACATTTATATGAATGCATTTTATAATACTATTATTCCTTTTTCTTGCTTCCTGTTCCGACAGTTTAATGTTTAATAAAGGAACCGAGCCAATGTCAGTAGATATGATAACCGTCTCCGATACAATTCTTGTTGGAGAGTCTGTAAGATTTCAAGTTAGAATAAATCCTGAGCCCGTGTATGCAAAAAAGCATTACTGGCTTTTAAATTCCAATAGATATTTACGCTTGATTATAGACACAGCCTTTACTCAAAGCGGAACTTACAATGCCACATTTCATGTAATTGATTATTTAGACGACACTTTAAGTACCGCCCCGGTAACCATAACCGTAGTGGATAAACCATAGTGCTGTACGGAAAGCGAACCATGTCCATAGCATTGCTGCTTTTAACCTTCTTTGCCGGTGCGGCAAGTGCAGCTCCTCTATTGGTGTTACCTTTGGAATCTGATGTTGATAGCAATATTTCGGTTTTGTGGGAAAATTCTATTATGCAGCTTCTAAAAGAGGCCGCTTTTGAACCGGTGAAAATAGAACCGGATCATTTTGCCGACTGCGAAAACATAGAATGCGCAATCTCTGCTGCCAGAGCATCCGGGGCAGGAGGGCTGTTCAGAGGTCGTTTGCGTGCAAGCGGCAAAGATTCTATCAACATAAGGCTTCGCATAGACTGGCTTGCCGGGAATTCAAGCCCGCAAACGGAAATTCAGAATACCGTACCACGCACTTGGGACGAAGTGCTGAAAAGCGGAATTATCCTGAAATTGCTATCCGGAATCACCGGGAAAAACGCAGATGTTGAATATACCGGAAGCAGAAACTCTTATATAAGCGTTGAAACAAACCCTGAACACGCAGTTGTTATGCTAAACGGAAATGCCGTTTGCCATTCTCCATGCGTATTTTCAGATAGCGGAGCCACTGCGCAAATATCAGCCTACTGGAGTTCAGGAGAGTATATGTGGGCAGAAAAAAGGATTATAAGGCTTGGTGGAGATACGGCAAGAGTTTTTTTAGAATTAAAGCGTTCTTACGCAGGAACGGAGATTCGCACAAATCCCGGCAATGCCTTGGTTTTTTCCTCGGAAATGTTAAATTTGAATTCAAAGCCCATAGGTAAAACCCCCTACAATATGCAAAGTTTTCCCGGAGAAACGCAAATCCGGCTATTCCACAAGGGCTACAATGATACTTTAATAACCGTAAAAATAGATGCTCTGGAAAAACAGATTCAGTTTGTTGAACTTACGCCCATCACAGACCCAAAAAGAATTTATGAGCAAGATCTGTTTGTAAAAAGCCGAACAAAAAGAAACATAGGGCTTGGGCTTTTGGGTGGCAGTGTTGGCCCTCTTGCAATGGGCATTATACTCTGCGTTCTTGCGCAGGATGATTATCAAAAAGCAAGAATATTAAAAACCGAGTTGGACTATCCATTGGTTCAGGGGCCAAACTTCAACGCAAAAATGAAAGAAAACCACAAGGCAGTTGAAGATGCTAATTTTAAAACCGGTGCTGGCACCGGTTTAATTGTACTCTCGGTATTATTAGCAGGAGTTGGAATTTCGATGAGTTTTTAGAAATCTTGTTACAAAAATAAAATGATTAAAATAATCATTTATTTATGAGCTCATCCAGAAGGAGAAATATTTTTTTCTATATTTGCCCCTTATGCTGTTAAACGCAGAAATTTATTCCCGTTTTAAGGAACATACGCTATCTTCAGTTGTAGCTAGCAATTCTGCTTTGGCATATAATGCCCGTCTTTTGCATTTAGAGCCTCTGGCAGAGGCTCGGTTTCAAAAAAACAGTGTGGAAAAGTGGGTAGATACTATCTGTAAAACCCGTTCACAAAATTATGCGAGGGAGCTTGTACGTCTAGCTCGTAAATTTTGGGAGTTTGGCGTTGAAAGAGGTGCGTGGCATGGAAGTAATCCTTTTAATAAAAGGCGTTTTCCACCGCTAAGAAAAATGCCCGATGAGAAGTATTTATCTTCGCAACAGATCCGTGAAGTTTTGCAAAAAGCCCCGGACAGTGAGACTCATGCCTTTTGGGCATGTTGCGCATTGGCAGGGCTTAGGCAAAGCGAGGCGGCGAGCCTTACTTTGCAACAATTAACGCCTGCTGAGATTATCGGTTTGCCAAAGCGCGGCAATGCGCCCGCATCAGTTGAAATAGACGAAGAGCTGCGTCTATTGCTACAGTCCATTACCCCCCCCCCCCCCCCCC
>Ga0209755_10003266_pt1 | contig 20593 bp, 19 predicted proteins | sample TergutCo191P1_FD_187301 | JGI IMG/M metagenome (GOLD analysis project Ga0209755, IMG submission 187301) | Cornitermes sp. P1 segment gut microbial communities from Petit-Saut dam, French Guiana - Co191P1 (SPAdes) (version 2) | ecosystem: Host-associated > Arthropoda: Insects > Digestive system...
CTTCAGGCGCGATGGGGAAGGTTTACATACAGGGACACCGATAACAGGCAATACGGCTACCTTCACTTGTTTTCATTGGCTTCGTACAGGTGCTATTGATATTGAGTTGCACTTAAGGAGCAACGGCGTCCAGGTAGAATATCTCGCATCTTCGGTAAACATAACCGCGGGGCCTAACGCTAACATAGTACCGTGGTCTTACTTTTCCAGGTTATAGCCCGTTAATTAACACAGGAAAACGGCATGGTATTTCAGGGCTGTCTGGCCTAACTGCCAGGCAGCCCTTTTTGTTGGTTCAACGACAAGCCATCGATGCCTATTCCGCGAAGACGGGTTCCAGATCTACGGAAAGCCCTTGGAGCACGGTAACTGGCACGCTGCCCTTTTCCCCGTATGCGTGGCTGATTGTCGTCTCGCCGTCAAAAAGATGAACGTTAACCGTTTTGTGCTCGCCGTCCAGTACCCAATATTCGCGCACACCCGCGTCGCGGTACAGGTTAAACTTTCTTTGCATTTCTATGGCGGTGTTTGACGGGGACAAAATTTCCGCGATAAAATCCGGCGCGCCACGACAGCCTTCCTTGCCGCGCTTTTCCCTATCGCAGACGATCGAAATATCCGGCTGCACCACCGTGTCGTCGCTTTCGTCTTCCTCGTAGAAAAGCCGGACATCGTAGGGCGCGGGATACACTTTGCATTGCCTACCAGTCAGGAAAACCGCGATTTGTTTCAACAGTTCCGTAAGGATAGACTGGTGGTATGCGTTTGGGGCCGACATTGCGTACGCTTCCCCATAGATGATTTCATACCGCTCGCCGGGCTTAAGCTCCCAATCCTTGTAATCGGCGTAAGTCCAGCGAGCGTCCGCGTCGTCGGTCTTTAATAATGCGCTTACGCCCACATGTCAACCACGGTACCCAGACCGTCAAACCTAATGGGTTGCACGTTTGCGTCCTGCAAGGTCTCGACAAGCTGCCGTCCCGCCTGATCCATCTGCTCAATGGCATTGTCCAGCATTCTGACGCCGACTTCCTGCGTGGGGTTCGCGTACTCCATTCGCGGGTAATACCCGCCTACACCCGATACGTCCATAAAATACCTCTTGCCTAAATAATAGCACAATGGCGGCATATTACAAGTGGGGGCTTGACAAAATACCCTCTTGCGCACAATACTATACATGATATAATATTGCGAAGGACAAGCATTCGTGACCACGAAGGAGGAACGGAATGGCGATTCAAGCTGCGGGTGCATTACTGGACGGCTGCGTTCTGTCGCTGTTGGTTCGTGAGGATGCCTATGGCTACAATCTGACCCAGCAAATGAAAAGCACCCTTGGGGTATCCGAGTCCACCCTGTACCCCGTCATGCGCCGCCTGCAAACGGATGGCTACCTGACCGTGTATGACGTGCCCCACAACGGGCGAAATCGGAGGTACTACCGCATAACGGAACTCGGTCTGGAAAAATGCCGGAGCCTGGGGGCGGAATGGGCGGACTTTAAGCGGCGAGTGGACGCGATTTTTAACGGAGGCGCGGAACAATGACGAAAGCGGATTACATAAACCAGTTGAACCATAAACTGCGGGCGATGCCGGACAACGAGCGGCGGGACGCGCTGGAATACTACGACGGCTACCTTAGCGATGCGGAGGACGAGGCGGCGGCGATGGCCCAGCTTGGATCGCCGGGGGAAGTCGCCGCGAGCATTCTTGTAAGCCATGCCGCAAAGGAACCGGCGCCTGGCGAGGCGGGGCGGAAGGCTGGGGCGAAGGGCATTAGGACGGCGTGGATGGTTGCGCTGGCGATTTTCGCCCTTCCGGTGGGACTGCCGCTTGTTATAGTTTTGGCGGCGATAGCTTTCTCGCTAATCTTTTCCCTGCTGGGCATAGTTTTTTCGGTGGGGGTGAGCAGTCTGGCTTCCCTACTTGTAGGCGTGGTTAGCATGGCCATTTTCCCGATGGTTGTTTTGCAGGACGCGGGAACGGCGTTGCTTTTCCTAGGCAGTGGGCTGATAGGTCTGGGTTTTGGGATACTGCTGATTAAGTGCACGGCAATGTTAATGAAGGGCTTCCCGATGATAGCGCGGTTTGTGGGCAGAAAAATTGGCAATAAAATTGCAAGGAGGAACCGTCATGGAAAATAGCGAACGGAAAGCGAAACGGATTCCCTGGGTCAGAATCGGCCTGGCCATGATTTTGCTTGGGGCGATTATGTTCGGCATTGGGTGGGCCTCCGGTTCCAGGGGGGGCAGCCTTTTGATAGAGGACGGCAGACTCCGGGTTGTTCCAAACAGGCCGGGCAAAATTGAAAGTACCTTTGTGGAAATCCCGGACGGCGGCGTGTTTACGGACATACGCATCAGAGCGACCTCCGCGACTGTCGCGGTGTTGCCCGCCGGCCCGGGCACCCCCCCGGGCGTGCGGTTTACCAACTTAGATGCCGGTGTCGAATTCCTAGGCAACCAACTGATCATCGACACCCGTGGCCATGAACGGCGAAGGGGTTTCCAGATATTGGATTTCGGTTTTTTCTCCTTGCCCAGGGAAATAACGGTTTACCTTCCCGCCGGCCCGGTCGATTCGGTTAGGATTGCCAGCACGTCCGGAAGCGTCCGCATGGACGGCATTTCCGCCACGGTGCTGGAGGTTCGCTCCACCAGCGGCAGTGTTGATGGTAGAAACATGAGTTTCACGAACGGCACGCTGGAAAGCACTTCCGGAAGCATCAACATCAATGACGTTAGCTGGAACAACATAAACGCCCAGACCACAAGCGGCCGAATACGCATTGCGGGTGCCGACATTCGCGAGGGGAGTACCCGCCTTCAGGTAACATCGGGCAACATAAGCCTGGAGGTTAACGGCAGACGAAATGACTTTACCTATAGCTTTACATCCGTGTCCGGTTCCGTGCGGGTAAATGGGGAGCGGCTTCGTGGTCGCACCGGTACCGGGGGAGGGGGAGAGCATCCCATTACCATGAATGTTACCAGCGGCAATATACGGCTGGACTTTGACTCGTAAACAAGGAGGGAAATATACACATGCAGTAGTCATACAATTTTTGGTAACATTATCGTGCTTTATGGATGTCGGATGTCGGGCATATGCCCGCCAGATCGAATCGATTGATACGGATGCCGAAAGAGCATCCAGAAAACAAACTGTGAGGATTACAATGAAACGAATATTTTTGACTTTGGCGCTTATCGCCGGAATGACTGCCGCCGTGCTTGCGGATGAATTTGCGCTGTCCATGGATGACGGTGCCAATGTGGTACAGGCTGCGGGCAGGACAACCGTTTACTCTTTTTTTGTCAATGTTGTTGCCGAACCTTTCAGGTTTCCCCTGGTTGGGTTTTTTAACATGATGCTGGGAAACCACAATTTGCCCCAGCTTGGCTTTGTTAACCACAATACGGGGGATTTTTCCAGTTTTCAGGCCGGTTTTGTCAACACCACGGGTGGCCGTTTTTCCGGCGCACAGATTGGGTTCGTGAATACTTGTGGAGGAAATAGTGCCGGTATACAGACGGGGTTCATAAACACTTCCAGGGGTGAGGTGCTAGGCGCGCAGGTTAGTTTTATTAACACTGCGGGCAGCGATTTGTACGGATCGCAAATCGGGTTTATAAATACTTCTATGGGTACTGTCAGCGGCGCACAGGTTGGATTTATTAACACCTCGATAGGCGACATAAGGTTTGCACAAGTTGGTTTCATAAACACTTCCTTGGGCGATACCACTGGTTTACATCTGGGGTTTATCAATACTTCCAGGGGCGAGATGCGGGGCGCACAGCTTGGGTTTATCAACACCTCTTTAAGAGGCGGGCAGCTTCCGCAGATTGGTTTTATAAACACTTCCGCCGGGCCGTTAAACGGGATGCAGCTTGGTTTTATAAATTTTGCCGACAGCATAGAGGACGGTATTCCCATTGGCTTTATATCGATAGTGCGGAACGGCGGTTTCCGAGCCGTGGAATACGTTTTTACGGATTTTTTCCCTGTTGGCATGGGGCTTAAATTGGGCGTGGAAAGGTTGTATACGACCATATACGTAGCATACGATGTAACCGAGGATCGTGCCTGGGAAAACTTTGCCCTGGGATTTGGAATAGGGTCGATCATCCCGATAGGCGAATCCTTCTTTTTTAACCCGGAATTGACATCGACTTTTGCCCCGATTGTCCACCGGAACGGAACGCATCAGCTACTAAGCTTTGTCCCGCTTGCCGGCTTTAACATTAACAGGCATTTCAGTGTTGTCGCCGGGCCTTCCGTTACATGGGGTTGGGCTCGTGGTGGTGCCGACGCGTCGAGGGAACCTTTTTTCAGCATCGTAAACCATGACATAAGCGACAGGCATTCCATTATCGTCGGGGCAAGGGCTGGACTACGGTTCCGATTCTAGGAAAAGCCAAACAAGGAGCTATTTATGAGGGCGACAATTTTTGTTCTGGTCTTTCTCGCGCTAAGCCTGGAGCTGGCAAACGCGGGGGGAAGACCCGAACTGGTCAACGAGCAGGAAATCGCGCTGGATCAAATATATGTGATAACCATTCGCTATCGATCCGACGACATTATTCTGCTAAGGCACGATTCCGACACGCTCGTAATCAGGGAATACATGTCAGCAAACAACAGCGATCTTTTCGCCGTCATAACGCGCTCCGGAAACGAACTGCTTGTCACGGGTGGACACAGGCCCGTGACTTTTGGCGCGTTCGGAACCCGCATCGAGATTTCGATTCCGGCGTCGAACAGGAGTATCGCGGTAAGCTCGTCCAGTGGCGACATAGTGGCGTCCGGCGAACACGCCGCGTCGTCGTTCCATATCGAAACTTCGAGCGGGCGGATTGTGGCCAATTCCCTTGCGGCGGGCAGCGTAAGAATGGGCAGCGCGAGCGGGAGGATAACGGCAAACTCCGTTACGGCGGACGTGGTGAGCATCGAAAGTTCAAGCGGGAGGATTGCGGTTGGTTCCATTACGGCGAACAGGGCAAATGTCGAAAGTTCGAGTGGCGGCATTGCCTTGGGTGCGGTTAACGGCGACGTTTCCGTGAGATCGGCAAGCGGCAATATCGAGTTGGATATGGCAACCGGAGCCGTGGATATAAGGTCGTCCAGTGGCAGGGTTCGCGGCACGCTTGCCGGGGATCCGGGGGACGTGTCGGTCGAGACGGCCAGCGGCGGCGTTACGCTGAATCTTCCGTATGGTCTTGCGTTTAACTTTTCCTCCAGGACATCGAGCGGTAATTTACACACGCCGTTCGACGATCGGCTTTTTAGGCCGCTGACCGACAGGAGTTCCGCGCAGGGTGTTATTGGTGGCGGCGGTGTCTTGCCAGATGATATTCACAGAAACATTGACATACGGACTGGGTCTGGATCGATAAGGGTGAACTGGGTAAACTGATTTATGGGGTTTGCAATATTTATGCCGGCGGTGGCAATACCGCAAGGGAGTTAGGGAAATGAAAAGAGAACGCACGAAAATCAACGGACGGTGGTTGGCGCTTCCGGTTATCCTTGTCGCGGGTCTTACGGTTGGCTGTGTTATCAACGCGGGCACCTACAATATACGCGGCAACGGCAACGTTGTGGGTCAGCAAAGATCGTTGCAGGGGTTCGACTCGGTGGTGCTTGCCGGTGTGGGAAACGTGAATATCCATCCTGGTGAGGAATCCAGGGTGGTGGTAACAACTGACAGTAATATTCAGGATTTTATTACGACAGACGTCAGTGGGACTTCCCTGCGGATAGGTGCGCGAAAGAACACGAGTTTTAACCCAACTAGGCTGACAATTGATGTTTACCTGCCGACGCTAAGGAGCATCAGTCTACAGGGAGTTGGAAATTTTACTGTCGGTGCCGGGGAAGCTTCTTTCCTGGAATTAATCCTTGACGGTGTCGGGGATATCGACGCGCAGAATTTCGAAGCCGGGAGTGTCAATGTTAACCTTTCCGGTGTCGGCGACATAAGGGCATGGGCAACGAATACCCTGACCGGGAATCTTTCAGGCGTCGGTAATGTTCGTTTCCGGGGTAATCCTTCAACCAACACCGTTAACCGTAGCGGAGTGGGGCAGGTTAGGCCGCTGTAAAGACAAGGCGGGGCGCAAAAAGGCGAAAGCGTTTTGGTCAGTCTAGGGATCGCAGGGCTTCCACCAGATCGCTCTTGGCAATTCCCCAGTTGCGCCCGAATCGCGCAAGCAGCGAATCCGCCAGGGCCATGAACCTGTCAAAGACAGGGGAGGGGCCCGGATCCGCAAGACCCCGGTTGACGATAAGCTCCCAGAAGCGGGCGAAGTTTTTTATCCTGTCCAGATCCCCGGCCTGGATTGCGGCGGTCTCGATTACCTCGTAGGGCGGCGAGGGGCTGTAGCGCGACGTCGAATGCCTGGCGATGGGCGCCCCGGGCAGCAGCTTTAGTATGCCTAGCTGCACCTCCACCGGGGCGGGTTCCGGGGATCCCCGCAACGACTCCCACAGCATGTCAAAGCCTTTGGCGAAAGAGGCCGCGTCTTCCCCGGGCAGGCCGGCGATCAGGTCGGCGTGAATGATGGCGCTGGTTTTCCGCCTAAGCAGGCGCAGGGTTTCAAGCCCCCGGATCGGATCCGGGGATCTGCCGACCAGAACGGAAACCTCCGGGTTAAGGGTTTGGATTCCGATCTCCAGCCTTAGCGAGCCGGGCGGGAAACGGGCGATGGTTTCCATTAGCCCGGGCGGGAACCGAAAGGGAACCATCTCGAAGTGGACGGTAAAGGAATGGCCAGCGTCCTCCCCAAGGTACCCCAGAAAAAATTCCATGATGCGTTTGGCCCGCGCAGTGTTGACGTTAAAACTCCGGTCAAGAAACTTAAACGTCCGCACGCCCCGGAGTATAAGCCGGCGCATTTCCCCCAGAAACGGTTCCAGGGGAAATTCCCGGACCTTGCCGTCGCGCGAGCTAAGGCAGAATTCGCAGGAATAGGGACATCCCCGGCTTGCCTCGACGTACACCAGCTTTTTTCGTGCATCCTCGTCCGTGTACAGCCCGTAGCCGGGTTTAAGCTCGCCCAAGTCCTCCCGCGCGAATTCCCGGCTTGCGGCCGGCGTTTTGCCGGAGAACACGGCCTCGCACAGTTCCCGGAACGCCGTTTCGCCCTCGCCCAAAACCCGGCAATCGGCGTATTGGAAAATCCCGGAGTCCTCCGGCAGGAACGAGACCTCCGGGCCGCCCAGAACGACAAAGGGCCCGGCCCCTTTCCAGGCTTTCCGCAGTTCCACAAGCAGTTCCAGGGTGGCGGTAAGATTCCAGATTGAAACGGAAAGGCCGAGCACGCGGGGCCCGGCCGCAAGAATGGGCTCGGTTTTTTCCCGCAGGGGTTGGCGAAGGGCGAATTCCATAATCTCGCAGCGTTCCCGCAAAGGGCCAAGGTTGGCCTTTAGGAGCCGCAGGGCCAGGGAGGGATGAATCCACTTCGCGTTGATTGTGGCAAGAAGTATGCCGTCGCGCATCTACTCCTCGGGCCCCAGTCGCCGGCGAAGCGCCTTCTTTCTGCCCTGCTCGTGTTTCGACCGCAGCCGCTGTTCCCTGGCGGCCCTGGACGGCTTGGTGGCCCGGCGGGTTTTGGGCAGCCTGCCCGCCGAGGCGATAAGAGACTCAAGCCGAAAGTACGCCCGCTCCAGGTTGGTGCGTTGGGAACGCTCCTCGTCGGCGTTTATTACGATTTCGTCGCCAACGGTGATTCGCCTAGCCAGCACCTCGCGGGCTCTTTCCAGTTCGGCCGGGGTAAGCCCGGCGACGTCGCAAAGGCGCAGCCGCAGCGTGACTTTTGTGTTAACCTTGTTGACGTTCTGCCCGCCGGGGCCGCCGGCCCTGGAAAAGGCCGGCTCGGCGGCGGCGCGGATTGACAGTCGTAAAAGCGCGGTGTCCATATGGGGCCAACCCGGGATCTACCAATACCGCGCGTCGATGAATGCCTTCGGGTCGCCAAGAAACACGTTCGCGTTTCCCAGGAAGGCGTCCGGGTTTGCCACCGCCCAGAACGCCTCTTTCGGCCTAAGGTTCTCGCCGAACAGCAGGGGGCTTCCCCGGGCCCTCCAACTGGCCGGATCGTCAATGCCCCAGAACGTCACCCGGCGGATGTGCTCGGCGTTTTCCCTAAAGACGCGGAAAAGCTGCGCGTACAGGATTGCCTGGTTTCTTTCCTGGCGCGGGGAAATCGGGCGGGCGGCGGCGTTCCCAACGGTTACGTCAAGCTCGGTTATGCTGACGTACACGCCCAGGGTGGCGAAACGCTGTATCGAGGCTCGCACGCTGGCCGGGCTGGTGGGCCCCCAGGGAAACGCGGCGCCCGCGCCGTCCCGGTGGTAATGCCCCTGCATCCCGACCGCGTCGATAAGCCGCCGGCCGTTGTTTTCGGCGGCAAACCTGTCGTTCAGTTCCCTAACCATGAAGTAAACGGCGAGCCTCTTGTTCGCACTGTCAAGGTTGTAATCGTTGTAGTACAGAACCATGCCGGGGTTAATCTCGTCGGCTATCCGCCTGGCCGTCGTGAACGCGATCCAGATGAAGCAGTCGCCGTTGGGGTCGGAGCCTATCGCCCTGAACCAGCCCGAATAGTTCCGCAGGAAACTTCTCCAGTTCCTGGGGCCAACCCCCGCCCCGACCGTGCTCGGAAAAACCTCGTTCAGCACGTCCCAGGATTCGACGCTGTCCCCGAAATGGCGCATCACCCTTTCGATGTGGTACGTCATGTTCGCGATTGCCTCGGCGCTTCGGGATCTGTCCCCGTGGGCGTACATCCACGCGGGGGTCTGCGAGTGCCATACCAGGGTGTGCCCGTGGAGCCTCATTCCGTGTGTCCGGGTGAAATTTACGATGCTGTCCGCGCCGGCGATATTCCAGGATTCCGGGTGGGGCCGTATCCAGTCGGGCTTCATCTCGTTTTCCGCGGTCACGATGTCGAAGTGCCTTGTAAGTATGTGCTCGCGGGCGGGGTTCCCTATGTCCGCCATATGCCCGCCCTGCCAAGGGAAATTGACCGACGCGATGATGTTTCCCATGGGGAAGTAGTCCGCCCAGATCATGCTTAGCGAAGGCAGCTCGTCAAAGTGGGGAACCTCGACCCTTCCCGTTGTGCCGCAGGCCATCAGGGTAATGCCGGCGCAGGCCAGCAGAAAAAACCTTTTCATTTTGCTTTTCGCCCTTTCGTTTTTTTGTTCGCTGGTTGCCCGGCGTCCGGGCAACCAGCACTGCACGCTACCAATACCGGGCGTCGATGACTGCTCTTGGATTCCTAAGGAACGCGTCAATATCCGCGTTGGAGCGAGGCTGGCCGTCCGGGTAGATGAACGCATCCGGGTGGGCTGCCGCCCAGAACGCCTCTTTCGGCCTAAGGTTCGCGCCCCAAAGAAGCGGGCTGCCCCGGTGCCTCCAGCTTGCCGGATCGTCAATCCCCCAGATCGACACGCGGCGGATAACGTCCGCGTTCTCCCGGAAAATATTGAAAAGCTGCGCGTACACGATGGCCTGTCGCCTTTCCTGCGACGGGGTGATGGGGCTGATGTCGGTGTTCCCGACCGTCAGATCCAGCTCGGTTATGCTGACGTACACGCCCAGCGAGGCAAAGCGCTCGATAGTGGCGCGCACGTTGCTGGGAAGGATTGGGCCCCAGCCAAACGCGCCGCCCATGCCCGCGCCTTCCAGATGGTAGTGGGCCTGCATACCGATAACGTCAATCAGACGCCGGCCGTTGTTTTCCCTGGCGAACCTTTCGTTCATCTCCCGCACCATATAATAGATGGCGTTCCTTTTGCCGGCCCTGTCCTCGTTGTAGTCGTTGTAGTACAGAAGCATGGTGCCGACAGGACGCCCGGCCTCGACGTCAATCTCGTCAGCCACTCGCCTGGCCGTGGTGAACGCGTACCATATAAAGCAATTGCCGGTGGCCGGATCAAACGGGATGGCCCTGTTCCATGGCGTGTTCCGCAGCGCGTTTCTCCAGGTAGTCGCCGTAACGACAGCGCCGACGCCGCTGGGGAAAATCTCGTTCAGCACTTCCCAGGATTCGACCCTGGTTCCCAAACGCCGCATTACATATTCGATATGCTCCTGAAGGTTAGCGATCGCATGTTCCCTGGGATGGGGCCCGGGTACGGCGCTGGTATAGGTCCAACCCGCAGGCAGCCCGCCCGCGATATTCAGCCACGATGGGGACTGCGAATGCCAGGCCAGGACATGCCCGTGGACCCTAAATTCGTGGGCCTCGGCAAACCCCATTATCCTTTCCACGCGATCCCATCGCCAACTGGGTGCCCTGGCATTGATCGCGTCGGGCTTCATTTCGTCTTCCGCGGTAAGAATGTCAAAGTGCCTTATAAGAATCGCCTCGCGCTCCGGGTTCCCTATGTCCGCAACCCGGTCCGGCCGCCAACTGTAATCGAAGGACGCGATTATGTTGCCCATGGGGAAATAGTCCGCCCAGATCATCCTAAGCGAAGGCAGGGTGTCAAGCCCGGGATCGCGTTGCGCCCCGGTACCGCATGACGCAAGGGCCAGCAAGGCAATGCCGGCGACCAGCGCAAATCGTTTCGTCATCATCATTTTCATCGTTTTCTCCTGTTTTTTCCGTATCGTAAAATCTGCCACGGCATTAGCCGTGGCGTTCGTTAACAAAAACCCGTTACTCCCATGCGCCCAGGGGAATCAATCCCAGATCGCTAGCCCTGGCCCTGGGGTTGGCAAGAAAGGCGTTAATCTCGGCAGCGGGACGCGGCTGGCCGTTTGCAGGATTAACGAAAGCGTCGGGAGCAGCTACGGCCCAGAAAGCCTCTTTGGGTTGAAGGTTGGCATCCCATAGAAGCGGGTGGCCTCTCCACCTCCAGCTTGCGTTATCGTTCATTCCCCAAATCGACACCCTGCGAAGGGAAGCATGGTTGTCGCGGAAAACCCGGAAAAGCTGCGCGTACATGATCGCCTGATCCCTTTCCTGCTGTGCGGTAAGGGGAGGGTTGGGGGGAAGAGCATTGTTAGGGTTAGGCTGCGGATTAGCCTGCACGCCCCCCACCGTTATATCCAGTTCCGTTATGCTGACATGCCGCAGGAGTCCCTGGCCGATCAACGATGCAAAACGCTCTAGCGAAAGGCGCACGTTGTTAACGTTAGTAGGCCCCCATGGAAACGCGGATCCCGAGCCGCTCCGATGGTAATGCGCCTGCATCCCGATGACGTCGATAAGTATCCTTCCGTTGTTTTGCGCGGCAAACCTTGTGTTCATCTCGCGTACCATGTAGTAAATGGCAGCCCTCTTGTTAGGGTTTTCCTCGTTGTAATCGTTGTAGTACAGGAGCATGGTACCCAGGGGTCTTCCAGCACCGGAGTCAATCTCGTCCGCAACACGTCGCGCCGTGGTAAACGCAATCCATATATAACAATATCGATTGGGGTCGTGGGTGGTATGTGGGCGGGTGCCTATTGCCCTTGCCCAAGGGGTTCCAGTGCCGTGGGGAGGGCCCCCAGGGGTATAATTCCGCAGGTTATTCCTCCAGTTCCCCCCCACCACGGCCGGCCCGCCGCCACTGGCAAAGATTTCGTTCAATACCTCCCAAGATTCAACGCCGGTTCCAAAATGCCGCATCACCCTTTCTATGTGGTTCACGAGGTTTTCGATTGCGTCATCCCTATCTATGGGATTCCCGCCCTGGGATGTTTGATTCAAGTGCCAAGGGGACTGTGAATGCCAGACCAAAACATGTCCGTGTAATCCCATTCCGTTGCTATTTGCGAAAGTCCTTATTCTGTTTGCGGAACTGTTAGGATTGGTGAATGTAAACCATCCCGGCTGAGGCTGAAGCGCATCGGGCTTCATGGCGTTTTCCGCCGTCAGGATACTAAAATGCCTTCTAAGCATAGCCTCGCGAGTTGGATTTCCTATGTCTGCCACATGACCCGATCCTATCGGCCCCTGCCAAGTGTAATTAGTAGCCGCAACGATATTCCCCAACGGGAAATGCTCCGCCCAGATATACCTTAGGGAAGGCAGGCCCACCACGGTAATGTCGATGTGCGCAGTTATATACGGGTTTCCTTCCGCCCTGACGGTAACCCGAACGGGGCCACCTATCGACACGCCGGTGATCGCGCCGTTTGGTAAAACGCTGGCAATTGACGGGTTGGCGGAAACCCATTCAAGGGCCTCCACCGTCGCGGCGGCGGGGTACCTAATCACAATGGGGGCAAGTGTCTCGCCTACGGAAAGGTTTTCCGAATTGGTATTAAGCGTGATGCTCTCTAATGGCGGCCGGGAAACTACCGTGATGTCAATATACGCATACACGTCCTGGTTTTCAACCGCCGTGACGGTGATCCGTACAGGGCCGCCTGCCGACTCGCCGGTAATCACGCCGCTTGGTAAAACGCTGGCCACCGTCGGGTCGGCGGAAATCCATTTAAGGGTTTCCTCTGTCGCGGCGGCAGGATGCCTGGTAACAATGGGGGTAACTGTCTCGCCTACAAAAAGGGTTGTCGAAACAAGGTTAAGCGTTAGCTCCTCTAATGGCGGCCGGGAAACTACCGTGACGTCAATATACGCATATACGCCTGGGTTTTCAACCGCCGTGACGGTAACCCGAACGGGGTCACCTATCGACACGCCGGTAATCACGCCGCTTGGTGAAACGCTGGCAATTGACGGGTTGGCGGAAACCCATTTAAGGGCCTCCGCTATCGCGGCGGCAGGATGCCTGGTAACAATGGGGGTAACTGTCTCGCCTACAAAAAGGGTTTCCGAAACAGGATAAAGCGAGAGATCCTGCAGCGGGGGACTGGCGTTTACCGTGATATCAATGTGCGCGTACACGCCCGGGTTTTCGACCGATGCCACGGTAACCCTTACGGGGCCTGCCGGTGTCGGTGCCACGGCGGTAATAACGCCGTTTTCCACGCTAACCAATTGCGGGTTGGCGGAAGTCCACGCCAAGGTGGCCGGCGAATTGGCAGGATCCTTCGTGACAACTGGGGTAAACGTCTGACCCACATAAAGGGTTTGCGAAACAGAATTAAGCGCGATTCTACGAAGGCCGTTCCCCGTGCCAGGATCCGTAGGGCACGCCGTAAAAGCAAAGGCTAAAACGGCAATGCCGGCAAAAATCAGCGCAAATCTTTTCATTGTTTTTACTATGGCCTCCAGTTAAATCCGGTAAAGTTGTCACCGGAAAACTCGCCTAGATAACGCGGTGCATGTTCCGCAAGAAAAGCGTCTGGATCCAGCACCGCCCAAAAAGCCTGTTTTGGATTTAGCCTGCCATCGAACAGCAGGGGATTGTATTGCGCCCTCCAACTGGAAGGATCGTCAATTCCCCAGATCGATACCCTTCGCAGGCCCGGTTCGTTCCGCGCCCTTTGCGCCACTGTAAAGCTTCTAAAAAGGTTAAACAGCCGCGCGTACATTATGGCCTGGTCCATTGCCCGCCCCCCCGCGAATATGTCCATCTCGGTTATGCTTATGTACACGCCAAGCGAGGCAAAGCGTACCAGCGAATCGCGCACGTCCCAAGGGCATACGGCGGCGGGTGGCTGGCGGTTTTGGCCGCCAACCGATCCGGGGAGCCAGTAATGCGCCTGCATTCCAATGGCCTGGATCAGGTTTTCGCCGTTCAGGGCGGCCCTGTTCCTGTTGTTTATGTCCCTGACCATGTGGTAAACGGCGAACCTTTTCCTGGGGATGTTCAGGTTGTAATCGTTGTAGTACAACACCACGTCCAGGTTGTTCGCTCTTGCCACTTCCCTTGCCTGCAGAAACGCCGTCTCCACGAAATCGAAGCCCATCGGGGTGAACCAGTTGGTATAATCAGTCGCAATGGGCGGCCTCCGTAGTACGCCGTTTTGCCTCCAGTTCCAATTTGTGCCCCACGGCAAGCCGGCGTCCGTTATGTACCAGGGCCAGAAACCGTCGCCCACGCCGGGGCCGCCGGTCATGACAACCTCGTTCAGCACGTCCCAGGATTCCACCCTGTTGCCCAGGCGTGTCATTACGGTTTCGATGTGTTCCCGCATGTTCGCGGTTGCGGTTGCCCGGCTAACGCCCGGGGGGGCCAGCCACTGGGGGGATTGGCTGTGCCATACCAGGGTGTGCCCGTGAACCCTCATGCCGGAAGCCCGGGCGGTATCCACTATCCTGTACGCGCGATCCCACCGGTAAGACGCGGCCTGGACGTTAATCGCGTCGGGCTTCATTTCGTCTTCCGCGGTAAGGATGTCGAAGTGGTGCTGAAGCAGAGACCAGCGTGTCGAGTTTCCTATGTCGGCCGGCCGGTGCCGCCAGGTATAGGAAAAAGACGCAACGATATTGCCCAAAGGAAAGTACGGCGCCCATGCCTCCCTTAGGGAAGGCAAGTCCGTGGGATCGATGGTATCGGTGGGGCACGACGCAAACGCGAAAGCCAACAGTGCCGCGCAGGCAATCAAAATCGGTTTTTTTGTTTTCATGTTTAATCCCACGCAATTTCGGGAATTAAGCCACTGGCCCTGGGATTGGCAAGAAAGGCATTAATTTCCGCGGCAGGGCGTGCCTGGCCGTTTGCAGGATTAACGAAGGCATCCGGGGCTGCCACCGCCCAGAAAGCCTCTTTGGGTCTAAGGTTGCCATCCCAGAGATGTGGGCTGCCCCTGTGCCTCCAACTGCCAGGATCGTCAATTCCCCAGAACGAAACCCTGCGAAGGTGTTGCGCGTTGTCACGGAAAATCTGGAAAAGCTGTGCATACATAACCGCTTGTTGCCTTAGTTGCGCTGCGGTAGGGGGGGTGCCTGGAGGGCGAGTATTCACGTTGCCTCCCCGGTCATTCCCCGTGTGCCCCACCGTTATGTCCAGCTCGGTTATGCTAACATATATACCTAGCCTGGCAAATTGCTCTAGAGTGGCACGCACGTTGGCAACATTAACAGGCCATGGATACGCCGCACCAGTATCTCCCACATGGTAATGCCCCTGCATCCCGACCGCATCGATAAGGCGCCTGCCGTTGTTTTGTGCGGCAAACCGAGTATTCATTTCCCGAACCATGTGGTAAATGGCCATCCTTTTGCCCGGTTGCTCCTCGTTGTAATCGTTGTAGTACAGTATCAGGTCAGGGCGACCTATCTCGTCCGCAACCCGCCTTGCCGTGGTGAACGCAATCCAGATAAAACAATTGTTGTCGGGATCGGTGGCACTGGAACCTATCGACGAAAACCAACCTGAAGTATTGTAGTCTGGAGCGCCTGGACCTGGGTTTCCACGCAAAAAATTTCTCCAGTTATTCGCAGTAACAGTCGCACTACCAGGAACACCGCTCCAAATAACCTCGTTCAGCACTTCCCAGGACTCTATGTACCTGAATTCAGGACGTCGCATTACAGTTTCAATGTGGGTACGAAGGTTTGTAATTGCCTGAGCCCTGTTGCCTGCGGCAAACATCCAGGCGGGAGTCTGCGAGTGCCAGGCAAGAACATGCCCGTGCAGCCTCATGTCGTTTCCGTGGGTAAAGTTCACTATATTGTTCGCCCGGTTCCATACCCAAGACCCAGGAGACGCGGCACCAGACCGCAACTGGTCGGGCTTCATTTCGTCTTCCGCCGTCATAATCACAAAGTGCCTTCTAAGCAGATGGCTACGAAGATTCGCCTGCGCTGCGGTCGTGCCTGCAACACCGTGGGCGGCGGTTACCGCCCCTATGTCGCTATGCCGGCGGTGGTGCCGATAAGCAACTATATTCCCCAGCGGAAAATGCTCCGCCCAGATATACCCCAAGGAAGGCACCTCGCCGATATGCCCGGGCGGGTTATCCGGGCGAGGCGGAAAATTAGTAGCCGGAGGCCTGACGTTGTTCCCTATCTCGTCATCAACGTCGGTCTGACATGCGGTAAGGCTCAAAACCAGAACCAGAACGCCGGCGATCAAAATTAGTCTTTTCATTCTTGCTTGTCCTCCTCAAAAACTTGCTTCGTACCCCGGGGAACCGCCATCACGGTTTCCCAACGCCACATCTATCATTTTAACATTATAAGTCCGCGATAACCACCAGAGGGCACGGCGAAAGCGACAACCCCTTTCATGCGCCTGTTGTCCATTTTACCACACTGTGGTAGCTTGTCAATTAAAATGCGACCCGACTTAAGGAGAGTGCGATGCTGAGCGAATACGACTGCTGGATGCAGAAAAGGACCGTCGAGAGCCCAGCTGGGCTGGTGTTGGATACCGTATATGGGGAAGCCGGCGGCGCGGTGGCTTTGCAGGCGGGCGAGGAATTCCGCCTGGGCGTGAAAAGGCTTCTGGGGTTCTCCCCGGCGGTCCGGCCGGGGAACCCGGACGTGGGTGGAAAGCCCGGAGTGTACCTGGGAACGGTCGCCGGCCTGAAACCGCGCTTCGGCTTTCCGGCCGAAAAGCTTGCGGACGGCGGCTTCTTTATAAGGACGGAGGGGGAATCTCTGGTTATCGCCGGGCAGGACGAGCCGGGGATCCTGTACGGGGTATTTCACTTCCTGTCGCTGCTGGCCAGGGGAAAGGCCGGGGGAAGCCTGGACATTCGGGAGGAACCGGTTTCCCCCCTGCGGATCATCAACCACTGGGACAATCTGGACGGCAGCATCGAGCGTGGATACGCCGGGCTTTCCCTTTTCTTCCGGGACAACCGTTTCGACTACGACAGGGAGCGGATTCGGGACTACGCCCGAATGCTGGCCTCGGTCGGGATCAACCGCCTTTCGATAAACAACGTGAACGTCCGCGCGGCGGCCAAACTATTGATTTCCGAGGAATACCTGGGCGAGGTCGCGGCCCTGGCCGACGTTTTCCGGCCCTTCGGCATACGGCTGCTTCTAAGCATCAACTTCGGCGCTCCCTGGTCGCAGGGCAAACTGCCCACCGCCGACCCGCTTGACCCGGCCGTTGCCGCATGGTGGAAGGATCGGGCGGCGCTTGTCTACAAATACATACCCGACCTTGCCGGCTTCCTGGTAAAGGCCGACTCCGAAGGCGAACCCGGGCCTTTCCAGTACAACCGCACCCACGTTGACGGGGCCAACATGCTTGCCAAGGCGGTGAAGCCCCACGGCGGCGAGGTGATCTGGCGGTGCTTCGTCTACAACTGCGTGCAGGACTGGCGCGACCAGACCCAGGATCGCGCCCGCGCCGCCTACGACCACTTCATGCCCTTCGACGGCAAGTTCGACGACAACGTGATCCTACAGATAAAGTTCGGCCCCTACGATTTCCAGGTTCGCGAACCGGTCGCGCCGCTTTTCGGCGCGTTAAAGAAAACCAGGCACCTCCTGGAACTGCAGATAACCCAGGAGTACACCGGGCACCAGATCGACATGTGCTATCTGCCCTGGGTCTGGCAGGACATAATGGAATTCGACACGGCGACCGGGCCGAACGGCCGGATCAGGGAACTGGTGCGACCCTACAGGGAAGGCGTTTCGTCAATCGAGGGCTTCGCGGCGGTGGTGAACGTGGGTAGGGACGCGAACTGGACCGGGCACACCATGGCCCAGGCCAACCTGTACGGCTACGGGCGAATGGCCTGGAACCCCGGCCTTTCCGCCCCGGAAATCGCCCGCGAGTGGAGCGAGCTTTCCTTTGGCACCGGCCAGGTCGCCGACACGATCGCCGACCTCCAGCTAAGGTCCTACCCCGCCTACGAGAAATACAACGCCCCCTTCGGCGTGTGCTTCATGGTAACCCCCAACACGCACTACGGCCCCAACATCGAGGGTTACGAGTTCAGTCGTTGGGGAACCTACCACCGGGCCGACGCACAGGCCATAGGCATAGACCGCACGCCCTCCGGAACCGGCTACACTGGCCAGTATTCCCCGGAGAACGCCGCCATGTTCGCCGACCCGGCGCGCTGCCCGGAGAACCTGATCCTGTTCTTCCACCGTCTGCGCTACGACCACAAAATGAAAAACGGCGAGACCCTTCTGCAAAACATCTACGACACGCACTTCGAGGGCTACGACGAGGTGGCGACGATGCTGGAAACCTGGAAGGGGTTGAAGGGCTCGCTGGACGGGGCGGTCTACGGGTCGGTTCTGGGCAGGCTCGAAAGGCAGCTTGTCAACGCCCGCGAGTGGCGGGACCAGATAAACACGTACTTTCTGCGCCGGACCGGCATCGCGGACAAACGGGGGCGGAAGATCTACGAGTAAGGCTGTGTAACGGGGAACCATCGCCAGGCCTTGGTCGCTTAGGCATCAAGTTAGATTAACGCGCGTAGATGCATACCCGTATTTGACAACACGCTGGCGATATGCTATGCTCTAGTCATCCCTGCAAAGGGATCGCCACTTGATGAGGCGGCGTTGTGGCCTCATCTGCCAACGCCTGGTCTTCCCAATAGGAAGGTCAGGCTATTTTTTGCCTATAATTGCTCGCAGTTCATCGTAAGTCCAGGTATGTAAGTCACCGCTTGCCTCAAAATAACAGATGAAACGACCGTTGCCCAAACGTCCCTTCAGTTCCCCGGCGATTTTGGACATAACGCTTATCACCGATAAATCCGCCTTTAGGCGTATAAAAACCGAATGCTCGGTTGCCGCTTGTCCAAGGTTTCCTATGGGGCTAAACTATAACCATGCTAAAGGTTTACTTGGACAACTGCGCCTACAACCGCCCTTTTGACGACCAGGACGATATTCGCATACGTCTGGAATCAGAGAGGAATATCTAAAATGAGAAGCGATGTCCTTATAAAAAGCGACGGCATGAGGGTGCTTGCGGAAAACCTTGGTATTGTGGAAGCCGAGCGTTTCATCACGCTTGTTCTGCGCGAGTCCTTTGACTATACGGAATGGCAGCGCAATTTGTACGGCGACATGGGCGTAAACGACTTGTATGGCAAAATTGCCGAGTTTGAGGAAACGGGGGGCTAAAGCCACTGGCACTCCGCGCCACCCACCGGAGCGCCGCATTACTGGTCTTTGCGCATCCTACGGAGCATGAAGTACGCAGTGAAAGCGAGAACCGTAATAGACACGGAAACTATAAGCTGAAACAGCATATCAACCCCCTGTAAGCCAACGCCGTATGACATCGGCGGTGTGAAGAATGCCAAGTGCGCCTACTATAAGCACGACTGTCTCGATAGCGCTATAGAACTTGCTTTTGGGCTTGTCCATGAGATTAAGCATACATTGCATCATCTCGTTCTGCTTTTCAAAAGCCTTGCGTATCCCTCCAAGTTCTTCGGCAACCTTGTCCATGAGTTCAAGGGTAAGCCAAGAAACCACCTGCGTCAAGTGGCTCGATGCAGGAAACCCATATCCCTATCGGCTGTATGTTATATGCCTATGGTAGTAAAAAAGTGCCGGTCACCCTGCGCGGAGGGGTCGCGTGACCACGACAAACGCATGAATGAAGGGGGATACGCTACAGGTGGTGTACCCAGATGTGCACCTACGCTATGACTTTTTGGTGACTGACACTCCGCGCCCCTTTCGGACAATCTGGCAACCTTTGGCTCATCGGTCTGCACGATGTTCGGCGCCATGGCGGTGACATCAATGCCGTCAATAGCATTACGATTTTGGAATACTGCGGTAATTCCGTTGTTCATAGCATCCCTAAGTTCTCCTTCTGATAAGTTCAGGTTTAACCATAATGTTTGTCCGTCCCCATTGGTTTTCCAGTTAAAGTTTCCTTCTGGTTCTTGTGTCATTACAAATGTGATGCCGCGGGCAAAAAGGTCAAAAATGACCTGTGGTATGGGAGCCTCCCACATACCGTTGGTCATGCTTTCAATCTGACCAGTAACCTTAGTCCATTCTGCGGAAGTCAATTCTCCAATCAACTCAACTGTAGCAGAACTCTCGGAGTTGAACAAATTAATTGTTTGCGGTTCCTGTGACCTTGGCAGGCCTGGCGTTGGGGTTTCAGTGCCATTTCCATTGCCGTTTTCTTTTCCGTTATTGGGATCCGTAGTGGTCGGACATCCGGTCAGCATAATCGCCAATCCGGCAAGTACAGCAGTTACTGCTACAAGGGTTCTTTTCATAATTGCTCCTTCTTTGTAATTCCCCACGAGAGAATTTTTGCCACCGTCGCGTGGCCTTAAAAGGGTTCCAAGGCCGATGAACCCGGAAAGGGATTGGCTGGGGCGTTTGTTCTTTCGAATGGAATCAGTTAATTTACGTTCGGGGGGGGGGGGGGGGGGGGGGGGGTAAATGTCGCTACTGGCGACAGAGTGCGATCCTGAACGCTTTCATACGAAATCATTTCTCTTCCGTACCCTAAACGGCAAAAGTCGTAAATACGGCTGCTTCGATCGCTAGCGGACATGGTTTTGTATACCACGATGGCGGGGAAAAGTCAATGGGCAAAAAAAACCGCCGGGGAAGCAATCGGCTTCCCCGGCGGCCTTTCCCTCAAGACGAAAACGTCATCGAGTTAGGGCGCGACAAAGTTCGCCCTTCTTTCCTCGATAACCTCCCGTGCGCCAAGGGTCATCAGGTTTGCGACGCCGGCTTCCCATACGCTGTCGAAGTCCGCGGGCGCGGCCCTGACGGCCTCTATCAAAAGGATGCTCATGTGGGTTTGCAGTTCCGGGCCCCTCGGGCCGG